>SWBY01010071.1_pt1 | contig 43282 bp, 47 predicted proteins | sample 4693071 | NCBI WGS metagenome assembly SWBY01 (sample SAMN10267273, study PRJNA491770) | bioreactor metagenome | isolation source: DHS bioreactor inoculated with marine methane seep sediment | place: Japan: Omine Ridge, Nankai Trough | collected 2006-05-06 | reverse complement strand
GGTCTTGAACTTCTCACCACTAAAGCTCAGGAATACAAATTCCAGGGCATCGTAGAATTTCATATTTCTTCTCTGGAACTTCTTCGCTTTCGCATCACGACAAAGAAAATTATTATTACCGCAAACAGGCCGCCAACTATCCCGAACACCAGCCAGAGATTTGAATCCTTGTCCACAACGATCAGGGGCTTTGAGTTGTTCACATTGATGGTCTGGATATCAGATTCATGCCAGTTGTTCCCGTTTTTGAATATTGCCTTAACTCCCATCTGCTCAATACCGTCCTCTGGCTCGATATCGAACTGGATGGTGAACATCTCGTCAGAATCCATTGTGCCAATGAAATACTGGGCAGGCTGGAACTCCACATTATCTGTTACAGGAACAATGGTCACTGCTTTTACCGTATTTGGTCTTACATTTGCAATATCCAGGACAATAAAATCCGATTTACTGCTAACCTCAGAATTTATTAATTTTATCCCTGAGGAATCCACAGTCACAGGAATCTTCCATTTGACATCATACATATCCCCTCCGCCTATGAAAACAAAATCCAGGAAACGGATACTATCCGGGGCATCCTCGCTTACCTTGATCGAATATGTAAAGTCTATAGTGTCACCCGGTCCAAGCAGTCCCACATCATAATAGGAATTGCTTGTAACCTGGATATGGCTATCTCCTGATAACGAAGCGTCTAGTACCTGGGCTGAAAGGTCGAAGACTTCTTCTTTGGTCTTGTTATCCACAAATACAGAATAGGAATAATCCTTTGCTGCATTATTCAGTGTGACCGTCACTGTACCCTCATCCCCTGGCATAAGATATGCCGGGTCCACTGAGTAATCCACCATTACAGATGGCCGGACAGTGATGTCAGTATCGGCAACTGAGACCTGTACCATTATCAATATTAATAAATATCCGATTATCCTTGTTATTTTCATACTATTATCCTGTCCCTTATCCCTGTTATTTTCATACTATCATCCCGTCTCTTATCCTTATTCTTTTCATACTACCATCCCGTCCCTTATCCTTATTATCCTGTGACATATATCTGCAATATCCGGTTCATGAGTAACCATTACAATTGTTATTCCCTTTGAATTAAGTTTTTTAAAAATGTCCATAATCTCTTCACCTGTCCTGGTATCAAGATTGCCTGTGGGTTCATCTGCCAGGATGATGTCGGGCCTGTTGACCATTGCCCTGGCTATAGCAATCCTCTGCCGCTGTCCTCCTGAGAGTTCGGGAGGCTTATGTTTCATGCGGTCCTCCAGTTTTAGTTGTTTCAGGAGTTCTATGGCCCTGGCTTTTCGCTTTGCCTTGGGTATATCCTGGTATATCATGGGCAGTTCCACGTTTTTCAGGGCATCGAACCTGGCTATGAGGTTAAAGGTCTGGAACACAAAACCGATCTTTTTGCCCCGTATCTTGGCAAGTTCCATGTCAGAAAGGGCTAAGGTATCCACGCCGTCAATGAAGAACTTGCCGTGGGTGGGCCTGTCAAGCAGGCCTATCAGGTTCATTAGTGTGGTCTTGCCGCTGCCGGATGGACCCATGATGGCAACGAACTCACCGCGCTTAATGGAGATGTTTATATCTTTAAGTACCGGGACTGCAAGTTTTCCAAGGTGATAGGTCTTTTCGACATCTTGTGTGGATAGTACGTCTTCCATTTTTTACCTCAATTATTACCTCTAACCTGTTTTCATATACCTGATAATTTCGCCTATAGCAGGCCGTTTTCCATACATCAGCAGTCCTACCCTGAACAACCTGGCAGAGGTTATTATTACGAAATAGACAGACACCATTAAAATAATTAAGCTTACTGCTATCTGGTAGGCCGGTACATCAGAAACGCCCATACGTATAAGCATGGCAATAGGAGATGTTAACGGGAACATGGAAAAGAACATCGATAACATACCATCAGGTTCGGTGATCAATACCTGCATGAACAACATGGGTGCTATAGCCGGGAAAGTGAAAATTGGAATAAGCTGCTGGCTTTCACGCATAGAACCGCTTATTGCTCCCACAGCACCCATCATACTGGCAAATAACAAAAATCCAAGTACGAAATATGCCAAAGACAATATCAATAAAAAGGGATTGATAGATAAGGCAAAAACATATATCAATCCGGCAAAACCCACTGACAGCCAGATCGCTATCTGCAGCAGTCCTACCGACCCCAGTCCGACGATCTTTCCTGTGAGCATTTCAATTGGAGTTACTGAGGATAACAGTATCTCGATTATCCGGCTCTCTTTTTCCTCTGCTACACTTTGCAGTAAATATCCGGAGGAAGTAAAAATTGAAATTAGCAGGAGTATACCGATTAAATATGGAAGGGCAAAATCTTCCAGCAGATCGGATAGTCCTTTTTCACTGACCTCACCTGTGGTTTCAATAGAAAATCGTTTAAATGTTATAGGATCCTTGACCCGCTGCAAGGTATCTTCATCCACCTTATCCCGGAGCAAGTTGTTTATCATCAATTCAGACAGTTCTTCTTGGGGAATGTCTGTTCCTTTTCCCATCACATATGATTCGACAATTCCGGTCTTGATATAATCTTCAGGGATGATCAGGTATCCTGATAATGTCCCGGATCCAAGGTCCTGTTTAGCTTTGGCAACATCTGAATATTGTGTGAATTTTATAATTGGATATTTTTCATTATTCGTGCCATCCGATTCCTGGTTATTTGTGACTCCCGGAATTCCATTTGAAAAGATTATTGATCCTCTTACTGTGATCTCATCAGGGAATTCAAATGAATTTGATCTGTCAATGTAACCCAGGTTAAGATCTTCAGGTGATGATGTACCAGCCAGTAGTAAGGGAACTAACATAATGAGAATAAAAAAAAGCGGGAAGCCTAATGTCATCAGTATGAATTCTTTCCGCTTTACAGTTTTCAGGAACTCGTATTTTGCTATCATTAGGGATTTATTCAACTGGATACCCCCTTGACAATTTTAATGAAGATCTCATTTAAGGACGGGGTTGATTGTTCAAGGCGCAGGATCCGGACCCTCGTTACAATATCTTCGATAAGGGATTGGACATCATGTCCCTCTTTTATGAATATCTCAATATAAGTTCCATGCCGGATGATATTTTCAATCTGGTCAAGTCCTTCAAGTGAGCTTAGGTTCCCCTCAAATTCCAGGAAAATGGAATTATTGCGGTGTTCATTCTTAATATCCCCGACCTTCCCATTAAGGACGACCATGCCGTTATTGATCATAAGTATGCGATCGCACATGGCTTCTGCCTGTTCCATCATGTGGGTGGAGAGTATGATCGTCTTACCACCTTTTTTTTGTTCGAGGAGAATGTTCTTGATAATCTGGGTGTTTACAGGATCAAGACCGGAAAATGGTTCATCCACGACTATGAGGTCGGGATTATGAATTATGGTGGCAATGAACTGTATCTTTTGCTGCATTCCCTTGGAGAGCTCTTCGATCTTTTTGTCTTTATGCTCCAGCATTTCAACTGACTGCAGTAGATTAACAGTATTTTCAATTGCCCGGGTTTTTGTCATTCCTTTAAGTTGGGCCAGGTAAACCAGAAGTTCAATGACCCTGGACTTTTTGTAAAGACCGCGCTCTTCTGGTAAATAGCCGATCCTGTCCTTAGAACCAGGATCAAGATCATTCCCGAATACCTTGATATTTCCTGATTCTGGTTTTATGATATCAAGCATCATTCGCAGGGTTGTGGTCTTACCTGCTCCATTGGGACCGAGAAGTCCGAATATTTCTCCCTGATCTACTGAAAAAGATATGTTGTCAATAATCTTTTTAGTATTGTAGGATTTTGATACATGTTCAAGTTCTAATATTATCATTGAGATCCGTCCATTTACATTATAGATGTATTTTTTAAATAAAAGGTTTGCGCAAATAAAATTATAATTTGGTTTATATTCACCAACAAGTAAATTATGAAACAAAACTTAATCCTCGAAAATAAAAACCTCTTCGATTTTTGATTCCAAAACTTTAGCTACATCATATGCAAGTTTTAATGAGGGATTATACTTTCCTCTTTCTAAAAACACAATGGTTTCTCTTCTTACACCTACTTTATTGGCAAGTTCTTCCTGGGTCAGATCATACTTTGCCCTTAGTTCTTTCATTCTTGTTCTCAGCTTACTCACCTGTCTTATTGTAGTACCACCTGAATGTAATGAAAATCCATACTCCAAGAATCCATATATTCCGGACTCCATCAGTTAATTCTATCGAAGGGGTTAATGATGTAGATAATTTCAGCATTCTGAGAAGCACGATTATTGTTGCAATCAACAGCATTGCAATAAACGCAGAATATCCGGCTTTTTCCCTGACTCTCACAGACCTTTCATCTTCTATTAAATCGCATTTGGGTTTCATAGCTACGCTTAAACCAATTACAAGTCCAATCAATCCACCTAAGATTAGAATAAATCCGAAAACACTGATCGGTTCGATAAACAAGATAATAATAATAATTCCAGCCAGAATAGCACACAAGCTGATTCCAATAAATTTTGTTATATCCTTGTCTTTCCTGAATTTCATTTAACTTCACCTTTTTTGTTATAGAACCATCGAAGAATCAAAAATGAATAGATACCTATAAAGATAATCAAAGTACCTGCAGTATTATATTCAAGAGATAATGAAGTAAATCGGTCAATCAGACTAAGGATAACAACAACATTTGCCATTATCCAGAACGCATGATGGCCTGCCTTGTCCGTATTTTTATTAGTCCTCTCATCAGGCATAAAATATTCTACCGGTTTTGTTGCTGCATAAACACCCATAACACTCAATATTATGCCAGTCATAATAAGGCCAACACCGGCAAAAAACAAAGAAGGCATAAAATGACACAAAAGTATGCCAACAATTACCATCCCCACACTCATTGATATTAATCGCAAAATGTATTTATCTGTCCTGAATTTCATTTCAGATCACCTTTTTTATCAAAATAATATGTCAAGATGCCCCATGAAAATATTCCAATATATGAAAGCACAATTACTGCTAAGCTGAAGTTTATGTTTAGCTGTAAGATGCCAGCAACTGAGGCAGAAGCAATCAATAATCCCGAAAGTATTAAAAATGCGTATAGTCCCGCTTTTTCAACACCTCTTTTAGTCCGTTCATCTCCCACAACTCCTGTTCTTGGTTTTAATATCCTGAAAAAGGAAGACATGGCGACGCCCAGTCCGATAAGAACAGGGAAGATTACTTGGAGGACAGAATCAGGATCTACTTCGGAGATGTTTTGGAATATTCTAATTATCCCACTTGTTGCTAGTGCAAGTCCCCCGACAAGGATGCACAAATTCAACAAAATTGTTGTGTTGTTTTTATAGTTACCCATTCTGTAAATTCTCCTTATCCTCGTTATTTCAATACTATGTTAACTATATCTAACATTAAACTATTTAAAATAATCGTTTTTGTTAGAAATTTAAAACATTTTAATTTATTTTGATCGAGTATGATAAATGGATCATTGCAAAGAAAATCAACCACCGAGAACACAGAGCGTTATTGTTTTCTCTGTGCACTCTGTTGTTATAAACCGTTCCAGGAAATAATAAAAAGTCTCATAAATTTTCAATTGACTCCACTCAATGAACAAAAACGCATTGTCGCCGAAGTTGACCAGTTCGTGATACTCTGCAACGAACTGGAATAAAAACTCAATCAATTACAGACCGACGGCGCGAAATTAATGGAAGCGGTAGTGGGTGAGCTGGTGCGGGCTTGATAAAAACAATCGTTCCAGATAATTCCGGGGATGCTCTGTTTTAACTCGATTTTCTCCCCTCCAGAAGCCATTTCCACAGCGGCACAAATACAATCCACTTGCCATCCACCAGTTCCTCCCCCTCCCGGTCCTTTGTCACAACAAGCCCCTTCTCTACCGAAAAAGTTTCCATGAACTTTAGCAATCCCTTAATATCCTTCTTCCTGATGTTGTTCTTATAATTGGATTCCAAAGGTACAACCTCATCACCCTTGACCAGCACACAATCTACTTCAGATGTCCCCTTCCTCCAGAAAAACCGTGCCCCTGATCTGGTTACCACCAGGTTCTCTACTACCCTGCCCATGTCAGGATGTTCCCAAAGGTGCAGCAGCAATGTGGCACTGGTAAGATACAGCCGTTTCATTTTTTTCTCACTGGTAAGGCGGTTTCTGGAAAAATTATAGCATTTCTGCAGCAAGAAACCCCTTTCCAGATAGGAGATGTACTTTACCAGGGTCTTTCTTGTTATGCCTAAATCGTTGGCAAGACTCTCGTAATCTGTGATCATGCCCGGGTTAGAAGCTGTGATGATAAGTATCTGCTTAAGGACATCCTGGTTTTCAACAGGAAACACTCTTGGCAGGTCTTCATAAACCATCTTATTGATTATAGACTCAAGATACATCCGGATGAATGGTTCATCAGCTTTCACCAATTCCGGTAGCTGCCGTTTCATGTACATAGGCACCAGTTTTTTTATGGCATCTTCAAACATCCCTGGTCTTTTGATAAGTTCCTCGTCGCCCTTCAACCTGAGAAACTCGGTAAAGCCCAGCACAGGCAGGTGGTATAGAAAAATCCTGCCTGCAAGCGATTCTTCTGCCTTTTTCTTCAAGAACAATGAGGATGAGCCAGAAACAAAGAACTTTATTCTGTGGTAGGTATCGTAATAGTATTTCAACTGGTTCTGCCAGCCATCAAGTTTCTGTATCTCATCAAAGAATATGTAAAGTCTGCCAGTGCCGGAAATGTCTTTACCAGTTCTTGACAGGAATTCGTTAATAACTTCCTCCATTGACACGTTTTCCTCGTCAAAAGAAAAGTAGAGGATCTGGTCCCTTTCCACTTCCTGGCTGATCAGGTGGTCAATGATCTGTTTTAGCAATACTGTCTTCCCGGTCCTTCTAAGGCCAATAATACCTATGGTCTGCCTTATATCTAAATGCTTGACAAGCTCATCGAACAAATCTCTTTTTATCTCGTGCCCGTATGTGAAATCCTCTCTCCAGTGAAGATTGTACTTTAATAGATCAGCCATACTTTTCACTTATATGGGTATTTCATTACCCATATTATTTAGTTTTATGGGTAAGTCATTACCCATATCATCTAGCTTCTGTTGCTTTTTTAACGTATAGGAAAATATATACTTCCCTGTAGGCTAAAGAAAATGCGAACAAAGTGGGCATTTTCTTAACATCGGCTTTCCAGGCCACAGGAAGTTTTTATTTATGTTCCGCACTATCTACAATTGTATTCAATTGACAGCTATGCAAGGTTCGTTACTTCCCTACTACGTGGTTACAAAATGACAAGTGCAATGGAAATATATCAATTACTGCCAAAAACAAATTGCAAGAAATGCAATGAATCCACCTGTATGGCATTTGCCGTAGCATTACTTTCACGCACCAAACAGTACACCGAATGCCCGCCGCTAATGGAAGAGGACAAATACATCGACTCAAGGCAGAAACTGGAAATTATATTAAAGCCAATGGAAGGTGCAGAGGAGACCGGGCTCATTATACATGAAGAACTCTGCTCAGGTTGCGGTAACTGTGTAGTCGCTTGCCCTGTAAATGTTGCCAATGACCCTTACGGTTCTGGCAGGGGTTTTGGTCCGACAAATGAAAAGGTCATTTTCAGAGTCGAAAACGGAAAGGTAAAAGCTGCCAATGTAGAGGAGTGCAGGCGTTTTGGTAAGGACAAGATACTATGCAGGGCATGCATAGACCCGTGCCCAACCGAGGCTATTGAGTTCGTATGAGGTAAGATGGGAATGACTGAACCAATTACATGGACCTGCACCGGCTGTGCCCTGCTTTGTGAGGATATCCAGGTATATATCAAAGATAACAGGGTCGAGAAGGTGGAACATGCCTGCCTTAAGGGCAAAGCCAGGGTATATGGGTGTAAACATACTGCCATGTCCACAGTGGATCAAGAGGAAGTTGATGTAAATAATGCTATTAGCCAGGCGGCGGAGATACTTGAAAAGGCCAAAAACCCGTTGCTCTACGGGTGGAGCAATTCCACTTCAGAGGCCCAGGTTGCAGGTATAGAACTGGCACAGACCCTGGGTGCCTGCATAGATTCAACTTCATCCTTCTGCCAGGGTATCACTATTAACGAGATAATAAACGGCAACGTCCCTTCCTGCACCCTGGAAGATGTAAGGGAAAAGGCAGATGTAGTAGTCTACTGGGGTGCTGACCCCATGAGTTCCCATCCCCGCCACCTTTCCAGGTATTCATATTTTCCAAGGGGCGAGATGAGGCAGCGGGGATATGAAGAGGACAGGACAGCCATCTGCATTGATGTTACGCAGTCCAGGACCGCAAAGATATCTAAAGGTATGTTCTTCAGCATTTTGCCCGGTGGTGATGCTGAGTTCATGCGGGCATTGATGGATGGGTTGGCCGGTCGTGTACCTAAATTATCCTATGATTTTGATGTTAAACGCATTTTGGAACTGGCTGCTGTATTAAAAAAAGCAGAATTCGGGGTCATTTTTGCTGGATTAGGGCTTGTTTATTCCATTAAAGAAGAATTTGGCCTAATTTCAGAATTTATGAGCACATTGAACCGGTTCTCAAACTTCTTCCTTATCCCGATGGCAGGTCATTTTAATATGCGGGGTTTTAATCATAATCTGTATGAGGAAACAGGATTTATTCACAGGGTCGGATTCACAAAAAATGGTCCGGTATCCGGTGTTGAATATTCCGTAGTGGAGCAGTTGAAGCACGGTGCCGATGCCGTAATGGTTGTGGGTTCTGACCCCCTGGCAAGCTTACCCTTATCCATTTCCAGGCGGTTGAAGGATATTCCGTTAATACTGGTGGACCCATGTTCAAACCTGACCACCAGGGTAGCGGATGTGACTATTCCATGCGGGGTCTCTGGTATAGAAGTTGGTGGAACTGCCATCAGGTTGGACGGGAAGAAAATGGACATTTCTCCCCTTATGCAGGTAGATGGATTGTCTGATGAAATGATAGTAAGACGTATCATGGAGGAGGTGAGCTGATGGCGCTGGATGTTAGTAAGTTCATCAAGGCCCCGGAATACGATATCAAGATCATAACTCGCAGGGACGTGTTCCAGGCCAGTGCATGTGAAGAGGACCGTTTTAGTGATGAATGCATGGAGCTGTCTGCCTTGATAGTGCTGGACGCTGCCGAAATGAAACGTATGGGTATCCAGGACGGGATAAACGTCAGGCTCACATCAAAATGGGGTAGTGTGGTGGTCAGGGCCAGGGTATCACCCAGGGAAGAACAAAAAGGTCTGGGGTTTATGATTAATGGGCTGTGGGCAAATGCATTGGTTCCAGATGAAACGCCCGACGGGATACCGGCATTTAAGGATATTGAGGCAAAAATTACAATATCGAAAGATAAAATAACCGGCATCCAGGAACTTCTTTTATTATGAAACGCACATGTGGATTTTGGATTTTGCTCTTGCAATTTCTATGGAAATAAGTTGTTTATGGGCATGAGGATTTATTAGGGTAACCAGGACCGTTGACCTGGATGATGGTGTAAGAAGAATTTGGTAATTTTTAAAATCAAATGTGGCTGCCTTTAAACCTTCTTTATCCATATTTCTTAATACATGTTTTATCTGTTTTTCAAGCCAGAACATCACCTCAATAATTGCGCTGTCCCTGGGTGTCCTGACAGTTATAGGTATACCGTCAATGCGGTATAATATACAGGCATCTACTCCTTCAGTTTCGTATAGATCATCCAGGGTTAGTTCGAGTTTTGTTCTGAGCATTATAGTTACTTTTCGTTTTTTGTTACCAGGTCAAGAATATATTCAGGACTTTCGCTATGGTTCCAGTCATTTCTTAAGTGTTCGATTCTTTTAGCCAACTTTTCTCCAACAATATCTATATTACTTACATGCTTGATGGCAGCAATGAACTGTTCGTCAAATTCTTTGGTGGTTGTTACTTTATTGATATCATGCTCTGAAGCAAGAATTACTATCCCAAGACCACTCTCGATATTATATGGGTATAATCCCTCGCCATGTTTTGAACCCCTGTGTTTTGCCACACGAAGTGTCCTGTTAAACAATTCACCGAAACCCAGATTATCCAGATGTATAACAGTATCACTAAGATACAGCGGCATCAAAGAACCATTGTTTATCGCATCATTTGGATGTGATTTTTCAAGTGTGATGACAGATGTGCCATAATCCCTTAAACTTTGGAAAATTGTACTTATTGATTTCCTTTTCTCATCATCTAAAAACATGGAATAATGAGTGAGCGGATCAATAATAAATCGAATTTGATCAGTATCGGTTTTATTTTCCTTTAAGATATCCACCAGACTAATTGTAGGGAATGCCAGATCTTCTCCATAAATATGTATTATCTTAAGATTTCCTGATTCAATATGTTCTTCAATTTCGCTTAACCCTAATTCATTGCAATCACGGATAATTTGTTCTTTTGTCATTTCAAAAGATATAAAAACGACTTTTTCTCCACGATTTAGTCCAAACAAGGCATATTGAAAACAGAATGTAGTTTTTCCAACCCCTATACCGCCATGTACAATGTTGACGGTATTTTTCCTAAATCCTCCGCCTATTAGCTCATCTAATCCATATATTCCCGATTTGACCCGTTTAGACAATTATTAACACCACTGAAAACTATATTTTTTAAACACAACTATATCTTAATAGCAATTTTAATTATTTATATATTTTGTGACGTTTAATGGAAGTTAAAAAGTTTGATGCAGGTATGTTTTCCACTGCATATAAAGTATAGCTTCCTCCACCATTCATATAATTCCACAGTTTTATGTATATTCAGTTAAATTCTATTTGTCAAAATCATTTGAGTTATAAACATGATAACATTAGCAGTTTTTAGCAATAAAAAAAATGCAAAAATGGCTGCTGAAGAATTAATTGAGAAGGCTGATGCATCTTTAGACTTCAAACCGGATCTTGTTCTTTTTTATGCCACACTAAAGTATAACGGGCATTATCAGGAAATGCTTGATATTTTCAGGAGGCGTTTTGGGGATATACCGCAAATAGGTGCTTCTGTGGATGGAATGATATTCCCTCGTGACATGCGCACTGATGGGGCATCACTTGTCCTGTGTGAAGATAAAGATGCCAGGATAGAAGTTAAGAGTGCTAATGAAGACAGTGCCACCAGGTCTGCTGAAAAACTTGCAGGGCAGATAAAATGTGAAAAGGGTGTGGTAATACTCAATTTCCCTTTAGTCCATGTTCCTGATGCAATAAGAAGTACTGAATTCTATGCTATGGGCAAATATTACAGTTTCAGGGCCAACAAGGGAGATGAAAATACAAAAAAAGAGATGGCGAGAAGGTTTTCTGATTATTGTGATAAAGCAAAAATTTTCTATCTTCCACCTACTGTCCTTGAGATATTTGCCAAACAGCTTGATTATAAGGTACCGGTCGTGGGTATGAATGTTTTGCATACCCAGGTTAAATTCAATTCACCCTCAATTTTCAGTAATTTTAAGGATATTGGTGGTGGGATTGCTGCCCTTGTGATTGAGAAGGATGATGTTGAGGTTGTGTATGATGATATTTTTCCTGATAAGGGCGCAACTATGGAAGAGACAATTAAAAATATTAAAGAAAAATTTAGAGTTGTAAATGAATTTGATGCACTATTCGAGAAAAATATTTTAATAACACTTGATGGTAAGCCTCCTATAGAAGCTGTAAAAAATACTATTGGTGCGCTTGAAAAAGATGAAATAGAATTGAAAAATGAATTCGATATAGGTAATTTTCAAGTTCAAAATCCATTTATTTTATTATTTTTTAACAAAGAAACAAATGGGATACAAAGTGTTGGATTAAATGCGTATTTTCCATTTGACCTTTTTCCATTCTTTATAGATTTGACAGATTATTCAAATAAAGTATTATTGACTCATGAGCCAATATATATCAACTTGAAAGGTTATATATCAAGTTTATATTATATGGATAATTTTAACAATTTTACTTTTTTCAATATTGATGTTGGATCAATATCAGCTTTTGGAGATAGAACAATTAACTACAAAGATGAAATTAATAATTTATTTGAGAAATATTTTGGAATAATTTCTACCTCTCCATCCATATTCATTCCTAAACAATATAAAAAACGTGAATATATTACTGAATCCGATGAAAATATATTTTATATATGTGGTGGTGGCAATGTTTTCCTTACTATTTAAACGAAATTGACAAAACCTAATAGCAATAATGATGAATATACTGAAATTACCATTGACTTTATATTTTTATGATCTCCTATTTCAAGTTTCCAATTTTTCTTACTAAAATGAAGATATGTTTTGTCAATTAGATAAATAAATGGTATTAGAATTATTATCGATGATTGATTAAATATTTTTTCATTTGTTGCAAATAATATTATAATAAAATAAAAAATCAAGAAAATACATGCCAAATGAATTAACTTTGATGGTGCAAACATCACTCCTAAAGTATTAAGGCCTGCTTCCCTGTCACCTTTTATGTCCTTTAAGTCTTTAAGTAGAACTCCTGAAATACCGAAACATAGAAAAAGAAAAGACAATACGATTCCTTTAATGAAAGAATCAGAAAATATTAGCCAAATACTCATTGTATAAGCAGGATATGCTATGCTATATGTAAATATTTCACCTAAATAATGTGTTTTCAAGCGAAATCCAAATATTTTCACAAGATATATATTATCCGAATACCACCATGTAATAATTGCCCATATCAAGAAGTAAAAATAAATTGGTCTATTTAAGATTATAGATAAAAAAACTACAAGTATTATTGAAAGACTATACAGCATAATTGATATTAAAATAGCAGTATTTTGAGAAATAATCTTTTTTGTCAGTAAATTATTTTTATTATTTATTATATCTTCTTTTATATCATTTGTATGATTCCAGAAATTAGAAGCCCCACTAGATAGAAGTGTAAGAATAATTCCCAAAAATAATAGTAAAATATTAAATCCATTAATTTCCCAAAAATTTGATGCGATTAGAAAAAGAAAAAATGAAAAAAAAGGAATTGGGGAAATTATTGAGAATGGCGTAAAAGATAATTTTACTAATTCAATTATTTTAGTTTTTATGGTGAGAAAAGTTTTGATTTCCCAAATATTTCCTGTGCTGCTTCTTCTTCTTCTTTTTTTTCTTTCTTTGTTTTTAAATTTTTCTTATCTTTTTTCAATTATAGCACTCTCCAGAAATATTTAATCTCCAATCACCAGTATAATCATGATCATCATCATAAAATTATAATATATGTATCATTTATATTTCCTAATATAAAAATGTTATTATTTGGCGGTCACAAAACCAAAAGTATGTGTACAAATCAAACGATATTTATCCCGCATGGGATAATAATCTTAAATTATATTTTATAATTACCCAAATTGGATACGATATGGCAAGATTGTATAATGTAAACTGGTTTTGGGACAGCTTGTTATATGTAATTTGAAATTATTTTTTCAAAAAAAGAAAAATGAACAGAATATTCTGTTCAATCTGGATTGAGCCAGGGCATCATAGCGCGCAGTTTCTTGCCCACCACCTCAACAGGATGCTCGTTCTCCATGCGCTCCATGGCCTTAAGCACCGGACTGTTGGCCTTGCCCTCAAGCACGAACTCCTTGGCAAACTCGCCACTCTGTATCCTGTACAGTGCCTCTTGCATTGCATCCCGCGACTCCTCATTTATAATCGTAGGGCCTACTGTCATACCGCCGTATTCTGCAGTATTGGACACAGAATCCCACATATTGGCAAGCCCGCCTTCATGGATCAGGTCAACAATAAGCTTCAACTCATGTAATGTCTCGAAATAAGCAATCTCGGGCTGGTATCCCGCATCTACCAAAGTCTCAAAAGAAGCCTTTATCATACTGACCACACCGCCGCACAGGTCCACCTGCTCACCGAACAGGTCGGTCTCGGTCTCTTCAAGGAACGTAGTCTCGATCACACCGGCCCTGGTGCAACCTATGCCCCGGGCATAAGCCAGTCCGATCTGCCTGGCATTCCCGGTTGCATCCTGATGTACAGCAAGCAGGCCGGGTACACCGTTACCTTCCACATATGTCCGCCTGACCAGGTGCCCCGGACTCTTCGGAGCCACCATGAACACGTCCACATCTGCCGGCGGCACAATCTGGTTGAAATGTATGTTGAACCCGTGGGAAAATGAAAGCGCATTTCCAGGTTTTAGATTGGCTGCGATCTCATCCGCATATATGGATGCGGCAATCTCATCAGGGACAAGCATCTGGACAATATCAGCCTTGGCAGCTGCTTCTACCACAGTCTTGACAGTCAGGCCGTCAGCTTCGGCATTTGCCCATGAACTGCTGTCTTTCTTTAGTCCAACCACTACATTAATACCTGAATCGTACAGGTTCTGTGCCTGGGCATGGCCCTGGCTTCCGTATCCAATTACTGCTATAGTCTTGCCTTTCAGTACACCGAGGTCGGCATCTGAGTCATAATACATCTTCACCATATATTCTCTCTCCTGTATCTGAAATTATACATCAATTATTATTCTAAATGACTATTATTTTCCCGGTTTTACCGTCTTAGCACCGCGGTTCATTGCAACTGTGCCTGTACGCACAACTTCCACGATCCCGAAACCCCGCAGGAGTTTCTCGATGGCATCGATCTTATCATTTGTTCCCGTGACTCCAACTATCAGGCTCTTTACACCGACATCTACGATCTGGGCCCTGAAAACATCCACTATCTGCATGACCTCTGAACGGTTACCCTTATCAACCTTGACCTTGAAAAATGCAAGTTCCCGCTCAATGGTCTCGCCCGGTTCAAAATCACTGACCCTGATAACATCAATGAGCTTATTCAACTGCTTCATCACCTGTTCAAGTACATGGTCATCACCTGATACGACAATGGTCATTCTGGATATCTCAGGATTATCCGTTACTCCAACTGCAAGGCTTTCTATATTAAAACCCCTGCGGCTGAATAATCCTGCCACTCTTGTTAAGACCCCGGATTTGTTTTCCACAAGTATTGCAAGTGTGTGTTTCAATTTCAGGCCTCCAGGTCAAGTATTTCATTTATGGCTGCCCCGGCTGGTACCATGGGCGACACATTCTCTTCCCGCTCAACTACAAAGTCTATTACAGTTGGCCGGAGCGAATCAACGGCTTCCTTTAATGCCGGCCCCACTTCTTCTGGTTTAGTAACCCTAAGACCAAACGCACCATAAGCCTCTGCCAGCTTGACAAAGTCAACACTATCATCAATACTGGTAAATGAATATCTCTTATCAAAGAACAGGTCCTGCCACTGCCTGACCATGCCCAAGAACCCGTTGTTCAGGATAGCCACAATAACCGGTATATCGTTCTTCACCACTGTGGCAAGTTCCTGGCTGTTCATCTGGAAGGAACCGTCCCCTGCGATGTCAAAGACCACTTTGTCAGGGCGTCCCTTCTTGGCACCCATGGCAGCCGGGAAACCGAATCCCATTGTCCCCAGTCCGCCCGATGATATGAAGGTCCTCGGCTGGGTATATTTAAAGTATTGGGCAGCCCACATCTGGTTCTGGCCAACCTCTGTTACTATGATGCTATCCGGGTACAATTCATTTATCTGCTCAACAATATACTGTGGTTTCAATGACTCACCCATGATGTACTTCAGTGGGTAAAGCTGCTTCCACTTTTCTACCTTCTTGATCCACTCTGTGGTCTCTGATTTGCTTTTCTTTAATTCACTAATAAATTCCACAAGCATTTTTAGTATAGAACTTGCATTGCCCACGATAGGTATATCCACACGTACATTCTTACTTATCTCGGCCGGGTCTACATCTATATGAATTATCCTGGCATTGGGAGCAAATGAATCTACCTTGCCTGTAACCCTGTCATCAAACCTGACACCTATAGCTATCAGCAGATCAGATTCCTGGATCGCAAAGTTGGCATATTTGGTGCCGTGCATCCCCGGCATACCTACACATAATGGGTGGGTATCAGGAAAAGCACCTTTGGCCATGAGTGTGGTGGTTACAGGTGCATTTATAGTCTCTGCAAGGTTAATTAACTCCTTGCTGGCATTTGATGAGATTATACCTCCACCAACGTAAAGGACAGGACGCCTGGCTTTTATGATGGCTTCAGCACCACGTTTTATCTGCATTTTGTGCCCGGTTTTCACTGGCTTGTATCCATTCAGGTCCACATTGTCAGGATATTCAAAATCTATCTCGTCAGTGGTCACATCCTTTGGAATATCGACAAGGACCGGCCCCTGTCTTCCGGTAGAGGCGATGTGGAACGCTTCCTTGATTATCCTGGGCAGGTCGTTCACATCCATTACAAGGTAATTATGCTTTGTGATAGGGAGAGTGATGCCTGTAATATTTGCTTCCTGGAAAGCATCGTTCCCGATAAGCGGCCTGGGTACCTGGCCTGTGATGGCAACCATTGGAACAGAATCCATGTAGGCATTGGCTATGCCTGTAACCAGGTTGGTGGCTCCCGGACCGGAAGTTGCCAGGCAGACCCCAACTTTTCCTGTGGCACGGGCATATCCATCTGCTGCATGTGCTGCAGCCTGCTCATGCCTGACAAGAATGTGGTCTATGTCTGCATCATACAATTCATCATAGATAGGCAGTAGTACGCCGCCCGGATACCCGAACATAACTTCGACTTTCTCAGCGTACAGGGATTCTATAAGGGCTCTTGCGCCCGTCATCCTGGTTTTTTTACCCATCTATTTGTTCCTCCAATTATTTTTACATCCATGATTTATTTCATTAAATATAGTATCAGTGGTGATAGTTTTAATACATTAATGTTATTGTTGAAGGCTATTTCATCAGCCTGTTTATCCCTTCAAGAACAGCTTCCACAGATGCCATGATAATATCTGTCCTTGCACCCCTGGCAGTGATCACTTTGCCTTCCCTGTTCAGTTTTACCCAAACCTCTACCAGGGCATCAGTTCCGCCGGTGATGGCATCAACATGATATTCTTCAAGCCTGATATCGGCAACACCTGCTATACCTTTACGCAAGGCTGCAATGGCCGCATCCACCGGACCATCTCCCACGCCAGCCTCCACTATCTCGACCCCGTTGACCTTTATCTTGATAGAAGCAGTTGGTGTAACCATATTACCTGACACCACTGTCAATTCTTCCAGCTTGACCTTTGGTTCACAGGTGATGTTCAGTACTGTTTCGGCTATGATCTCCAGGTCTGCATCTGTAACATGTTTCCCTTTATCACCAAGCTCCTTTATCCTGGCCACGATCTCATTTAGCTGTTCATCACTTACATCAAGATCCAGCTCTTTCAATGCCAGTATAACCGAACTCTTGCCCGCATGTTTGCCAAGCACGATCTTTCTCTGCCTGCCAATGGTTTCGGGTTTCATGGGTTCGTAAGTGGATGTGTCAGCTATCAGGCCGTGGACGTGGATACCTGCTTCATGTGTGAAAGCATTTCCACCCACGATGGCCTTATTTGGGGCCACAGGGATGCCAGTCAATCTGCTCACAAGCCTGGATGTGGTGTATATTTCATCCAGTTTGATATTTGAGGTGTAATCGTAGAGGTTTTCCAGACCCATTACAACCTCTTCAAGAGATGCATTGCCTGCCCTCTCACCTATGCCGTTAATAGTAACATGTGCTTCAGATGCACCGCCTCTCAGGGCCGATATTGTATTGGCGGTCGCAAACCCGAAGTCATTGTGGCAGTGTATTGCCACGGGCTTATCAAGGGTTGAGAGTTCCTTGAATATCTCATAGGTCTTTTCAGGGACCAGTAGTCCCACGGTATCGCAGAACACGACCCTGTCAGCTCCGGCCTCAATACCTTCACTGTACAGTGACCTTAAAAAGCCCATATCTGCCCGTGAGGCGTCCTCACCGCTAAGTTCCACGATGAGCCCGTGGTCCTTGGCATACTCTGTGGCATCCAGGGCCATTTGTTTCACAGTTTCCCTGTCTTTTTTTAGCTTGCTTTGGATATGCAGGTCAGATACCGGTACGACCAGGTGGATTGAATCCACATCGCATTCCAGCGCAAGATCAATATCTTCATTGCGTACCCGGCAGTAACTGCAGATCTCAGCATTCAGCCCCTCATTGGCAACTGCACGTATGGCTTCTCTCTCACCTTTAGAAGTGATTGCAGAACCAGCTTCAATAATATTGACACCAAGGGCATCAAGTTTGTGCGCAATTAACAACTTATCTTTAGTCGAAAGCGCAACTCCCGGGGTTTGTTCGCCATCCCTGAGTGTTGTATCTAAAAATCGGATATCTCTATTGACAAATAAAACGATCCCTTCTTACCATATTTTATCACCTGTTTAAGTAGGTGTAAAATAATGTTAAGTTATAAAAAAGTATCGAAGTTCAAGAGAAAATGCTGGCATAGCCTGTATTTGAAATACCTGGACATGCCAAAAAAAAGGAAAGGGCTATCATAGCCCTGCTCTTGTAACAATTATGTCTGCTACCTGTTTTGCATTTTTTAAGGGAAAATCACTTTCTTTTAGCAATTTTCCAGCCTCACCTGCCGTCACCTCAACATCACCTGATCTACATGTAGTGGCAGCACCATCGGGAAATGCTGCCAGCAGGTCTCCTGGTGTGCTGATTGGGAATTTTCCGCTGGCAAGTCCTTCAACTATCTGGTTATATATCTCATCTCTGACACTCATATTTCTATCTCCGTCATTTTGTTTATAGCATCCAGTGATTTTTTGCTTCTCTGTATCTTACGCTTTTATCTGAATATTTCCAGACAGGCATCATATCACTGCAGAGTTATATTAGTAGGTCATCAATATATACTTTACAGTCATTAAAATATACCAACTACAGTTTTATACACAAAAATGACCTTGAGAGTCGTAACAAAAACATTTTATTTCCAGCGAACGATATATAATTAATGACAAATAATCGAAACAACATCACTGACCAGACAATAAAGGAAAAGCTTGATGAGATCCATACTGATTTAAAAAGATTCGCTGAGAAGACAAATCAGATGCATCTCGAATCAATGCTGTCAGTTTCACGAAGGGATTTATTAAACTCCATAATGGCTTATATCATCGATGATATTGAAGAAGGTCTTGAAAGCAAGATGTTAAAGGATTGCCATATGAAAAATACGTGCAAATCTAATTTTACAGAATTCTTGCAGAACAATGCAAGCTTAATAAAGATTGATAATTTGCAGGATGACCTTGTGCTGGAAAAACAGGCCGAATTGGAAGAAATGAAGAATAATGCCCCATTTGATACATGCGATAAATGCTTCATGGAAGTCTCGAATATTTCTGACAAACAGATCAAGCTGATGCGCTCACTAATGATCTACAAAACAAATGACGAAAAGAAAGAGGATATTTTGACACTTCACGAAGATTCAATTGTTACTGATATCCTTGAACCTTTATCTAATAAACAGAGATTGCAGATTGTAAAAGCTGTGGCTATAGAAACAAAAAGTTTTTCAGAACTTTCTAAACTTACAGGTCTAAGGGGAGGTAATTTGCTGTTCCATTTGCAGAAACTGGTTGATGGAGGAATGATATTTCAACGACATGAGCGAGGGGATTATTTGATTACGGATAAGGGCTTTAAGGTCTTAAAAAGCATAAGCAATGTGTATTCGAAAATAAAACAACAAACCGATTTAAATGTACCTCAGGGAATCAAGAGTTAATCGGCAAGAATTGTATATGTTTGCTGCTGATAAATGCAGCTTTGACTTGACTTTTAAAAAAAAGAAAAAGCACAGGCCAACATTTGCCAGCCTGTTTTTCAATATACTTATCATATTATATCTATGATCGAGCCGCCGTTGTTGCCACCGCTAATTGCAGAACCAACTGCCATTCCTTCTTTCTGGCCTTCATTTATGCCATAGGACTGGGGACCCAGGATCTGAGCTGACTGAACACCAGTCATGATAGCCATGACACGTATCCTGCCTTCATATTCCTTATTGACCCTTGCACCCCAGATGACATTTGCCCTGTCATCCAGTTCATAGGTAAGAGACTCTGCGACTGCTTCTGCCTCGGACAATGTAAGGTCAGGACCGCCAGTAATATGTACCAGGCATCCGGTGGCACCTCTGTAATCAACATCCAGCAGCGGATGGTTCAGTGCTGCACGCACTACATTGTCGCCTCTGTCCTGGCTCTTTGCCTCGCCGACAAGCATCACTGCTACACCGCCGCAGCCCATGATGGTCTTGACATCAGCATAGTCCAGGTTGATCAGTGAAGCCTGGGTAATGGTCTCGCTAATACCTTTTACGGTCTCAGCTATCAACTGGTCCATGACAGAAAATGCCTGTTCGATCGGCAGGTTGGGTACATAGTCCAGCAGCCTGTTATTATCCAGCACCAGCACTGTATCTGCGGCTTTCCTGAAGACCTCAAGACCTTCTTCGGCTTTGATGGCTCTTGCCCTTTCAACCCTGAAGGGGCTTGATACCATACCGACTACAATAGCATCCTGTTGTTTGGCGATCTCAGCCACTACAGGTGCGGTGCCTGTACCTGTTCCGCCGCCCATACCTGCTGTAATAAAGACCAGGTCTGCGCCTTTCAGAACTTCTTCCAGTGTCCCTCTTGCAAGTTCTGCTGCTTTGCGGCCAGTTTCAGGATAGCCGCCTGCACCAAGTCCCCTGGTAAGGGATTTGCCTACAAGGATCTTTTTATCTGCCTGGATCATATCCAGATGTTGCTTGTCTGTATTGATGGCAATAGTCTCTGCGCCGCTGACTCCCATATTATAGAGTCGGTTTATTGTGTTATTGCCTGCTCCGCCGCACCCCACGATCACGATCTGCGGGTCGCCGAAGTCTTCACACATTTCTTCAATTTGTCTGGACTCCCTGAGTAGTTTTTCTTTTTCAGTGTGCTTTAATGCTTCTTGTACAATAGTTTGCATTCTGTATTCATCCCCTGCAAATTTATACGACCTTAGCCGTACCTATCCGTTCCAGTAATTGCATGTTACGGATTATTTTATCACTTCGTTGATCTATCAGGTCCCGTATAGCCGCCCTGATTGCTTCACTTGTGGACGGAAATTCACCCATGTTCACCATGACGTCGATCATTTCTAATTGCTTCTCGGGGAGCCTTATTGTTATTCTTTCCATTGGTTTTTACTCCCTTTTATGTAATAATTCATATCAGACGTACGTCAGACATATGTCAGTCGTATGGCTGACGTATGTCTGCTGATTGTCTGACAAAAGTAAGACATCTGTATGCTATATGTCTGACAATAATAATATATATAGTTTATGCTGTTTTTGATCTTGGGACCAAATTCACATAAGATACAAAGATCCCACTCAATATGAAATGCGTGGATTGCTGGTGTTGGTGAATCAGATTGTTACATTATTTCCACACATATATTACCATAAGTAATATATATTATGCAATTTTATTACTGCCTATGTGATTACCATGGTTGGTAAAACAATACAGGACATTAATGCTAAAATCGCTGACGGCAGCGTCCATGTAGTTACGGCAGAAGAGATGCCTGACATCGTGGCAGAACTGGGGCCAGATGGTGCCGCAAAGGAAATAGATATAGTTACTACAGGTACTTTCGGGGCCATGTGCTCATCCGGTGCCTTTCTCAATTTCGGGCATTCAGACCCCCCCATCAAGATGCAAAAGGTATGGCTCAATGATGTAGAGGCCTATGCCGGTCTGGCCGCCATCGATGCCTATATAGGCGCAACCCAACTCAGTAAGAGCAGGGGCATGGAGTACGGAGGAGCACATGTAATAGAGGACCTTGTGGCAGGTAAGTCCATAGATATCCATGCCACAGCCTACGGCACCGACTGCTATCCCCGCAAGGTGCTGGATACTACTGTGACAATAGACGACATAAACCAGGCAACAATGTTCAATCCCAGAAACGGTTACCAGAAGTACAATGTAGCTACCAACTGTTCGGACCGTACCCTGTATACTTATATGGGAACACTCCTGCCCGACTGCGGCAATGTTACATATTCGGGTGCGGGGGTACTCTCGCCATTGTACAACGACCCCACTTACCAGACCATTGGAGTGGGGAGCCGCATTTTCCTTTGCGGAGCCCAGGGGTATGTGACCGGGCAAGGTACCCAGCACGACCCGGACAATAATTTTGCGACAATGATGGTACAGGGCGACCTGAAGCAGATGGACAAAAAATACTTAAGGGGTGCCACCTTCCACGGATATGGCACATCCCTGTACGTGGGTATCGGCATACCCATACCGATCTTAAACGCTGATATTGCAAAGGCCACTGCATTGACCGATGCTGATATCACCACTAACGTGCTGGACTACGGCGTAGCGCGGCGGAGCAGACCTGTACTGCGCCAGGTTACCTATGAAGAACTGAAGTCAGGCATGATAGATATAAATGGAAGAGAGATCACAACGTCACCCATGTCCAGTTTCCATGATGCCAGGGCCATTGCAGGGGAATTGAAGGACTGGATACAAAAGGGGACGTTCTATCCGACGCTTCCTGTGGAGCGTTTGCCTAATACTGGTGTGGTGTTCAAGCCCATGAAACAGATAGGTGAGCAGCCCACAGTAGCTGATGTGATGGCTAAGCGGGTAACCACTATTTTGCAGGGGCTGACTGTGGAGAATGCCGCAAAGGTGATTATGGAAGGGAATTTCAACCACCTGCCTGTGGTGTCGGATGAGGACCGGTTGGTAGGAATTATCACGGCATGGGACATTGCCAAGGCTGTGGCAAAGAACAAGCGGGACAAACTGGATGATATCATGACCAGGACTGTGGTCACTGCTGATGCCTCCGAACCCATTGATATAGTGGCACGAAGGCTGGAGCAGCATAATATCAGTGCCCTGCCTGTGGTGGATAAGCACAGCAGGGTAAAAGGTATCATCACAAGTGATGATATCAGTAAACTGGTGGCCAGGAGGTAGGAGATATGAAGATCACATTACATGCAACCCCGGATATTACTCCAAGACCTTTGATAGCAGAGGTGATACTGGAGACCGGGGCATTGCTGAACATTGACAGGGCAGACGTGAAACCAAAAGGTGGCGAAGTTGTGATAGACGTGCCACAGGATGAATGCGAGCGGGTTGTGGCAGCTTTTGAGAAGCGCGGTGCTACAATAACAGCCCTGGAGCAACCCGTGATCAAGAACGATGACGAGTGCGTCAACTGCGGTGCATGTATCTCGGTGTGTCCCACAGGTGTGATATCTTTCAGGGACGACTGGAGTGTGCAGATGGACCTGGATAAGTGTGTGCAGTGCGGTGCGTGTGTGACTATGTGTCCCCATGGTGCGCTGACGGTTAAGAAGTAAATACCTCACGCACATTTTCCATCTCGCTGGCCCAGCACCCTCCATAGACCACCTTGACCTGCCCATCCAGACGCTCAAGGTCTGAGCACTTGGTACATACAACATGCTCGGGCCTGCCAAGGAGCAAAGGGTGTGGTTCTTGCTGGTGTCTACTTCTGAAGTATACGGCGACACGTTTTGAACTCGCAGCCTGAACCCTATTGGGGCAAGGTGACCCCAATCGGGCCGCGCAGAGTGTATGATGAGGCGAAGCGGGAGGATTGCAGTTGTAAGTGACAGCCAGTATGTGCTTTAAATCTTACTTTTGCATAACTTACATAAACCTATAGTTTTATACAACTAAAATATGTCTGGAGCAATCACTTTTATACCTCCCCCCCAAATTGCAAAAGAACTGGATGCAATCACTGAGCTGGGAGTATACAAGGATAAAAACGCTTTCATCCTGGATGCAATCAATACACTGCTCTCGTCCCATGTGGAACTGCGGGTCTCGATAGCATGCAAGCTTTATGAAAATGAGGATGTGTCGCTTGGAAAAGCTGCAGAGATCGTGGGGACCAGTATTGAAGAGATGAAAAAAATCTTATCGGAGCATGGAATTAAACTTAAGGTCGGAACTTCAATATCAAATACGCAAGACCGTGCACACGCGGTCTTGGGTCTGATCCGGGGCAGTTGAATGCGTTTAGTTTGTGATACTGACTTCCTTAGTGCACTTCAAAAGATGGACCGTATTGATCTGATCTATGAAGTATTCGGTGTTGATAGGATATATGTTACGCAAGCGGTTATAGACGAGCTTGCAAAGGCACCTTTTTTCTACGACTTCATCCGGAAAACAGAACGAATTGAACGTGTGGTTGTGGACGAAGTACCATCACATATAAGTTCTGCAATGCTCGGTAAAGGTGAGACTGATTCGATTTCTTATGCATTGAAGACAAAATCCATTTTTCTTTCAAATGACAAAAAGGCCGGGGAATTCGCAGAGGATTTAGGAGTGATGGTGGTAGATATTGTTTCGTTCTTACTTGTTTGCAGGGAGATCGGCGTACTTGGTTTGAATGATATCGAGCATATCATCGAATTATTGAAAAAATGCGATTACATGGAATTTAATGAAAACCAGAAAAAATTGTTGCTGCGTGAATGATCACTGCGTTAGTGGATAGGATTGAAGGAAAACAATGATTGCAAAATAATAGGGTCATTGGAATAATTCGAAGATCAATTGTACCAAGAAAATCTCCCGGTCGGATTTACCTGGAGTACATCAGGTTATACCTGATATACAACAAGAAAGTGACTCAAATAAAGTTAGGAAATTATGATATAAAAACAATAGTAACAGGCGGCGCAGGATTCCTAGGTTCACACCTTTGCGACCTCCTGCTCGAAAATGGGCGCGAGGTCATCTGTATTGACAATCTGGTAACCGGCAGTTCAAAGAATATCGAGCACATCGATTCAGACAAGTTCACATACATCAAACACGATGTTACAAAACCGATATATTTCGGGGACAAGATCGATCACATTTTCCATCTGGCATCTCCTGCATCCCCCATCGACTACCTTGACCTGCCCATCCAGACGCTTAAGGTCGGGGCACTCGGCACCTACAACATGCTTGGTCTTGCCAAGGAGCAGGGCGCGCGTTTTTTGCTCGCATCCACATCCGAGGTCTACGGCGACCCGCTTGTGAACCCGCAGCCGGAATCCTACTGGGGCAATGTGAACCCGATCGGCCCGCAGGGTGTGTATGATGAGGCGAAGCGGTATGCTGAGGCTATTACGATGGCGTATCACCGCTATCATGGGGTGGATACGCGGATTGTACGCATCTTCAATACCTATGGCCGGCGCATGCGTGCGGATGACGGAAGGGGTGTGGAAACAGTGGGGTATTTCAAAAAATTGAAGTTGTAGCCAGTATGCAGGGAACACAAATGGTAAATATAACCTATTCCATTATTTTTGCAAGTTCTTTCAAGACTTCTTCTAACGTCATCGCTTTAGATTCAAATACACCATCTTTCCTGTGTAAATGGAACGGAAAAGTAGGAAGTTCTCTATGATGAGGCGCATTGTGAAAATTCCCATCTTATTAAAAACTCGTTATTCTTTTGATGATGATAAGAATATTTATCCCGCTTAATCTCGTCTCCATATATCGTAAAATATTCAGAAATATAGAGTATTGAATTGTCAATCATTAAAAGCCTGCATTCCAGATATCCAGAAACAGAGGTAATAAATTCCTCAAGTACTTCAATATCCTTGACGATAGAAGATGCAGTTAAAGAAGCCTTAACATCAGCTAGATAGCTCTCAAGCATGAATTATTTTTTCAATTTCCTTTGCTCTTTCCATGAGCTTGTTATATGTATCCTTAAAGGCATACCATTTTATGTATTCCCTGCCATCTCCAAGCTCACCTGCATTAAATTTGACATAAAAGATATCAGAGCTCATGTTGTGGCGCTTTTCTAATTCAGCAAGGGAACTCTCAGTTTGCATTATTTCACGCCTGACCATGTATAGCTCGACCTTGAACATCTTGTTCATTGTTGAAGTTATGTATTTTTTCTCAAACTCCAGACCATGGGATAGCTGGAATTTCAAGGCATTCACGTATTCATTAGACATAATTCAATATTGCATTGATTTTTAAGATTATAAGCCTTCCCAACGATAACTGATAGAGTTTTATCATTTTATTGAACTATTCTTTGTATGTTATTTGTGAATTCGTATCCACTTCAAAAAGCATGGTATTTTGACTGGATTTACAGGATGTTGACGTTGCCGTATATCCTGTCGATCCTGTAAATCCTGTCTAATAATTTTTAAATTACCCTTAGATTTGAAGTGGATACGTGAATTCTAAAATATGGACAGCGTCGCACTTTTCGCGACCGTATTGTTTTTTAATTCCATAACACAATCGCCAACCTCTAGCCAAAAGATTCGTGTCTTTGAATACATTTGCGCAAACACCGCTTATATGCGTAGTTGGTGTGTTTTTTTGGGTGCAATTTTCTGGTTCAGAATCCGGGCAATTTTTTGATTTGGATGCTAAGAATTAAATACGTTTGTTTCAATTCTACATGCATGAAAACAATTGTAACAGGCGGCGCAGGATTCCTAGGTTCACACCTTTGCGACCTCCTGCTCGAAAATGGGCACGAGGTCATCTGCATAGATAACCTGGTAACCGGCAGTGCAAAGAATATCGAGCACATCGATTCAGACAAGTTCACATACATCAAGCACGATGTTACAAAACCGATATATTTCGGGGACAAGATCGATCACATTTTCCATCTGGCATCTCCTGCATCCCCCATCGACTACCTTGACTTGCCCATCCAGACGCTTAAGGTCGGGGCACTCGGCACCTACAACATGCTTGGTCTTGCCAAAGAGCAGGGCGCGCGCTTTTTGCTCGCATCCACATCCGAGGTTTACGGCGACCCGCTTGTGAACCCGCAGCCGGAATCCTACTGGGGTAATGTAAACCCGATCGGACCGCGCGGAGTGTACGATGAGGCGAAGCGGTATGCTGAGGCGATAACGATGGCGTACCACCGGTATCACAATATGGATACGCGGATTGTGCGCATCTTCAATACCTATGGGCCGCGCATGCGTGCTGGTGATGGACGAGTGGTGCCGAATTTCATCAACCAGGCGCTGCGCGGGGAGGATATTACTGTGTATGGGGATGGTAAGCAGACACGGTCGTTCTGTTATGTTTCGGATCTTGTTGATGGGATCTATCGGCTGATGAAGTCGGATTATGTGGAGCCAGTGAATGTCGGGAATCCTGATGAGATGAGCGTGCTGGAGTTTGCTGAGAGGGTTATTGAGATCACGGGTAGTGATTCCAGTGTTGTGTTTGAGGAGCTGCCTGTGGATGATCCTAAGGTCAGGAGGCCGGATATATCAAGCGCAAAGGAAGTGCTGGGGTGGGAGCCGGTAGTGGGGTTAGGGGAAGGGTTGAGGGAGACAGTGGGGTATTTTCGAAAATGCCAAATAAATAGGGAGTAATCTCAAATGCTGATGAAGCCTACTTCAATATGAGGGATTAAGATTTTATGGAGTTCATCGTTATTACCACATCCACAGGTACATAAGTTATATAGGCATGTGCGAAGTAAATATGATTGATACAATGCTGTTTGAGCAAGAACTGACCAACTTCTTCCGTAGCATAGATAGTGTTAACTTTGCCTATCTGTTCGGGTCGATTGTCAGGGGAGATACAAATGAGTTAAGCGATGTCGATATCGCAGTTATGCTGGATGAAAGCCTCTCTAAAAAAGATATGTTTAATGAGGAGTTGGACCTTATCAGCGAACTTACATATGTGCTCAAGTCGGATAAGATTGACCTGGTCGTGCTAAACGATGCGCCTCTTCTCCTGAAATATAACATTATAAAGGACGGTCATGTTCTAAAATCTGATGAGACGAAGCGTATAGCTTTCGAGACCGGTGTTATGTCCAGATACCTGGATGAACAGTATTATATAAAGCGACATACTGATATGATATTACATCGGATTGCCAGGAGTGGCTTTGCATGAATGATGAGATTGCATCCAAGCTGGAAATGCTTGATGAATACATAGCAATCTTGAAGGGATATCAGCACCATGATGTCGAAGACCTCATGCGTGATCATACATTGAGGGGGGCAGTGGAACGGTACATAGAGGTTGCACTGGAATGTATGATAGATATTGGTGAGATGATCATCTCCAAGGAGAAACTGAAACGACCTGATACGTACAGGGACGTTTTCCTGCTACTTGGTGAGCATGGTATCCTGCCTGATGATTTTGCTAAAGATCTGGCACCGGCAGCCGGATTCAGGAATGTTCTTGTACATATGTATGCAAAGATCGATATCGATAGACTCTATTATTATCTTGAGAACAATCTGGAAGATATAGAACGGTTTGGTAAGTATATAGCACGGTATCTGATTAAGGGCTAATCTGTGGATGGCAATGTCAGAACCTGACCGCACGCAGGCACCAGCACAGGAGGAGGGGAGGCAGTCATTTCAATATTAACTGCAGATGGACGCAGATACACACAGATTGAAGGGTGCCGTTCACTGTTTCACTGCAAAGAGCGCCAAGTTCGCAAAGACGTTGTAACCTTCACTTTGCGTCCTTTGCGGTGCTGTATTCCATAGATTATATATTTTAGCAGACATAGCCACCCGCCGGCAGCACACTCCACTCTTCACTCCCTTATCCCACACTCAGCGCATGAGCACCCGCACGCAGGCATCAGTGCAGGAGTGGGTTAGTGCAGAAATGAAGCAGGCAGGAATTACGATGCTTATGTTGGTCAGGGGGAGAAGTAGTGGGGTCATGGTAATGTTTTTTCTAATTTTGAGTTGAACTCTGTTTTATTTCTTCAGTAACCTGTTAAACTCTTCTACTGTAAGTCCTGCATCCTTTATTAATTCTCTTTCTGTCCCTTTCGCAACCGTCGAATGATATGGAATCACTAAAATGATATCCTCCTTCGACATCACAATATGGCTTCCTGTCTGCCGATCTATTTGAAACCCTATTTTTTTGAAGACTTTAACCATCTGCTTGCCTGAGACTGGTAATAACCTCTTCCCGTTCATACTGCCATCTCGGCAAGTGTACTGTTTGAATGCAGCATTGCTAAGCGCCTTGCTTTTTCGTTTGCTACCTCTAAATACAATTGAATAGCTTCCTGTATATTCTTCAACGCTTCTTCTTTTGTCGCCCCCTGTGAGTGGCAACCTTTCAATGCCGGGCAGTGAACTGAATACGTGCCATCTTCTTCCTGCTCTAATACGATCTCAAGATCCATTTTTGTCCTCCGATACAATTAATCATATCTTTTATTGTACATAAAGTATCATCGTACCAGCTCTGCTAACTCACTTCCCTTCCCTTATTCCGGGAAAAAACCCTTCTTATCCTGACACCCGCCTTTGCAAGAAAATCCTTTATTTCTTCTGTGCCGACCCCTGCCAGTTCAGCAGCTTTTGAGATGGATATCTCATCTGTCTTATACATCTCTACCACAATCTCCACTCACTGCTACAACATCCGCTTAGAAAAATCTCAGGCAGCATCTTCCAGCAATAACGATTATGATAGATTCGAACATATACGGGTTACTACAATGTTAGACAATGCTAATAACAGCCAACCCTTGCCCCCATAAGGAGATGAAAAAATAAAATCCATAATACTTGCCGGCGGCTCCGGCACCCGTCTATGGCCGTTAAGCAGGGAACTTTACCCAAAACAATTCTTGAAATTCTCAGGCACTTCATTATTCCAGGATACCCTGCGCAGATGCCTTAAAGTATCTGAAATCCCAGAAATATTTGTAGTCACAAGTGAAAAACAGAAGTTCTTTGTATACGGGCAGATCGAAGAGCTTGAACTTGATGTCCCAAAGGAAAACATCCTTCTGGAACCCGAAGGAAAAAACACACTACCTGCCATTTGTTTTGGAATGCGTGAGATTCAAAAGATATATGGCAGTTCCACTGTCGGCGTATTCTCTTCAGACCACATTCTGGATATCAATGCCATGGAGACCATAGCAGGTGCAGAAAAGCTGACAGACGGGCATCTTGTCACATTCGGAATTGTACCTGAATCTCCCCATACCGGTTACGGCTATATTAAACCCGGGCGTGCACTTGATGTGGGATATAAGGTCTCGGAGTTTAAGGAGAAACCCGACCTGGAAGATGCAAGGCGGTATGTCGGGAACGGTTATCTCTGGAACAGCGGCATGTTCTTATTTGGCACTGAACTGTTCATATCAGAACTTCAACTACATGCGCCGCAACTCTGGAATGAGTTCTTTAATTCGGACCGGGACATTAAAGATGTCTACCATAACATCCCGGCTATTTCGGTAGATTATGGCCTCATGGAAAAATCAGATCATGTCGCTGTTGTCAGGCTGGATAATAAGTGGGGCGATCTTGGGAACTTTGATGCTATGTATGCTGAGTTTGACAAGGATGAAATGGGCAATGTGGTTTATAATTGTGTTGATGCATCTATTGATTCAAAGAGGAATCTTATTTTTTCAGCAAAGAACAAGGCTGTCTCGCTGGTTGATGTGGATGATATGGTGGTGGTGGATACCAGGGATGCCCTGCTGGTATGCCCAAGGAGCAGCAGCCAGAAGGTCAAGGATGTGGTATCCCGCCTGAAAGAGCAGGGTGATGAGCGGGCAGATATTCACCAGACAGTGTACAGGCCGTGGGGGACATATACTGTGCTTGAGAGTTCTGATAAGCATAAGATAAAGAATATCAGGGTGATGCCGGGTAAGAGGTTGAGTCTGCAGCTTCATAAACACAGGAGTGAGCACTGGGTGGTTGTTAAGGGGAGGGCGTGCGTGGAAGTTGATGGGGAGCAGAGGTGTCTGGTGGAGGGTGAGAGTACTTATATTAGTGCGGGTGTGAAACATAGGTTGTTTAATCCCAGGGAGGGGGTACTGGAGATCATTGAGGTGCAGTTGGGTGAATATGTGGGTGAGGATGATATTGAGAGGTTCGATGATGAGTATGGTAGGGCGTGAGCATTTATAGAATATTAACTCAAAAAGAACGACCTTGAAAGACGATCTCAAATAAAGTATTTTGAATTGGATCATATGAAATCAATAATAACCGATAGGACAGGGTTTTTGGGTTCACATCTATATGACTCGTTGCTTGAGAAAGGAGATGTGATGTAATGAGATATATTGTTAAAGTAGAGTGTCTGTCATCTGTGGTGTTGGCTAAATTGAAAAAGAGCAGCAGAATTCTACATATTTTTTCGTTGATAGATAATACGATAGCACTTGAAACAGAAGATATCGGGTACATTAAAGAGTTAAAAGAAGTACGGCAGGTATACGAATCCGGTAAAGCAAAGCTCATGTTCACAGATGCATTAAATAAAATTGCTATTTTTGACGTGCAGAATCAGAAGCTGCCGGTGGATGACCCCAAGGTTCGGAGGCGGGATATTAGTCGGGTGAAGGATGTGCTGGGGTGTGAGCCGGTGGTTGGGTTGGGGGATGGGTTGGAGGGAACAATGTGGTATTTTGAGAAATTGTATATGAGGATGTCTTGATGGGTATGATGGAAACCATTAAAGCCGGGGAATCTGAAACTACCGAATTTAAGACTTCGCTTGCAGAGAGGAGGGATGTTGTTGAGTCGATCTCTGCATTTTCGAATAAGAACGGCGGGACAATTTTCATTGGCCTGGGGGATAACTGTGAGAGCATTGGAGCTGATATCGGAAAAAAAACGATTGAAGTTTTGGCAAACTAGATCAAGCAGAATACTGATCCAGTAATATATCCCTCTATTCATGTTGAAAATGTAGACGGAAAGCAGGTTATCGTTGTGGATGTTGTCGAGTATGAGCAAAAACCGGTTTTTGCTTTTGGAAGAGCGTTTGTACGGGTTGGTAAATCGAACCAGAAACTTGGATCTGAGGGGATAAGGAATCTTGCACTTAATACGTCAAAGGTTTACTGGGATGGACGGGCATGTGTGGGTGCTGACCTGGAGGATATTGATGAAGGAAAACTAAGGTGGTTTTTAAAGGGAGCAAAATATGAACGGAGACTTGATCTTGACCCGGATACTTCAGTGAGGGAAACGCTGGAAAAATTATATCTGTTGAGGGATGAAATTCCAACGAATGCTGCTATTTTGTTGTTTGGCATGGATCCACAGAGGTTTTTCGGACATTCGGAAATAAGGTGTGCAAGATTCAAGGGAACAAAACCACTGGAATTCATAGATATGAAAGTTTTTGGTGGGAATTTGATCGACCAGAGGGAGGATGCGGTTGAATTTGTGAAGGAGCATATTAAGTTGCATGTAAAAATAGTTGGGCTGGAGAGGGTTGAGACATGGGAGTATCCAATTGATGCTTTACGGGAAGCTGTTACAAATGCGATATGTCACAGGGATTATGGGGAATATGCGAATGTCCAGGTCCGGATATTTGATGACAGGATCGAGATATGGGGATGCGGGTCTCTTCCGGAGCCATTGACAGTGGATGACCTTAAGCGGAGTCACAGGTCCATCCTCAGAAATCCTTTGATTGGAAAGTGTTTGTTCTTGATCAAGTTCATTGAACATTGGGGAACGGGAACCAATAGGATCATAGATGCATGTGTGGCTCATGGTTTGCCTGAGCCTGTTTTTGAGGAACTTTCCGGAAGTCTGGTGGTAACATTAAGGAAAAGGTTTACAAAAGAAAGTTTAATGGATATGAATTTGAATGAACGACAGATAAAAGCGGTATTATATGTTGAAGAAAAAGGCAGTATAACAAATAAGGAATATCAAGCGTTGTTTGATGTTTCGAGGGTTACGGCAACAAGAGATCTGAACTTGCTTGAAGGAAGGAATATACTTAAGCGCATTGGCAAGGGAAAAAGGGATTTAAAGTACGTGTTCAAATGAACGTAATGATGCAAAAATGATGCAAAAGGAATGGGGGTCTAGAGTTGTCCCAACTTGTTGAAAAGGGTCTGCTAACAATCAAGGGAAAGGACAGATCAACACAATATGTACTAACGGTTGGTGATTAGTGAGTGATGGAAAGTGAAAAGATCGGTCCCAAAATATTTAATGATACAATTACATCATTTCACCCATATAATAACTCAACTAACAATATGAGAAAAAAACCATGACCAAAACAGCATTAATAACCGGGATTACAGGCCAGGACGGCGCATACCTTGCCGAGTTCCTCTTAAACAAAGGATACATCGTACACGGAATTAAGCGAAGATCATCATCCTTTAACACTGAGCGCATAGATCACCTGTACAGGGATCCGCACGAGAGGAACGTGAATTTCTTCATGCACTACGGCGACCTGACTGACTCTACGAATCTGATAAGGATCATCCAGGAAACCCAGCCTGACGAGATATACAACCTCGCAGCCCAGAGTCACGTGCAGGTCTCATTCGATACGCCCGAGTACACTGCAAATTCCGACGCAATAGGAACCCTGCGCCTGTTGGAAGCCATACGTATACTCGGCCTGGAAAAGAAGACAAAGTTCTATCAGGCCTCGACCAGCGAACTCTACGGCAAGGTCCAGGAGATCCCGCAAAGCGAGACCACGCCCTTCTACCCGAGAAGCCCATATGGGGCAGCTAAGTTATACGCCTACTGGGTCACCGTGAACTATCGTGAAGCCTACGGCATGTTCGCCTGCAATGGCATCCTGTTCAACCACGAATCCCCTATCCGGGGCGAAACTTTCGTGACGAGGAAGATCACGATGGCTGTGGCAAGGATTAAGAAGGGGTTGCAGGAGAAGCTGTATCTCGGTAATCTGGATGCTAAGCGGGACTGGGGATTTGCCGGAGATTATGTGGAGGCCATGTGGCTTATGCTCCAGCAGGATGAGCCTGATGATCTTGTGATCGCGACCGGTGAGATGCATTCGGTGCGGGAGTTTGTGGAACTCGCGTTTGGGGAGGTTGGTATTGAGATCGAATGGCAGGGAGAAGGTGTTGATGAGGTGGGATTGGATGCTGCGACCAGTGATGTTCTGGTAGAGATCGATCCGCGGTATTATCGGCCTACTGAGGTGGAGCTTTTGCTGGGGGACCCGAGCAAGGCTAAGGAGAAGCTGGGATGGGAGGCTAAGGTTGGGCTTCGGGAATTGGTGAAGATGATGGTTGAAGGGGATTTGACATGAAAATATTATACGTAATAAATATGTTTCCTAAACTCTCTGAATCATTCATACTTAATGAGATTGTTGAATTATTGAAAAATGGGCATAATGTTCAGATATTTTCAATTATAAAACCTTGGGAAGAAGAGGTGCATGACGAAATTAAAAAATATAATATATTAGAGAGAACTCACTATTTCAGTTTCAAAAGTATATTAAAAATCAATATTATTAGTTTTTTGAAGTATTTGCTTTTTGGTGTGATTCAAGATTTATATGATTTAAGATCATTTATCCAAGCAGTTTCAAAACCAAAGGCCACACACACACAAAGTTCAATTGTGCATCCAAATAAAAAAATTGAGTCAAAAATTCACAGAATCGGAAGATTTGGAATAGCTTGTCCACGTAGATTTATACTAGATTTAAAAATTGCTTATTTTGCCACTATTGTGGAAGATAAAAATGTGAAATTGATCCATACACATTTTGCATCCATGGGGGGTATTGCTAGAAGATTGAGCAAGATGCTCGGGCTGCCGTATACATTGACTGCACATGCATTTGAAATATTTATGAACCCCAATATTGAAGTGTTGAATCAAAATCTAGATGATGCAGTTTATGTGTTCACACCATCTAAATATAATAAGCAATATTTGATTGATTTAACAATTTGTGAACAAAGTAAAATTGAAATCATCCATGCAACAATAAACCCGAAAAAGTTTGTCAGAACTAAACAATGCGATACAAAGCAAATAATTATGGCAGCTAGACTGGTTGAAAAAAAAGGTATGAAGTATATGATTAAAGCGATGAAAAATATTGCAATGCAAGATCCAGAAGCTGTTTTAAAAATAATCGGTGATGGACCATTATGGGATGAACTTAATGACTTAGTCCAAAAATACAATCTTGATAAAAATGTTAAATTTCTTGGCTCAATTTCAGATGAAAGATATTATAAAGAATTGGAAGCGAGTTTAATTGCTGTATTGCCTTGCATAATCACTGAAAATGGAGATAGGGATGTCTGTCCACTTACATTACAAGAAAGTATGTCAATGGAATTGCCAATAGTTTCTACAAATGTTCATAGTATTCCCGAACTTATTGACGATGGTGTATCGGGGATATTGGTTCCACCAAAAGATGAAAAAGCACTTGTAGATGCGGTGATTGAGTTATTAGGCAATCCAGAATTAAGGTACAACATGGGAAAGAATGGACGAAAGAAGATTATGGAAGAATTTAATATTGAAGTACAAGTTAACAAACAAGTTGCATTATGGCAAGAGAATCAAAATCAATGAAATATGACTATAAAAATTTTCAAATAATTTAATACGAAGGTACATATGAAAGAAACAGTATGGGACAATAATTGGGGTAAATTGCACATAGATGCGTTATCAAGCACATCGCTAGGAAGATTTGGTGAAGAAGCTTACAAATGTTTTAGAAAATACATAACAAACGATGATTTAAAAATTTTGGAAGCAGGCTCTGGTACTGGACGATTTTGTATTGCATTAGGAAAAGATTTTCCAGATTCTGTGATATATGGAGTAGATATTTCCCGACATTCAACAATTCTTTCAAAAACAGGGGCAAAACTTCACAATGTCAATAATATAGAATTCATCCAAGGAGATATTTTTAAAATACCTTCCCCGGATAACTTTTTTGATATAGTTTTTAATGAGGGTGTTATAGAACATTTTCATAATTATGAAAAATCTATTGAAGAAATGATTCGAGTGGCAAAACCTTCTGGTAAAATTATTATTGCCGTTCCTAACTGGTATTGTTTCCCTCACACAATTTATAAAAAAATTATAGGGGATAAATTTGAATATGGATATGAAAAATCATTTAAACATGATGAATTGGTCAAGGCAATGGAGGAACTTGGATTAAAAGATATTGAGATCGCAGGGTTCTATCCAGCTCATGGAATTAAACGGCTTGCAAAATATTGCAGATTATTTCACGTAGTTGGAAATAGCGTTGATTTCGCAATATCAAAGTTGGATCATTTTACCAACAATTCGTTTTCTAATTATTTTGGATTTGAAATTGTAGTAAAAGGCATTAAGAAGTAATATTTTTCAGTTCATATAATACATTCTTGTTTAGTAAATATATAGTTCCGATGTACACACAACTAGATGTCAAAACTAGTATAATTAAGTTAATTATTTGATTCTCATTTGAATGTTCAAGCAATATTATATTAGCAATCTTAAAGAAAAAAGCCATCACAAAAGAACCTAAAAGCGGTAAACAAAACATTTTAAAAATATCATTTTTATTTATTTTTAGTAGAGTATGTATAACATATAATTGAATTGTAGTTATTACAAAGAGTGGAATTACAATTGCTAAACTCATTCCGACAATACCAAATCTTGTGATTAGTGGTAGCATTAGTATCATCATTAGAACTAATTGCAATAGTCCTGTTTTAAATAAAATTTCTGGTTTACCAATCGCCTGAAAAACGCTCCCTGTAGTCGCAGCAATAGATCTAAATAATCCATATAAACACAATACCTGCAATGCTGGTACAGCAGGCATCCACTTCTCTCCAAGCAACACGCTAACAAAATCAGGCGCTATAACAAATATTCCAAATGCGGCAGGGATTGAAAGCATCGACACGTACTTCAGCGTCTTAAGATATGCATTCCCCAGAGCATTTCGATTATCTTGCAGTTTTGAATATAATGGAAACATCACCCTGCCAACAAGATGCGTAATCTGTGTTGCTGGCAGATTTGATATTGTATATGCAAGTGTATAAAATCCAAGTGCTTCTATTCCAAGAACCCTACCAACAATTGCATCATCGATATTTGTAATAAGAAAAAGAACAATACTTGCACCCATTATATGCTTCCCATAGCCAAATAAATCCCTTGCAATTTTTCTATCAAACTTGAATGTAGGTCGCCAGTCGGAGACCAGCCATATCAATCCGGCTGTCAGCAATGCAGATACAATCTGTCCATACACTAAACTCCAAACACCATACCCATTTATCGCAAGCCATATTGTAACGCATGCGTATCCTATAATCGGCACGGTCTCTGGTAGCACCTTCTTCTTAAATTCAAGTTCCTTTTCAAGCAACATGGAGGGAACCGTTCCAAAAGAAGAGATCACAAAAGTCAGAGCAAGTATCTGAACAATTGGTTCAACCGCCGTATTGTCAAAGAAGATGGCTATATATGATGCTGAAAAGTATGCTATCAAAAAGAGTGTTGAGGCTACAAGAGGGAGCAAGATAAATGCAGTGTTTGCCGCAGTGTGATCTGAATCATCTTTTTTGTAGATAAGTGTTGCACCAAAGCCAAGATCACGGAATATGCCCATGGTGTTGATTGCCAGTAAACCTATGGCAAGTAAACCAAAATCTGCTGGCGCAAGGAGTCTGGCTAAGACTATCTGGGTTGCAAAGCCAAGAGTTTTTGTAAATATGGAAATTAGGGTTACCCATAGCATAGCATGGGCAGTTTTTTTTGCTAGTGACATTTTTTCTCCGATGAACGATTGTAAAATATTTTAAGCAATAGCCTATTAATACATAATATTAATTAAAACATTATATGCTAATTAATATGTTACTACCCAGCGTCACTATTAAGAATAACGATAAAGAAGGCGGCGCCCCGGTAGCAATACTCGAAGCGCAGGCATCAGGACTGCCCGTGATCTCATCTTATCATGCGGATATACCTGAGGTGGTGGTTGATGGAAAGAGTGCACTGCTTGCGCCTGAGAGGGATGTGGAGACGCTGGCAAAGCATCTTGAGTATCTGGTCGAGCATCCGGATGTGTGGGGAGAGATGGGGCGGGCTGGAAGGGAGCATGTGGAGCAGGAGTATGATGTGATGATGCAGGTTGAGAAGTTGGAAAAGATATACGATGAGTTGGTGTAGGTTGAAAAAGAACGGAGTGACAGCATGAAAGTTCTTCATATTGTAGCTGGTGAACTTAATGGTGGAGCAGCCAGAGGGGCATACTGGCTCCACAAAGGGCTTAGAAAAATAGGGGTTGATTCATATATTCTATCCAACTGCTATGATACATTGGGTGATTCAGAGGTTTTTACAACCGTCGATTCAAAGAAAAACAAAGTGATTAAAATTATTTTGGAGCAGCTGGATGCTGCTCCATCCTGGCTTTACCGTAGCCGCAAACGAGTTATTTTCAGCACAGGATTATTTGGACAAGATTTTACAAATACTAAAGCTTACCAAATGGCTGATATAATCCATCTACACTGGATAAATGCCGGTTTTGTAAATTTGCGCCATTTAAAAAAAATAAAAAAACCAATCGTATGGACTATGCGGGACATGTGGCCCTTGACAGGGGGATGTCATTATGCTTTGGATTGTACAGCCTATGAAACAGGATGTGGAAAATGCCCACAACTTGCCAGTAAGTTTTCCTATGACCTTTCAAAAATCGTGTTAAATAGAAAGAAAAAATACACCCCTAAAAATATAAAACTGGTAGGCATAAGCACCTGGCTAAGTGAATGTGCTGGAAAAAGCAAAATATTTCATGATTTAGATATTCGAACCATCTCTAATAATGTTGATTGCGATGAATTTATTCCAATCCCAAAAGATACTGCCAGAAAACTTCTGAGACTTCCCCTAAACAAAAAATTAATTTTAGCTGGCGCTAATAATATAAATGATTTTTATAAAGGATTTGAAAAATACATACAATCTTTAAATTATCTTGAAAAAGAACAAGTTCATCTTTTGTTTTTTGGCAAACTTAATAAAAGTTTGCTGAAAAATTTAGGCTTTGAATATACTTCCCTTGGATATTTGAATGACACCATATCTCTAAGACTTGCTTATTCTGCGGCAGATGTTTTTGTTGCACCTTCATTAATGGATGCTTTTGGTAAAACATTGGCTGAATCAATGGCATGCGAGACACCAGTCGTGTGTTTTAATGCCACTGGGCCAAAAGATATAGTAGATCATAAGAAAAATGGCTATCTTGCCCATCCCTTTGACCCACAAGATCTTGCCCGTGGTATCAAGTGGGTACTGGAAGATGAAAAGCGATATTTGGAACTATACCATAATGCAAGAAGAAAAGTGGAAGATCATTTTGATATTCAAGTTGTAGCAAAACAGTATCATAGTCTTTACCGAGAAATTGTGAATGAGTGATTAAGTCAACCGACTTCCCGATTTCAATTGTGTAGAAAGACACTTTTTATGTGAATTTATTGCAAATATGAATGCAAATATTGTGGATAAATATATTAATTTATATGATTACATGTTATCTAATACATCATAATTGGACTGAAAATATGCACCCAACACCCAAAATTTACATCCCAAGCCACCGCGGCATGGCCGGCTCAACCATCCTCCGTAAACTCGAAGCCAAAGGCTACCATATAATCATAACCCGTACCCACTCCGAGCTTGACCCCATCAACTAACAGGCTGTAAACAACTTTTTCTAAGTTGAGTCATATTTATGCATATCTATAAAATTTATATGTGTAGGATATTAAATCGAAACAAATACGAGTAGATTATTCAATATAAATTGAGATATTATTATTAAACCACAATAATTTATAAATTCTGCGAGAGTCACAAAATGGGTTCAAAAAAAATATTAATATATGCCCCACTCATCGGAGGACATCGACAAGTTTATTGTAATGTAATTACTCAGTGGGCTCTTGAGTCTAAAATGGATGTCATACTTTGTATTGGAAATGATTGGTGCAGAGATGGAAATACTATCAGCCAAGGTTCACCATATCTCGATTTATATAAGACCAATAACAATGTTGATTTCATCAATGCCCTCCAAAAACCACCACATAAAAGCGATTCAGAATATTTATTCGATCTGGAAAATGACATAAAACCTGATTTGATTTTCGTGATAAGTGGAGACGAATTTAATCATTCACTGTACTCTTTTATGAAAGACTTAATAATGCCGAAAAGACATTCTTTAAAATGGGTGGGAATTTTCATTGCATGTTATTACTATCCAGATTGGGCAAATTTATTAAAACAAAGAGTGGAAAAATTCATATTGAAGATAAAACTAAGGTATTTTGATAAAACATATTGGTTAGATGAACATTTTGTAACTAATACAAATATCAAAAATGGATTTTGGTTACCCGACATCTCCAAAAGTTTTAATATTAGCGTACATGATAATGCTGAGCTTGAATTATTGTGTCCAAAAATTGATAACTTTGTGATAAATAACAAAGGAAAAGATATTTTACTTTTCTTTGGGCAAGATTTCAATCGCAAAGGGTTTGATTTTATTATAGACCTAGCACTAGAAGATGACCAATTTGTAGTATTAAGAGCCGGAGACCCACTCGATAATGTGGATGATAGCAAAGAGATAATTGAAAAAATGTCAATACTAGAAAAGAATGGTCGGCTCTTGAACATACCTAAATTTATTAAAGATCCAATTGTAATTAGGAAATTATTCCAGGCAACTAAATATATTCTACTTCCATATAGGAACCATTACAAATCAAGCGGTGTTATGCTCCAAGCCTTAGAATTCAAAAAGCCTGTAGTAGTCCCAAATATAGGACTTATGGGCAAAAGGGTAGTTGAAAATCATCTAGGAATTACATACAAGCATAAAAAATATGATGAATTCAAAAAAGCTGTATATAAGATGCAAAATGAATGCTGCAATTACATTCCACATACAATAACATTCTATGAATCATTTAGTAAGGAAGCAATATTTAAAGAATTGGATTTAATGCACGAAGTAAATAAATAAATAAGTATCTAGATGATAAATGGATTGCAATGATTAGAGAGGATAATTTCCAATTTGGTAAAAAAAGGAATGAATATAGTTATTACTTCTCTCGTTGCCTTATAAATGGGGCTTCCGTTTATACACACCACTATACATAAAGAGGATTCAAAATGTCTGATTTTCAACTAAAAACACCCGTTGCCTTAATTATATTCAACCGCCCTGAAACCACTAGAAGAGTGTTTGCAGAAATCTCAAAAGCCAGACCGCAAATTCTTTTAGTTATAGCTAATGGCCCCCGTGCAGACCATCCTGAGGATAATGAAAAATGTGCTGCGGTACGTGCTATTATTGACCATGTGGATTGGGATTGTAAGGTTTTGACTAATTATTCAGATGATAACATAGGATGCTTTAGGTGTATTTCCGGTGGGTTGGATTGGGTATTCGATACAGTTGAGGAAGCGATAATTCTGGAGGATGACTGTGTACCACATCCAACATTCTTCCGATTTTGTGAGGAAATGTTGGAGAAGTATAGAAATGATGAGCGGATAGCCATGATTAGCGGAGATAATTTTCAGTTTGGCAGAAAGCGAACCGCATACAGCTATTACTTTTCTCGTTATCCACACATATGGGGCTGGGCTTCATGGAGACGAGCTTGGAAGTATTTCGATGCGGATATGAAACTATGGCCTGAAATTCGTGATGGTGGCTGGTTGCAGGATTTGCTTGGGGATAGAAGAAGCGTTTGGTATTGGAAAATGAAATTTGAAAATACATATAAAGGAAGAAGGGATATTTGGGATTATCAATGGACTCTTTCGTGCTGGACCCAAAATTCATTGACCATAATACCAAACGTAAACTTGATTTCAAATATAGGATTTGGTCCAGATGCGCTGCATACAAAAGAGAAAACAAAGGTTTTAGAGATGACAACAGAACCAATGATGTTTCCGATCTCACATCCTTCTTACATATTGCGCGATTCAAAGGCAGACTTTTTCGTTGAAAATGAAATGTTTTCAGGTTTTAAGTCATTGATGTTACGAGTTATTAATAGAGCTATTAAAAGAGTTATTAATAAATTAAAGGAAATTATTAGATGAAAACTCTACTAATCAACTCATCAGATGTTCGGGGAGGAGCTGCCAGGGCATCTTATAGATTACACCAAGGGTTGGAGCAAGTCGGAATCGATTCTACAATGCTGGTACAGGATAAACGTAGTACCGATATTTCTGTGATTGGGCCAAAACTAATAGGGTTGAAAGGAGTAGGTCTTAACTATATTTTTCGCTACTTAGTCGATAAATTGCCTTTACTGTTATATCCTAAACATCAAACAATCATATGGAGTCCTCAGTGGCTTCCAAACAAAATCCATATGAAAATCAATCGATTAAATCCGGACATTGTACATTTTCACTGGATATGTGACGGTTTTGTTCCTATTCAGGAAGTTGCTAAAATAAAGCAGCCTCTTATCTGGACTCTCCATGACATGTGGCCATTTACAGGCGGATGTCATTATAATGGTACATGTGATAGGTATATGTACGAGTGTGGTAAATGTCCACAACTTGGTTCAGATAAAGAAAAAGATTTAAGTCATTGGGTTTGGAGTCGAAAAAAGAAATATTGGGCGAATCTGGATCTTACTGTTGTCACACCCAGCCGCTGGCTGGCAAACTGCGCACGTTCAAGTTCTTTGTTTGGAGATAAGAGAATAGAAGTGATTCCAAATGGACTTGATCTTCAAAAGTTCAAACCAATTGATAAATCAAAAGCTAAAGAAGATTTAAATTTGCCAGTTGATAAAAATCTGATTCTATTTGGGGCGATGAATTCTATAAAGGATAAAAGAAAAGGATTCCAATATTTAAAATCTGCAATAAATGTACTTTCTGAAGATTTAGCTTTTGAAGCTATAGTATTTGGAAATTATGGCAAAGATAGTCAATTAAATATTCCTATCAATTATATGGGAAATTTTCCAGATAATATGTTGACAAAATTATATTCTGCAGCCGATGTATTTGTAGCCCCCTCTGTACAGGATAATTTGCCAAATACTGTCGTGGAATCTTTGGCATGTGGCACTCCATCAGTTGCTTTTGATATCGGTGGGATGTCAGATATGATCGTCCATAAAGAGAATGGATATTTAGCCAAACCGTTTAATGCAGATGAT
>SWBY01010180.1_pt2 | contig 43303 bp, 42 predicted proteins | sample 4693071 | NCBI WGS metagenome assembly SWBY01 (sample SAMN10267273, study PRJNA491770) | bioreactor metagenome | isolation source: DHS bioreactor inoculated with marine methane seep sediment | place: Japan: Omine Ridge, Nankai Trough | collected 2006-05-06 | reverse complement strand
ATGCACTGGCTCTATGCACTGGCTCTATGCACTGGCTCTATGCACTGGCTCTATGCACCTCCCCGGTCCGGTACCAGTTCGATAGTAAAAGATTGAAGTGACTGATAGTACATCAGGAGCAGTGGTTTCTGGTTCCCATTTATTTCGTATACGATAATATTAAAATAACAATCTTTATCAACCATTATGTTTATTTGAACATAACAATGACCACAAAAGATCATATCCTACAAATCCTAACGATATTCACACTGCTCACAGCTATATTCTCAGTAACCGGATGCGTTGACAGCGAAACGACACCAGACGGTGAAGTAGACGACCACGATATTACCGCCAATCAAACCACCGGATCTGACGAAGAAGCAGTACTCAAGATATTCCATGCAGGCAGTCTCAGCATACCCATGGCAGAACTGGAAGAAAAGTTCGAAACGCTTCATCCGAATGTGGATGTGCAGCGCGAACCAGCAGGCAGCAGGGCGTGCATTAAAAAGATAACAGAACTCGATAAACAGACAGATATTCTGGCATCAGCCGATTATACCCTCATTCCGACAATGATGATGCCGGAATATACAGACTGGTACCTTGCGTTTGCGAAGAACCAGATAGTCATAGCCTATACCGATGACAGCAAATACAGCAGCGAGGTCAATTCGGACAACTGGTACGAGATACTTCGCAGACCTGATGTGACCTTTGGTTTTTCCAATCCGAACGATGACCCCTGCGGCTATCGCTCAGTAATGGTAACGCAGCTATCGGAAGCCCACTATGCTGATGAGAGTATCTTTGACGACCTCATGGGAGATAATACCGCAATAACGATGACATTCGAGAATGGAACATATACAGCAGTAATGCCCGCCTCTGAATATATTGAGCCTAACACAAAAAAGATAATGATGAGAAGTATGGAGGTTGAACTTTCATCAGCACTTGAGACCGGCGAGATAGATTATTTCTACATTTACAGAAGTGTTGCAGTACAGCATGGATTCAAGTTTGTGGAACTCCCGGCGCAGATAGACCTGAGTTCAGTTGATTATGCTGAAGAATATAGTACTGTCAGGCTCAAGACCGCAAACGGTAATATAGTGGTCGGCACGCCGATCGTCTACGGGATCACTATTCCGGACAATGCAATGCAGCCAGAGCTTGGAGTCGAGTTCATAAAACTGCTGCTAAGCGCTGACGGACAGAATGTATTCATAAACAACGGACAGCCTCCTATCGTACCGGCAGTAACAAATGATGCAGGAAATGTACCTGCCGAACTGGGAGCATTACTATAAACCGACGACTCTACCCTGGGAGTGGGGTTAAATTTCCTTGGTGGAGTTAAATTTAATATAATAAGAATTCGATAACACCATCTGCATGTTGAAAAAAAAGCGGACCAGACCCATGCTCACAAGCCGAAAAGCACCTGAGCCACTAATGCTTGTATTTCTTTTCCTGGCTCTGGTGCTGCTGTTATTTGTAGTTGTAACGCTTGCCAACATGGTGATAGAGCAAGTAGTTACTGACCTGCCTGCACTTATCAGTGCGGCTTGCGAAAAGTCTGTTATAAAGTCCATATCATTATCCATGTATGCCGGGCTCGTTGCAACTTTTATATCCATGGTGCTCGGGATACCTGCGGCATATATCCTTGCACGTAAGGATTTTTTTGCAAAAGGTTTTGTTGAAAGTGTGCTGGATATACCTGTTGTCGTCCCGCATACTGTTGCTGGCATAGCACTTCTCACTATCTTTGGCGCAAACGGCTTGCTTGGCGCTCCGCTCGAGTCGTATATCCAGTTCAGGGACGCATTTGCCGGTATCGTCATTGCCATGCTCTTTGTATCTGCGCCTTTTTTAACCAACTCGGTGCGTGAGGGGTTCCAGAATATAGACCCCAGACTTGAGAACACAGCCCGTTCGCTTGGTGCTCCTATGTGGAAAGCTTTTTTATTTGTCACACTGCCGCTTGCTGCACGCCACATCATGGCAGGTTCGATCATGTGCTGGGCGCGGGCGATAAGTGAGTTCGGTGCTGTCGTGATCATAGCATATTATCCTATGATCGGTCCGACACTTGTGTATGACAGGTACCTGTCGTACGGCCTATCAGCGTCAAGACCTATTGCGGTTCTGCTGATACTGGTTACTCTTACAATATTCATAGCGGTAAGGCTTATATCCGCGGGCTGGCGTATATATGATAAGGATTGAAGGTCTGCACCGGAACTGGAAAGAATTTGCGCTAAAGGGAATAGACCTTGAGGTGCAGGATGGTGAATATTTCGTAATACTCGGTCCTACAGGCGCCGGGAAGACGCTCCTGCTTGAACTTATTGCCGGATTTCATGCACCGGACCTGGGTGAGATATTTATTAATGAGAAAAACGTCACAGGACTGCCGCCTGAAAAGCGCAATATTGGTTTTGTATACCAGGACTATTCCCTTTTCCCGCACCTGGATGTCAGGAAGAATATCGAGTTCGGACTGCGCATGAGAGGTATCAGGGACGGCAGCAGGGTTGAGAGGATGGCTGAGAACCTGAACATCTCACACCTTCTGCACAGATATCCGCTGACACTTTCAGGTGGTGAACAGCAGCGGGTTGCGCTTGCGCGCGTGCTTCTCATTGAACCGGATGTGCTGCTGCTGGATGAGCCGCTGAGTGCCCTTGACCCCGTGACCCAGGATACAACCAGGCGATTGCTGAAAAAAATACACAGCATGTCCGACCTGATGGTTATTCATGTTACGCACAACCAGACAGAAGCACAGATACTGGCTGATCGCATTGCAGTTATGATGGACGGCAGGATAGTGCAGATCGCGGCAGCAAACGAGGTGTTTGACAGACCGCTTAATGACCGGATCGCGCATTTTATGGGGGTTGAAAATGTGCTGAAAGGAACAGTCATTTCTAACAGTGAAGGACTTACCAGTATTGCCCTGGATAGTTGTAATATCGAGGCGGTGTCAGGGTGTGCGGTTGGTGAAACAGTCCATGCGTGCCTTCGACCTGAGAATGTGACAATTAGTGTAGTGCCTGTTAAGAGCAGTGCCAGGAATGCGTTTGAAGGAGAAGTGATCGAAATTGAGCCAATGGGTGCACTTTTGAGGGTAAAGGTGGACTGCAGCTTTATGATAAATTCGTTCATAACAAAACAATCTGCACTGGAGTTGGGACTTGAACTGGGTAAGCGTGTGACCATATCGTTTAAAGCAACTGCCGTTCATGTAGTTTAAAATGCAATAAATGATGTGATAAACAATGATACCCAGGACAAAATTGTGGCTGACCGAAGATGGGAAAACATTGATGGGTGAAGGAAAGGCTGCACTTTTATATGCCATCGATGAAGAAGGTTCGTTGAACAAAGCATGCAGGAAGGTTAATATCTCGTATAAACATGCATGGCTTATGTTGAAGAATATTGAGAAAAATTCAGGGAAGGAGATTGTTACGAGTGTTCGCGGTGGAAAGGACCAGGGTACGTTTTTGACTGATTATGCAAGGGAGATGCTTAAGGAGTACGAATCGCAGAAGAACATTATCAGTGAAACTTTAGACGATGAGACGTTCTGGGAAGGGGTGGGGCTGAAGATCACGGCTCGTAACCAGATGCAGGGAGAGGTTATCGATGTTGAGCAGGGGGATGTGATCTCTAAGGTCAGGATATTGATAGAGCCGGTCGTGGTAACTTCACTGGTAACAAAGGAAGCCGTGGATAAGCTGGATATTAAAAAGGGTGATGAGGTATATGCGGTCGTCAAATCTACGGAAGTGATGATCGGGAAAAAGTGAAAGTACTTTTGGTGCTTAACCTTTATCTGTGAATATTCCTATTCCTGCTTCGCCAAGGCAGCGGATCAGGCATGATTATGAATACAGGCGTTGTGGCATGTGCAATGTTTTTCGGCTCTCTTTAACCTGACATTATGGGTTTCATAGGCTACACCCACTTATAATCAGCCGACCGTACTTGATTACACTTGAATTTTTGTAGCCTATATATAGGCTACAAATTTCTTAACTCAAAATTCTCATTCAACTATACTGCATGCGTTTTCATATTATTTAAATTTTTGTAGCCCTCAAAACCCTGAATCTCAGGCTTTAACATCGTGTGGGTAACTTCATTGTCAAGGAACATATCATGGAACATGGAATCTCACGACTTGGCTTTATGGACAGGATTTACAGGATGGAATGGCAACCAGTATCCTGTCTATCCTGTAAATCCTGTCAAGATTTTCGATTTCTCCGATGACTTAGGCAAACTATTACCCACACAATCTTGGAGAGATTCTGTTTTTCCTGCCTGTGAACCATTGGCAGGACACTAATAGCGTCAGTTCATCAGTCGTTCTGATCTCCCTTTTTCTATTTTCTGAATCTCAGTAAAGAGATAATTATAATCAGTGCAATTGCACTTATTACTTCGAATCCGGGAATGCCTTTTGATGCCGATGCCCCTTCTGCTGATTGTTCTAAAGAGATGGATGTCGATGCCCCCTCGACAGGAGGCTCTATTTCAACTACAAGAAATGAGCCTGATGGAACCGCATAATCTTCAACAGCCTGGAATTGTATAGTATTCTTGCCATCTGTCAGATGCTCAGTAATCACACGCATATCGATATCCAGATCAGGATAGGGTGTACCGTCGCAAATCCCTGACCAGTTCCTATCGTTAACCCACAACCGATTCGCATCCGAATTGCCTGACTGGACAATGGTCCACAATGTAGCCTTCTTTACCGGATCCTGTGAAATTGTGGGAGTCATCATCTCAATGATCGTCTGGTCAGCCGTGGTGTAGGTCGATGAGCCATCATCCTCCAGCCCGGAATTAAGCATATCACATCCTTCATTGATCCAGTATTCGATGTGCGTTCCTTGCTTATCAGTATACACTACAAGCAAACCCACACCGTTCATGCAGTAAAAAGTGCCTTCCGGCCCGGTATTTTCTATCACTACTGTATAGCTGCCACTTTGTGTTACATAGTCGGTCACGTCGTATGACCATGTACCAGCAGGATAGTCATATATTCCCCACCCCTTTCTGTCACTATACTGTCTGTCCGGGTCAAGCTCAACTCCGTCCAGGGTCAATTTCATATCAGGATACCTGCCGGTTGAGCCTTTGGCACTCCAGGTCCAGTAGTTATAGAGCCGCGCAAACTTTACTACTGCGCCTTCAGGTAAAGAGGCAGGATTATGCACAGTATAAGTATCACCAGTCCACAGCTTCCCGCTATAATAACTGTCTCCTACCGTGTAGGTCAATCCGCCTTTAATAGTGTCATGGCTAAAAGTTGAAAGCGGCTTATCGGCTGCATATCCATTTATTTCCGGTTCCTGCGCTGCTGCCGTAACCGTTAGTAAGCTCAGCAATATTATGCATAAAATTATATTTCTTTTAAGTATATTTAATTCCATTGACTAATTCACTCCTTCTGCCCAGAACATTAGTGTCCCGGTTTTATTTCCCACTTCGTTGTAGTTTTCGGGAACATGCAATGCCACATGCGGAGTTTTTGACATGTTCTTAGCAATCATTACATTAAATGATCCCAATGAATTTCCATCGATCTCAAGTCCCTGCTTATACAGATCCCCTGTCTCAGCTATATTGGCTGTAACAAGTATGTTGCACGAACCGTAATTCTTAATTGTGATATCACTTCTTTCGCTCGTATCTCCAGGCACTAATTTTCCAAAGTCCAGATAATCAGGGGTCACTTCGTTAGAAACAGTCGAAAGTATGAATGCACTCAGTGATATTTCCAGATCGCTGTCTTCAACTTCAATGAATGTGGGATCTGGAAAATCCTTCTCTAAAAAAGATACACCCTTGTAAACAGCGATCACATTATCCATATCAGAATTATTGGTGTGATTCACTCCCCAGAGGTTCCAGGTTACATGTGGTTTTGGTGCCCGGTGTGCTCCAACTTGTTGGGGAACCATCTGGTATGAAATCACTTTTCTCTCATGGGGTGCCAGGATAAAATTCCAATTCAAATTCGGTTTGTTATCTGTTACCGTTCCATCGATCAAAGTAAAAAATATTGGCAGGGCATCATCCAGTCTGACACTGACCGGTCGGGATTGAATATTTTCCACACTTATGGAAGTATACACAATCTGTCCCTGACAAGCTTTATTTGTTGTACTTTTATATACTTCAATAGGCTGTGTAATACTGATTGTGTTTGATTCTGTCAGGAAATCCTGTGTTCCGTGAGCATTGGTCCAGCTCATATTTACTGATATATTGTGGGATCCGTTATGTAAAGTAGCTGGAAACCTTAGCTTAATCTCCTCAGACCGGTATGTCCCTTCATTAAGACTGAAGCCAGATGGCAGGTCTCCTTGAACCACAAGGCCATCAGAATCAACATCCAGATGAATATCATTTACCTTTACCTCGCCAATGTTCCTGATCTTCATTGTGGCAATTACCTGCTCATCGATCAAGTATTCATCCTTATCTGTGGAAATGCTCAGGGCCATTGACTCTGATTCTTCCAGAGATCTTTCAGTAGCAAACACAATTTCAGCCATCGGGGAATAAACACTGCCGTACATCGGAAGAATCCTTTGATCAGTGACATTTATGCCCTTAAATCTAATTCTGTCGTTATCCATGTAAAACCAATTTGATTCGTTATTCATAAGAACCGTATTCCCGATAAATACTCCATTACAGGATATATTAAATGCAACCATGCCGTATCCATCGAATTCGAACACGTTTATTGTATAATCTCCTTTCGAGACAACTGGATTCTCCATACTGAGTGTAAAGGTTGCACTGTCCCATTCAGTGGCAGAAACAATTGGAAATGCAATTGTGATAATCAACAATGTACAAAAAATTATCTTGCCCCTCATTTCAATCTCTTCCTCCACCAATATACGGCAGCTATTGAAACAATGATAATTAGTACAACAACTACGAAAAATAATCTGCCAATTTTATCAACTGGAGCTTTGACAACTGTCATAGCAGTATCAATTATGCCTTTACTTTCCTCTGATGGTATGCTGTCCGGTTCCACATTCGGGTGTACCAGTGATCTAACAAGTACGAATTCCGTTGCCGAATTATTTGCACCATCCACTGCATTTACAATGATCTTATTATATCCATAATATAGTGAAACCGGCGCACTCCATTTCTTACCCGAAAGAATGACAGGCGCTCCATTTACTAAGACTGTGATATTTTTACTTGTGTCCTCAATGGTTCCGCTGATTGTAATGACATCTGTGTCTACAATTTCCCCATCTTCGGGCTGATCGATTTCGATTTCAGGAGGCGTAAAATCAATGACATTCACGGTCAGGGGCGTGTTATTGTTATTTATCTCGCACAACTCTGCTTTTTTATCAAAGTGGTCGACATAGACCCACAATATATGCTCCCCTTCGCGATCCGGTTTCCAGGTGAAATCCACGGTTTTGTTTCTATCCACCACCAGTGATGATATAGAAGCCGTAGACACTACTTCACTGTCTACATACAGGGCAGCCTGGAAACCGTAAGCTGGGTCATCGCCGATATTTTCTATTGTGGCAGAGATGGTATTGGTGCTCCCTGTGTACAGAATAGGAACTGCAACATTGGAAACTGTCAGGTCCGAATCTCCTTCTTCTTCCGTATGCAGGCTCAGCACAGCCAAGACAGGATGTACATAGTCTTCATCTCCCAGCTCGAACGTTGCCTTATTTGCTTCTTTTTCAATGTAGTCTATCACATCAAAGGTTTTAATATCGAAACTCTTCTTTGAGTTTGCAATATCATCACAGTTGTCTCCATCACATAGTTTTTCATCATTAAAATAGAGGTAGTCGTTCAAACCGGGTGTGCCGGTGAGATACACTACTGCAAGTCTGGCCGCAACGAACTTATCTATATCTACTGTACCGTCAAACTCTGCCACTGCTTCATCATTCGTTCCATGTTCACCAGACCAGCCCGGGCCATGCAGGTTTACATTCCCTTCATTGATCCAGTATTGTACCTCCGGTACATCCGTTCCATCCTTTTCTTCAATTACTGCCACCAGCACAATCCCATATACCCTGCCGTCGATAGCGCCGCTTGTCGTTACTACGGCATCGATCGGGCCGGAAGTGGTATTATCAGCAACCTTATAGTATATCCAGTAGACGCCGTGACCAGAACAGTAGACATTGGAATTAGTATCGGCTTCACCCTCAAGGTCCAGGGTCTCCAATTCCTTGCCGTTAAAAGTTACGTCTACTCTGCCGGTCTTTACCTCGTTACCGCCCCATACACCCACGTACAGTCTTGCCCATCTTACTTCGCCCTCAGGAACATTAAATGACTGGGTATAGGGAGATGGACCGATTCCATGACCTCCATCTACATATACACTACCATCTACAGTACCATGTTCAACATCATCAAGCTGATCAGTAAACGGAACACCGTTGAAATTATACTCTGCTACTGCCGGGGGGGCAGATAATATTACCAGCACAGCTATTACGACACATGAAAGAAATATATTCAATTTAATGTTTCTACTATCATGTATTTTTTCCATTGTTTTTTTTGCTTTTAAAGTAATAGAATCCACCTGCTCCAATGACTAATAGTAGCAGTAATATACCCACCATTATTCCTGTGTTTGATACATGGGTGTGAACTGGCACCTTGATACCACTGCCCACACTGAAATCAGAAGATGGTGAAGAAGATACCGCATAAACTTTAAAATCGAACTCCCCTTTCACAGATAGGGGGGGTTTTATTTTTAATATGACCTCTTTATTTTCATTTGCGCTTAGATTAAAATTATCAGGCGAGATGTCAAACCAGTCAGCATAATCATCATCCACATATACCTTATAATTTGAAACTTCGGTACCGGTATTTATTACGAACAGTGATTTAGTATCCGAACCGCCAGCCTGTACACTAAAATTTAAGCTACCGGGTGTGACGCCAACCCCGATGGCTGATGCGGTTTGTAATAGTATTAGATAAAATATGACACATATTAATAGTTTTTTAAGCATAATTCACACCTCAGAGTATTTTAGTAACATATTATAATATAGTTTGAATATAAATCTTACTATTGGGATTTCATATCAAACTCAAACCACAGCCATTAGAAATATGTGGAAAAAGAAGGCGGGCTCATACCGTCTCTGCCCAAAATATGAGGACCCCTTCCTGTATTCCGACTCCTGCGTACTCATCAGGCACATCAAGCACAACGCCCGCATCTACGGCTCCACCATTTGCAATCGATCCGGAGAATGCACTCCAGCTATCGGAGTCGAGCAGCAGCCCGTCTATGAATAGATTGTCCGCACTGTCAGTCACGCTGGCTGTTACAGCGATGGTGCATGAGCCTGCGCTGCTGAGGGTGAGCATTTGCGTATCACTCTGCCCTCCCGGAGCAAGTGTCCCAAAGTCAACCGCATCCGGGTTCACCTCCAGCGACACGGCAGGAAGGATTGTCGCACCCAGTTGCACTGTCCGGCCTGTTTCAGCACGCTTTAATACAAGTACTGCTCCGACCGGGCAGAGAAGGCTGTCCCCACCCCTGTCAAATGAGACTAGGTTATCCCGGGCCAGGCTGTGGGTCACATTCCTTTTATCCAGGTCAAAGCATGCACCTCTCCAGCTGCTCCCCTGATCATCAGTCCCGGCCCCGTCTGATGCATCATCGGCTACCAGCTCCGAATTGAACCACAAAGTATCATGGGGCTGCAGTTCGCTCTCCTCACTGCCCCATATATATGCTGTCCAGAGTACGGCGTCGGTCACGTCATCCTGGTCGATTATATCTGCAAATGAAGTATTTGTGGTGTTGCGGTGTGCGACAAACGGCAAATGGTCACCGTGGAGGAGCAAATTCCCCTCGTTGACCCAGTATTCGATATGCTCCGGCTCATCCCCTCCTTCATATACTGCAATCAGCATGATTCCCCATGACTTGGTGTTGAGGCCCACCTCTGAACCGAGATTTGCCGTGGCGGTATTGCTGCCGTTCACTATCCACTCGGCTGCATTGTCGTAGTACGCCCAGTACATGCCACGATCCGGCTTGTAGTTTGCATACACCTTCGGATTGCCGATAAGATCGGTATAATTACCGAGCATATGTCCATTCAGGGAAACATTTATCCAGGGAGTATCCTTTGCACTCACATACAGCCGCGCCCATTTTACTTTCCCGTTGGGCATAGTGAAGTTCTGGGTATAGGCGGTGGTGTACTCCATGCCGTGCCCGCCGCCAACGTATATGCCTCCGTTAACTGTACCGTGCTCAATGGTGTGCAATGGAACACCGTCCTGACTCCAGCCTTCAGCCTCTGTATGCAGGGTTAGCACAGCCAGCACCGGGTGCAAGTAATCTTCATCTCCCAGCTCGAACTTTGCCTTGTTTGCTTTTTTGTCAAGATGATCTGTTACATCAAAGGTTTTAAAATCGAAACTCTGCTTTGAGTTTGCAATATCATCGCAGTTGTCTCCATCACACAGTTTTTCATCATTAAAATAGAGGTGATTGTTCAAACCGGGTGTACCTGTAAGATATACCACTGCAAGTCTGGCCGCAGCGAACTTATCCACATCGACTGTACCGTCAAACTCTGCCACTGCTTCATCATTCGTTCCATGTTCACCAGACCAGCCCGGGCCGTGCAGGTTTACATTCCCTTCATTGATCCAGTATTGTACCTCCTCCCCCTTCGGGTCTTCATAAACTGCCACAAGCACAACCCCATATACTCTGCCGTCGATAGCGCCGCTTGTCGTTGCTACGGCATCGACCGGGCCTGTGGCTTGATTCCCAGTGACGTCGTAGACTATCCAGTAGACGCCATGACCTGAACAGTAGACGTTGGGATTGGTATCAGCTTCCCCTTCAAGTTCCAGGGTCTCCAATTCCTCTTTGTTAAAAGTTACGGCCACGGTGCCGGTCTTTTTTTCGTTACCGCCCCATACACCGATGTAGAGTCTTGCCCACTTGACTGTGCCTTCAGGGACATTAAAAGACTGGGTATAGGGAGATGGGCCGATCCCATGACCGCCGTCCACATAGACGCCGCCTTTGACAATGCCTTGTTTTACTCCATCAAGCTGATCAGTAAACGGAACACCGTCATAATTATAGTCTGCCGATGCCGGAGGAACTGTGAATGATAGCATCACTAGTACCAGTGTAATGGGGAGATAGATGCACTGTTCTATGCTCAGGTTATTGAATATACTCGTTTTTCCAGTTTCTGTTTTTACGCTAATAGAAACTATCACCTTCTATGATTACCAACCTTTATTGCCAAATCTGGCAAGTTTATGCTTACTTTATAATAAAAAAAAGAAAGAAGGTCCATCAGACCTTCTCTGCCCAAAGTATGAGGGTTCCCTCCTGTGTCCCGACTCCTGTGTAGTCACCAGGCACGTCAAGCACTACACCTGCATTGGCTGATGCTGCCTTTTCGACTGTGGCCGAGTAACTGCTCCAGATACCTGAGTTAAGCAGCAGCCCGCTGACATAGAGATCACCAGCCGTATCTGCCACTTCAGCCGATACTATCACATTGTTCGCCCCGGTATTGCTTATGCCAAGGGTTTGCTCACTGCTGGTCTGACCAGGTGCCAGTGTCCCGAAGTTGAGCGCCCCAGGCGTAACATCGATAGAAACTGCAGGTATGATGCTCGCACCAAGAGATACACCGGATGATACCGTTGGAGGTGTGTAATGCCGCTGCAGCACAAGGAACGCTCCGCTAGGCATCATGAAGTCCTCATTATCCCTCAACTGTGCCAGATTTCCGGTTGAGGTTATGTACGCCGTAATTTCCCGCTCTTCCACGGCTATGTTGGTGGTATTCCAGATGCCGGATTCGGTGTAGCTATTGAACAGCAGGCTATTGAGACCCTTATCACCTGATGGAATAACCGTGATCAACCTTGCAGATTCCACATCAGTAAGAGTAACCGTGCCGTCGAAAGGCGCATCTGTGGTTGCCTGTTCAGGTGTTGCGACGTATTTGGCAGATATAATATCTGCCCCCTCATCGATCCAGTATTCAACTTCGTTGCCGTTGTCCTCGTAGACAACAAGCAGTCCCATGGCATAGATGCTGAACTTGCCTGTTCCGGTGTTGTTAATGGTTGCGGGGTATACGCCGTTGCCTGAGATGGTAATATCATAGGCATACGTGCCGTAGGGTCTGTCATACGAGCCGTACCCCTTCCTGTCGATATAGGAAGCATCCTGTGTCTGTAAAGCCCCGTCAAATGTTACGTCCATGCTCGCACCTGGTTCCTCATAGCTGTAGGCCCAATAGCTGTAAAGCCTTGCAGTCTTTACCGTGGCACCTGAAGGTATGCCAGTGATGTTGAAATCAACTGTATAGGTCTCACCTGAGAGCAGACCACCGCGGTAGGTGCTGTTTCCAGTGGTATATAACAGGTCTCCCCTGACCACATCATGTGCATAGGTTGTGAGCGAGCCGCCCATGTAACCTGATGTATAGGCAGTTACCTCCCGGGATATGTTGTTGTTGGTCTCATTTGATTCATCTATTACATACTCCGGATCTGCAGTTACCGTGAGAAGGTAATCACCTGCAACAGCTGGTGTCCATGTAAAGCTGACAGTAGTGTTGCCATCTGCTGCAAGGTCGGATACGCTCTGTGTATCCACGATCGTGCCGTTTACTGCAAGTGTCACATTAAAGGATGCCGCATCTTTTGTCTCGGTGTTGTTTACGGTAGCATCAATGGCGTTAGGCATGTCAACGAGGATGCTGGATGGTGGATTAATGTCCGTAGGGGTCAGGTCGGATGTCGGCTGAACTGCCGACGTCGTCGTAACCAGACCGGCAAAAAGCACCAGTGTCAATACTAAGATCGCTGAGATTCTCATCTTTTTGTAAATTTTGTTCACTATAAACACCTCCATTATTCAGCCTCTGCCCAGAACACAAGTGCGCCTTGCTTTGCTCCCACACCGAGATAGTCGCCAAGTACTTTGAGTGATGCATCGGTTGTATCTGATGTAAGCGCAGCTATGGATGTGCTATAATCACCCCATCCATCAGAATCAAGCAGCATCCCTTCTGCGAACAGGTTGCTGTCGGTCGTTGTATCGCTTACTTCCGCAGTCACACTGAGGCTGTATCCGCCTGTATTCTCAAGAGTCAGGGTATGCGATCCGCTGGTATCACCTGGTGAAAGCTCACCGAACTCGATATTTCCGGGAGTGACCACCAATGAGACCGCCGGTATGATATTCGTGGTCATAGATACAGATGAAGATACGCCCGAATGTTCCACTTGTGCGGTTATTGTTGTGGTTGCACTTATAAATCCGTCCTTGATGGCTGTGGCAGTGATGGTGCCGCTACCGGTTGCATTCACAGATATGACTGCAGTTCCGTTTGTGTCGGTTGTAGCACTTCCAGTTGCAGAGCCGGTCAAGTTTATAGTTGCACCCTCGACCAGTTCACTATTGTTTGTTACTGTGAAGTTCACATATGTGGGCACTCCAACAGTTACTGTAGCCAGGTCTGCTGAGATCGACAAAGCCGGGAGTGGCGGACCGCTGTAGGTTATCACCAAAAAGGCATTGCTGGGGGTCAGGACATCCCCTGGTGGATATGGTGCGCCGCTTATCCATGCGGTGTTATCATTTGCCGTCAGGTAGTCTTCCACAGCCCGCTCCTCATCTATATCAAGGTCTGAATAGGGTGTGGAATCATAAACTCCGGTCCAGTTCATATTATTGAAGAGCAACTTGTCGTTTAGATCCCCTCCTAACTGCACCACAGTCCACAGCTGTGCACTATCCACATTACTAAGGTCCACAGAGCCCTGGAACAGGGATGTTACTGTCGCCTCTTCAGGCGTAAGACCTCCCGATGCAGGTTTCTGGGTTGAGATAATATCCGCACCTTCATTGATCCAGTACTCCACTACCTGTCCGTTTAGATCCTCATATACCACCAACAGGCCAAGGCCGTCCATGCAGAAGAATGCATCAGAATCAGTGTCAATGTTCGTAACAACTGTGGTATGAGCTCCGCTTCCGGTTACCAGGCCGGTAACATTATATGCCCAGGTGCCCGAAGGGAAATCGTAGGATGATCCCCACCCCTTCCTGTCATCGTACTGGATGTCAGGAGACAGTGGGCTACCGTCAAAGGCCAAGCTCATTACCGGATACTTGCCAGTAGTGCCTGTTGCGCTCCATGTCCAGTAGTTGTAGAGTCTTGCAAACTTTACAGTTGCGCCCGCAGGAAGAGTAATATCGTGGTTCACGGTATAGGTATCATCAGTAAATAGTTTGCCGCTGTACTTACTGTCGCCATAGGTATAGGTGATGTTGCCAGTAATAGTTTCGTGTGCATAGGTTGTTAGTGGTTTGTCCCCCACATAGCCGTTGTATCCCACATCCTGTGACTTAGTGAGTTCATTGTTTATCTCATCACTTTCGTCCAATGCATCGTCAGGATCAACTTCCACCTTCAGGGTATAGGTCTTTACTTCATCAGGTGTCCAGTCAAAGCTCACAACTGAGCTTGCTCCTGTAGCCAAGCCTGCGACAGATTGTGTGTCCACCTCTGCGCCGTCCGCATACAGCACAACATTGAAGCTTCCCGCATTGCCTGCACCGTTATTTTCTACGGTGACACTTACGGTATTGCTCAGATCCACCCAGGCTCCACTGAAATAATTGTGTTTTACTGTGATACCTGAGACCAGGAGGTCTGGCTTTTCTGCTGTTGGCTCCTGGTATTCTGCTGTGAGTATTCCAAGGGCTATCTTGTAGGAATCCCCTGTACGGTTATAGGTCAGGGTGTTCGTCTCGCTGGGAACAAAGCTGCTCTCAACATCCCATGTGTTCGAACCACTGTATGAACCCTGGGGCGTGCCGGATGCAATACTATTGCCGTTGAATGTGTAACTTCCATCTGTACTTGCCACATGCACTGCGGTCAGGTGTGCATCCTGTATTGTAGCATCTGATGGAAGGCTTGCGGCAAAGGTCGTGCTGCCGATATAATCTTCTGGCGGATCAAGGTATATATCGCTGTACTCGCTGTCCACATCATGACCCTGGTTTACCCAGTAGTGGACCGTTTTGCTGCTCCCGTCATTGTATGCTACTATTAGCGTTATCAGCTTTATACGTCCATCGAATGAAGTGTCTGTCGGTTCAGTATGCACACTGGCAGTGTTATCGCCTGCCTGTACAAGGTCTGTGACATCATACCACATCATGTAGTCGCTCGTCACCCTGTTCATGTGGTCATTCACGGTTACATAACCGACTCCTCCATCATTTTTGAACACAAAAGGAACGTTCAGGACCTCATTTCCCAGGACTACGTTGTTGAAGGTAATATCTGCTGTTCCCGTGTAATTGTTCTGCATATGTCCACAGTACACGGTTGTAAGCAGCATTGCCCATTCTACATTAGTGTAGCTCGGAAGAGTAAATGTCTCATCAATGGTGATGGGATTTTTATTGACCTGATCGCCAGTTCCGTAGTAACTGTCGAAATACACTCCTCCACTGACTGTTCCTTCCATAACTGTAGTGGGCGGGATTCCGCCCACGTAGTTGTCGGCAGAGCATATTCCCACCGTCAAAAGAAAGATTGTTAATGCTATAATCAATTGTCTGTTCATATTTTACCTCCATTTTAAACTTTTATTCTTTATTAGAGATTATCAGATGGTGTGGATGGGATGTCATTGCAGGACGCTGAATTATCAGCAGCCTTGCGCTGTATGGAAAAACCATCCAAGTTGTACATTGCCATCGCTGGCATGCAAAGTATAAGTAAACATGCGAATACATAACTTAAAAATCTCACTGATTTTCTCATATTATTAACTCATTTTGTATTGATCTATATTTAAAAATATAAGATATTATTCTATCTCATGTTACAATTTGTAACATCGTTCATACGAAACTTGTAATATATATATTTTGCTTTTTATCTTTAAATACACATTATTTCATAAAAATAGCTGATAATATAGTGCTAATCATGGTTATGAGATTATTTTGGAAATTCCAAATACAATCATGCCTCCTCTAAATATTATCAGTAAGTAGTGGCAACTTAATACAGTATAGGGCTGCAAATACTCATTCCAATTACGGACTTTCAGGTTTCCAATCCTCCTATTCAATTAAAACATAATATGCCATATTTTGTATTACTTAAATAGAAAAACTTATTACTAAGTAATCCATATGACATGAATTGCAGATGATAGTTATCAAAAACATAGGCTATACAATAGCCAACTAAAGCTCAGTCACCTGAGAAAACTATCATCCTCCATAAAAACATCTGCACTGTAAATGAAAAATGCAGAGGGTTACTCCTCTTCTCTCTGCGTTTTCCATCCATTGTTATAGTGTTAATATTTGGAGCATCCGGATGACAGAAGAATTAGCCAGGATCGGGATAACGCTCCCGAACGATTTATTAACACATTTTGACGAATTAATTATCAATAATGGGCACGCATCAAGATCAGATGCAGTCAGGGATGCTCTCAGGAGATACATCCAGTATCATGAATGGATGAATGACGTTAAAGGAGAACGTATAGGAATATTCGAGATAGTCTACAACCCGGTAAAGAAAGGTTTACCTGCCATTATTGAAGAAATAATTTTTGAATCAAATGAAATATTACTATCCTCGATGCGGGTTCATATTACCAGCGATTATTACATGCGTATTTTAGTCCTGCGCGGAGATGGAGAACACCTGGTAAAACTGGCTGAACAATTAACTGCCCAAAAAGGTGTGATACATGTGAAGATAAACACTGTGAACTTCTGTGAATAGGGTTACACAAAATATGTTATACTCCGTCTTTTACAGATATTAGGATAACAACAGTTGATAGAGCGTAAATAATGATCCTGTTGACGTTCATCAGTATCCATTTCAAAAAGTAGGGTAATAACATCTGTATGAATCATTATTTGTATTATCTGCCACAGAGAGCACAGAGAACACAGAGAGGAAATACTCTGTGGCCTCTGTGTTCTCTGTGGCTATCATTTTTGCCCTCTGATTTGAAGTAGATACATTCATCATCATTCAAAGCTGTCGTAACGCCTTGACCGGGTCCAGCTTTGCACCCCTCCATGCAGGATAAATGCCCGCAATAACGGATATGACCAATGATATCAAAAACCCTGCTGCAAGTATTTGTATATTTATTACAGTTAAATGTTCGAAATCCGCGATCCCCAACTGTGCTACCAGCATGGGCCTGCCCACACTGTCTATTAAAAAGGAAAACATAACCCCAAGCAGGTCACCAAGTATCCCGCCCAGTACTCCTATGATGATACATTCGGATAAAAACATCCTGACTATGTCCAATTCCGATGCCCCTATGGCCTTGGTAATCCCGATCTCATGAGTGCGTTCATACACCGAGACGATCATCGTATTTATTATCATGAGCCCGCCCACGATCAATGATATGCTTGAAAAGAATGCAAGAACAAGGGTCACAGCGTTCATTATCCTGTTGACCGAATCTATTTCATCCTGTGCACTATAGCAGGTCAGCCCCAGATTCTCAATGGCAGTTCTTGCAACCGGCGTCTGGCCGGACTTATCCAGCTTAACCATAATGCCGTCGTAAACATCTTTCCCTGTAAGCTCCCTGGCAATATTCATATCCATAAATGCCTGGTCATCGGTATCGGTCCCGGTAGGTTTTAACCTGCCTGCTATCATGAAGGTAACATCCTTATCTATCGCCCTGCCTTCTTCTCCATACAACCTGATCCTGGCATCAATAGTGTTTCCAATCTCTGCCCCCTCAATCTTTGCGAATTTCTCCCCGATATCACTTCCCAGTACGATCTGGTATGTTCCTTCCTCAAGCCACATGCCAGCTTCAAGCTTCAGGTCTTTGGCATCCATATATTGTGCTGAAATGCCGTTGGCCTTAAAATATGTCTTATTTAGTGTCACATAATCATCCTTGGTATATGGTGCAACTACAGATCCATATTCACTGACCGCACGTACTTTTGATTCGGTTATCAGGATAATATTTCCATTGCTGACTCCCGGGGATACCTCTATTAATGTCAGGTCATGGGATTTTTCGATCTCACCAACTGCATTGACACGGATCCCCTCCCCCAGGGATGTCACTCCGACAACGGCAGCTACACCTACTGATATCCCGAGCAGGATCAGCAGTGTCCTGACCTTTTTGGTTCGCAACTGCCTCATTGCCAGTAAGAATGCCTCAATCAACGATCTCACCGTCCGTTATTGTTATCACCCTGTCGGCATTGTTAGCCATTACATTATCATGTGTTGTAACAATGAATGTGATCCCCTGCTCTTTATTCAGCTTTTTCATAAGGTCAATGATCTTCTTTCCGGTCCTGGAGTCGATGTTCCCTGTTGGTTCATCTGCCAGGATAAGCCTGGGATGGTTTGCAAGTGCCCGGGCTATGGACACGCGCTGCTGCTCGCCTCCGGATAGTTCTGAGGGGAGGTGAAGCGTCCTGTCCCTTAGTCCCACGGATTCTAACAGTTCTTCTGCTCTCTTTATACGTTCCAGCTTTGGAACTTTGTTGAAATACATAGGATACCATACATTCTCCAGGGCATTCATTGTTGATATGAGGTTAAATCCCTGGAAGACGAACCCCATTGTTTGCCTGTGCAGTTGCACGAGACTGCCGGCATTTCCATAGTCGATCTTCACATCATCTATATATACATCACCGGCGGTAGGCTTGTCCAGGCATCCTATTATATTTAGCAGTGTAGATTTCCCTGATCCGGACGGCCCCATGATCGAAATAAACTCGCCGCTGGCAACAGTCAGGTTTACACCCTTAAGCGCCACCACCTGGTTCCCTGAGCCAAAGGTGTAGTACCTTGACAACCCTCGTGTTTTAACCATACACATTATTACTCACCTTTTACCTGCCACATAAGCAAGGAATATTGAAACAATCCCAATAAGTAGCTCGAAACCTGCTGTCTTATTCGCTTTCGCTTCTCCTTCCTCTTCGAACTCCAGTACCAGAATCGCATTTGTCACCAACATGTAATCACCGCTGTCCTGTATGCTGGCAAAATTATCTTTGGTTTTCAGGTAATTTGTTACTTCCCGCTCATCTATAGCGATCTGGACTGATTCACCGGTCATGTATATGTCTTTCCACACTTTTCCGCTGCCGAATAATATCCTGATAATATCTCCCAGAATGGGCGTGACTTCTGCTTTCTCGTTAAAATAAAGCTTGTTGCGAGTTTGTTTTGCGCCCTGGGTTAAGCCCCCTGATGGAGAAGCAGTTATCAGGTATGCCCTGTTCACCTTTTCTGCATCTACATCACCTTTGAAATATGTGGTCGTTGTAGCCATTTCCGGAGTGATACCATGTTCAGCATAGATCATATCACAACCTTCATTGACCCAGTATTCGATAACTGGCGAGTCCTGGTACTCATAGATAATGAGCAGTCCGATTCCCTGTAAACAAAATGTCCGTTCATCATCTGCCGAATTTTGTAATGATATCGAATAAGCACCATTTTCATGTATCCGGTCGCTCAGATCATAGACATCTGTGCCTGAAAAGAAGTCGAATCTCGCTGCAAATCCTTTGGTATCGATATATCTCGAATCATGTGATACCGGGCTTACAACATCATGATGCATAACTGATGCATTCATCACCGGATATATACCTTCCAGACCTTTTTTACTCCATACCCAGTACGTATATGCCCTTGCATACCTGATACTTGCATTGGCTGGAACAGCAACTTCAAAGTCAACCGTGTAGGTATCATTTGACTTCATCTCACCGCTATATCTGCTGCTGCCAAGAGTAAATTCGACACCGCCCGGGTGTACATCATGCAAAACAGTAGTCAGCGGCTTGTCTCCGGCATATGATGCAGATGCGGGAAAAATGACTATTATCAGGAGACTAAGTAAAATTATATACGATTTCATCCACATTATTGTCCTCATCTGATTCAATTACATAGTTCTTCTCGTCTACTATTGCTTTGAGGGTATATTCGCCCCCTTCAACTGTTACCATCATTTCCTCTTCCATTGAAGAACTGCCGTCAAGCTCCTGGATATGCAGTGCTGCAATTTTTTCTTCATCAAGATACAGGTTAACATCAAATTGTCTGGCTGGTGACTCCCCATTATTCACGATGACTATGGGAACTTGATAGTCTGTTTGTTGGTATTCGGTGCCGGGTCCGGTACAGCCGCTAAAACATGCAGCTACAAGAAGAACTGTCATCAAGAAGGCTTTTTTTCTTCTAAGACTTCCAATAACCAGTAGCATCAATAACGGTGTTGATGCTTTAGCCAGGCTGTTTTGGTTTTCAGTCTTTTTTGGTTCTCCTATGGAAATCGACAGGTCGGGTCTGGTATTGACATCTACTTCTGCTTCATAGACATTATTATTTTCATTCGACTCCTGTACTACATTTTCAGGATCAACTATTACCTCCAGGTGATGGGGTCCTGCCGCAGCATGCCAGTTGATCGTTGACCTGATAACACCGCTGGCATCCATATTCACATCAGTTGTTGAAGCCTCACTGCCGTCAACATTCAGCCTGATATTGACCGATCCTTCATACAGTCCACCCGGATTACCTATCACAACCGGAATCTCAACATCATTTTCCTCAATAAGACTGTTTTCATCGATCTCAACTTCTATTGATAGATCAGGTCCGGGATTAGTAGCTGTCCTGTGCTTCAATACCAGCGACGTGATAACCGGGTGCAGATAGTCTTCACCTTCGTTATCGCCGATCTTTCCATCCCCATCCAGGTCACGTCCTAAAAGGAATGTAAGGACATTATCTGTCTGTGCATATTCAAGCACATCGAAGTACTCTATATCAAAATAACTTGTTCGAATGCCTGAACCTGAACATGCATCACCGCTCACTTCATTGGCAATATCCGTTACTCCGGTCTGGTATCCCATATCAAGGAGATATTGAGGTGTGGTCCCAAGCTGGTTTCCATTAAATTGCAGATAATCAGGCAGGCCCTTTGAACTTGTCAGGTAGACCACTGTGAGTTCTGCTTCGGTCGGACTGTTCTGGTCCTGCATATCATTGAAAAATACAGATGTCTCATAATTCACATTTTCCTGCTTCCCACTCCACCCCCCACTATGGAGATTCACATTCCCGTCATATATCTCATAGGTGATCCCGGGTGCATTCTTGTCTTCATAGACTGCGGCGAGTACAGTACCGTACACCCTGCCGTCAAGCTTATTACCGGGTTCTCCCTGGCTTGTTTCAATGATAACCGCATTCTCGCCGTTCACAACAATATCAGTTACATCATAGTATACCCAGTAAACTCCATGACCTGAACAGTACACGTTTGTGCTGTCATCATTAATACCCAGCAGCGGTACTTTATCCATGCTTTTGCCGTTCATGTCAACCTGGACCCACCCCTCATACTCTTCCTTGCCGCCCCAGATTCCGACATACAGGCGTGCCCACCTGATATGGCCATCCGGCACATCAAATTCCTGGGAGTAAGGCGGGAATTCCAGGCCGTGGCCACCATCGATATATACTCCACCATTAACCGTGCCTTGTGAAGCGATTGTAAACGGTATGCCGTAATATGAATAACTTGCCTGGACTGCCGGAATGAATATGAACAGTAGTAAAACAAATAAAATAATTAAAATATTCTTCATAATCTTTCACTCCATTGCTGGATATTCTCTGATCGTTGTGGCAGCTAACAAAAAGTTACCAACTCCTCAATCCTGTGCATCTCCCAATATTTCTATTGCCCTTTGAAGATGGCTGCCTGCCCTGTCCATATCCTCAGCAGCCAGTAACAGTTCTGCTTCAATATCCCGGTGTCCCATCTCTCCAGCCTCTTGTGCTTGCTTTCGAAATCCGGCTGCATGGCTGCTATTATGCTGGGTCCAGTGTTCAAGTTTTATCTTTAACTTTTCAGGTTGCATCATATCATAGCTCCTCTCACTTTTTTAGCAATACTGTATCCTATAGCCCCTCCTATCAGACCGCCGATGGCGGCAATACCCACCTCTCCCCAGGCATACCAGGGGGCATAATATACCTTCCAGACAGCAGGTGCAAAAAAGAAATAGAACATCCAGTAAGCATAGGCACTCCTTGCCACAGCGTAGATTATAGCCGTGCTCCGCCTGTCTGCATAATCTTTTTTGAATAGCAATACCAGAATATCCACGATTATGCCTTCTGTCATATACCACCCCATCCATACAGTGATATTGGAGCCCCACACCACAAGTGCTACAAGTTCTACCACTGTGAACAGCAGCGTTGCCGTACCCGGCTTTCTTACAATCTGGAGTGCGATTATCATCAACACGGCCGTGGGTATGGTGAACAGCAGTCCGCCAAGGGGACCCAGCAGGTCGTTGAAGGTCTGCCAGAACCACCTGAAAACAACACCGATAAGGCCGGCCAGGAGGGCTATGGTGACAAGGTCAATGGTAGTGAACTGCTCAAGCACATTGAACTTCCAGGCAATTAAAAAGGCCAGTAAAATGATACATATGCTTGCAAGCACAGTGCCGTAGGTTATCCAGGAAGGTGGGGGGACAACCTCAACAACATGGGTATAGCTGGTGGAATGGGTGCCTGTACTGTCCTCGTAGCTGGCTGATATTGCAAAACTTCCCTTTTTCTTGAATTCGATAGATTCGGGCGGCTTTACACTGAAAATAAAGGATATGGATTCCCCTGGCCCTAACTCCCCGATCCTGGCTGTTACAGTGTTATTATCAGCACTGATGTTTTTCATTGCCTGTACAGGGATCTCTATATCCATTTGAAGCGGGACATCCACATATACCAGGATATTATGCAGGTTTTCATCCCCTGTATTGGTCAGGAAAACCTGGCCCCTTTCATGCCATGATACACCGGCAACCAGTCTGTTTTCCTGGTAAATTTCCTTATTCTTCAAGGGTATGTCCATGCCGATTTCAAGTTCAGCTGCTGCTAATTGCGGCAAGAAAAAGATCAGTAATATGAAAATGGCTATTAGCTTCATTTTTTACTCCTTACCCTGTATATCAGGAATAACATTGAAATAACCAGGACCACAACAACTGCTCTTGGTAATTGTTCTCCTTTTGATTTTACCATTGGGTGGATCTCAATGTAATCGTCTCCCTGGTCTTCCATGAATTCTATTGAAAGAACTGCATTAAAAGGATGGATATATGTTTCCCCGCCACGCTCAAACCAGACTGAATTATTGGTATTTCCAACAAACTCTGTGACATCCCAGCTGTCCAGGTCAAAGTATGCACCGGACTTTCTCCTGCCAACATCCTCACCCAGCAGATTGGAATTGAAATATAACTTATCGATCTCACCCTCATTACCTGCTATCATCATTGTCCACAGTGTGGCATTTATTGCCTCTTTTGGGATATCACCCTTGAATATTACCTCAGCATGGTCTATTTTGGACGTTTGGGAGAGGGCATGGTTCCCTTCGGCAATCCAGAACCGGGTTTGTGGCATAGTAGTATCATTATACACTGCCACCAGGACAATGCTGTACGGCGCACCGTTTGTGTTATGGTAGGTTACTGATACAGTGTTCATCCCGGATGACAATTCATCGGTGACATTTAAGACATAATCGCAAATCCCCCATGCGGCCACATAGTCAGGTTCGCTTGACCTGCCCAGGCTTTTTCCATTGATGCTGACCTCGATCCAGTCACCTTCGTTATAATTCCACACAGGTACATACAGACGGGCATATTCAATGTTACCGGGCAGGTCAAAGTATTCCACATAAGGGTCTTCATAGGTCAGGCCGTGACCGCCACCCACGTAAACCCCGCCATGGATTCTGCCCTCGGCTATTGTATACAGCGGCGTGCCATCGCCCCGCCATTCACCGGCAGAGGCCAGGGGTACCAGCAACAAGATTGAAATGAAAAGAGCGATTTTTTTCATTTTATATCCCCGGCACTGTGCCGCCATACCCTATAAAACTGAGATATAACCCTGTACTCATGAATACAAAGATATATGAGAGAAAAATATAATCCGGGCGACCCAGTTTTAGTTCATTTAGATATGTCCTGTGCTTTGTTGCCCTGAAGGCCCTTGAATCGGCAGCGATAGCCATCTGGCGACCTGACCTTAAAATGTTAATGACAAGCGGGAAAAAGAGGTGTTTTAATGCGATTATCTTGTTGGTGATGCCTTTCATCTTAAGGCCCCGTACCTGCATGGCATTTATAGTTATGAGACTTTCCTCTATCATGGAAGGAGCAAAACTTACTGCAGAAGAAACCATAAAAGCGATCTCGCTTGGAAAACCGAAGTGTCTCTTGCCTATCCGGATAAAACGTACAAGACCTGCAATGAGCTCACTTGGATGAGTGGTGGCCACAAGCAAAAGGGCGGCACTTACCGATGCCATGAACCGGAATGACTGGATGAAACCATACACGGCACCTTCCATATATACATGGATCCCGCCTGTAATGGGTCCGATTACAGGGAAGGTTGCCGGGATTATGGTAAATGTGGGTGTTTCACCCCAGTAGTAGAATAATGACTGGGAGATCATGAACCCGAATACCATCGTAAATAGTACGAAAGCAATGGATTTGATCTTCTCTTTGGAAGGGCGTAACAGTGCCCAGAAGGGCAGGGTTGACAGGAATATCGCCAGCAATACCCAGGGTACACCGGCTGTGATGGTCAGGGTGGAGACACTGAATACCCATATTAACTTGACCCTCGGGTCAATGCTGTGAATTATTGTCTCCTTTTGTTCGTAACGGAATATTCCCCGCAAAAAATCACCAAAATCACTATGATTTCACGTAGACGTATTACTTCCGATATAAGGCTATGTTATTTATACTTAATTGGTGTTATTTGGTTGGATAGAAATCGAAATGATATCAATTGAAAATCTTACTTATTATTATCCTGATTATGAAGATGCAGCACTTGATAATATCAACCTGGCAGTCGAAGAGGGTGAGTTCATACTCTTGCTTGGGCCCAGCGGTTGCGGGAAATCAACTCTTGTCCAGTGCCTGAATGGTATAATTCCCAAAGTTGCAGGCGGAGACCTCACTGGTGAGATATTCATAAACAAAAAAAATGTCAGGGACCACAAGGTCTACCAGTTATCCACCGATGTCGGGCTGGTATTCCAGAACCCTGATACCCAGTTGTTCGGGTTGACAGTGGAGGAAGATGTTGCCTTTGGCCCTGAGAACCTGGGAATTGAAAGGGAAGGGATACGTGCACGTGTGAAGCACTCCCTGGAAACGGTGGGATTGAAGGACTTGAAGGATAGGTTCACTTTCACGCTGTCCGGGGGTGAGAAGCAGCGAACGGCCATTGCAGGCAACCTTGCTATGGAACCCAAAATACTGGTGCTTGATGAACCCACCTCAGACCTTGACCCTGCAGGTACGAAAGAGGTATTTGAGACCCTGAAACACCTGAACCGGGATAGGAAGATCACAATAATCCTGATAGAGCATAAGATCGATGAGGTGATGGGGCTTGCAAACAGGTCGGTAGTGATGGACAAGGGCAGGATAATCCTGGATGGAAATACCTATGACATTTTCAGCCAAAACCTTGATGTCCTGGAGGAAATTGGCATTCATCTGCCCCAGTTGATGGGTATTTCCAGTTTGCTTGGGGTAGGACCATCCTACAAGGAAATTGTATCTGGCCTGGGCAGTCTGGACGGCTCTTTCAAAGACCTGCCAGCTACATCTCATCCGGCCAGAGGTCCCTCCCAGGTGGCATTTGAGAATGTCGAATTCGGTTACCCTGACGGCAACCTGGCATTGAAGGGTGTGAACCTGGAAATAAGGCGGGGTGAATTTGTGGCCCTGATCGGGCCCAACGGCTCAGGAAAGACCACCCTGTTGAGCTGCCTTATAGGACTTAACAGGCCAACTGCGGGGCGAATACTGATAGACGGGCAGGATATTCGTAAACGTGGTGTGGCAGAACAGGCCCAGGTTGTGGGGTACCTGTTCCAGAATCCCGATTACCAGTTATTTACTGACACGGTATATGAGGAGGTGGCTTTCGGGCTGAAGAACAGGCAGTCAAGACCTGATGATATTGATAAAAGGGTGGACCAAGCCCTGGAAATGATGGAACTGTCAGTTTACCGCGACCGGCACCCGCACTCACTGAGCAGGGGCCAAAGGCAGAGGCTGGCGGTTGCTTCGATATTGTCCATGGAACCTGATATTATCGTGCTGGACGAACCCACTACCGGGCAGGATAGGGGACACCTGAACAAGTTCCTGGCCCGGATGAAGATGTTGAACGAGGCTGGAAAAACGATAATCCTGATAAGCCATGACATGGGAGTGGTTGCAGAATATGCGAGCAGGACCATTGTGATGAAAGATGGGGGGATATTGATGGATGCTGGTACCAGGGAGGTGTTTTCGAGACCTGATATTCTTGAGGAGGCGTCCATCGAGCCGCATCTGCTGGCCAGGGCGTGTAATGATGTGCGAGGGGCGGGGGGAGATATTCCGGTGCTGCTGACTGTGGGGGAGCTGGAGCGGTATGTGGGGTAAGGGGGGATTGGGTCCCACATCTGGTCACGGACTCCAGATTTCGCTTCGCTCAAATCCAGGGCATCTAAAAAGTGCATTAGTCAATTAAAGATAATCCCTTATATGATAATAGTCTTTATTTATCAAAAGATTAAAGCTTTATTAAATAAATTAAATATTTCCTTACTAAGATGTTATATTAATCCTTATTGAAAAAGCAAATAATAAATTATAAAATATCATTGGTGAATTATTTTGAAAATAGATACTAAGGAAGAAGGACCTGAGGTAATTATTGATCCAGAAGACAGAGAAATAATAAGTGCCGCAAGTAAGCAATTCGAAAGTCTAAAAAATAATGAAATTGAACTAATTGAATCCATTATCGAACTTAATTTGAGTCATTGTGATATGACTCATCCAGATCCAAATATTTTAAAGTCCATAGGAACAGGATTAGAAATTATTTTAAATCCAGAATATGCGGTTGTATTGCTTAATCTAATTAGCAATCCTACTCATGTTAAAATCACAGCTGAAAAATTAATTTCTGAATCACTTATCGGTGAAAAGACTTATAATCATATTTTAAATTTAAGCGCTAAATATGGGAATAAACTTCATACTATTTTACTAAATATTGAACGACCTAATGATTGGCTTCGTATTACTAGTCATACACTTATTGCTGATGATTTAAAATTACACTCTAAATTATGGAGAATGGACGGAGAGATTTTTCAATTCAATGTACCCATAAATGATAGCATTATTCTTGCTGAACATTTTATTCGCAAAACTCTTGAAGCAATTAGATTAATAGATAAAGAAAGGATATTAGAATTTAATGAGGACCAAATTTATAAATTAGAGAAACAAGTAAATGAATTAAAAGAATTTTATGAATCTGTGAAATCAGAAATTGAAGAAATAGAACAAATAAAATAAAAACTTTTTTCTGAAAAATAAGAGAATACTAATGTCTGATTTCGGAGATAAAAGCGGAGTTTCCAGCGCGAGGGGATATGATTATCAAAAATTAATTGCCGCTTATTATTTGATAGTTAAGGGTGCTCGGGAAATAGAATACGAAGTTGACGGAGAAGATATTCTCATCATAAATGAAGATCCAAATCGGGATAGTTTAGAATACATCCAAGCAAAGTGCGAAAGTACAGGTACATTTACATTATCAGATTTTTCTAGGAATGTATTCCCTCAATTTTGGTATGCATTTAGTGATGCAATAGAACAATATCCTGAAAAAGCGATCTATTGTACTCTTATAACTAGTGTAACATGGCAACATGATTTAAAGAGATTCATGACAAATTGTAAAAAAGTGAGAGAAAGAGGTTTAACATTAAGAGAATTTGAACACCCTGCTATTAAACGCCAATTTGATTCAATGAAAAGTGGTAAAGAAGATTTTGGAAGATTTTTATGGGGATTGGGGCTGGTTCACACATTCCCTCCAAATCATGTCAAAGATAAAATTCTTAACTATATGGCAAATTGTGGAGTTTTACAAACGCGGTCAAAACTTGCGCAAGTCATTAATTTTATTTCAGAAATTGGTCAAGGAAGAATAACTAGAAGGCAGATTGAAGAATTATTAAGCAATAATTTGATACCAACAACAGAGCCTTCGGATAAAAATACTTATTCAGAATCACAGATAAATAAAATAATGTCAGAATTAGAAACAACAAAATCTAAATACTTAACTGGAGGAGAACTTCCAGATGAAGAAGAGACCTATCGAAAAATAACAGAACCTGTTGACAAAGCTTCAAGAGTAATTCATAATCTTCTTGACACAACCGTATTAAAGTCTGAATATTCATCAAAAGAAATCGATACAATAGATAAAATAATATTGACAGATACAGAAAAAGCACGAGAAGAGGCTCAAACAATTGCAAGGCTAAGAAGCGAACTTTGGATAAGCAAAACTAGACTTACTAAAAGAATTAGTTCAATGCAAAGAACTGCTGAAGATTTCGGATTATTAAATAAGTGAATTATTATGCAAATTGAATTAGATGTTTCTTTAGAAAATCCTACCGCGATAATCGATCTTAATTTAATAAAAGATACGTTAATAAGCAATAAAAATTATGAACTAATGCAATATAAATTTAATAATTTCCTACTTTTAAAAAATATCTCTAATGATTTGAATATAAGGGTTCATGAAGATGGAAGAATTTACGTAATTATAGATCATCAGAAAGATGATGAAGAATTATTCATGAATTTAATATATAATTTAAAAAAATTTGTATTCGATAACACTATTTTGAAAAATCATGCTATTAAAAATGAAATAAATTTTAGTATATATGGAAATACTTCACATAGTTATTTTTGGAAAAAATATAATGAACTTAAAAAAATCGGGAATGAATTTTTTTTATTCTATAATATTAAAACATATACCAACAACTCTGATTCAATTTATGTAAAATTAGAATCATCGAAACCCACAAATATAAAATTCTCTGATTATTTAAGTCTGCATTTATAATATTTTTAATAGTAATTTAAGATTTATGGTATTCATTGAATTAATGGATGCACAGAATACCCATCCCACCGTCACCGGTATACCCCCGAACAAATGTCCCTGGCCCGTATATGGCGATTTTGGAATAGACTTGGACCTAGAAATGATGGAACTTTCTGAATACCGCGACCTGCCCACTCACTCACTGAGCCGGGGCCAGAGGCAGAAGCTGGCGGTTGCTTCCATACTGTCTATGGAACCTGATATTATCGTGCTGGATGAACCTACTACCGGTCAGGACAGGGGATACCTGAACAAGTTCCTGGCCCGGATGAAGATGTTTAACGAGGCTGGAAAAACGATAATCCTGATAAGCCACGACATGGGTGTGGTGGCAGAATATGCCAGTAGGACCATTCTGATGAAGGACGGGGGGATATTAATGGATGCTGGCACCCGTGTGGTATTTTCCAGGCCTGATATTCTTGGGGAGGCGTCCATTGAGCCGCATCGGCTGGCCAGGGCGTGTAATGCCGTGCGAAAGGGGGGCGGGATGTTCCGGTGCTGCTGACTGTGGGGGAGCTTGAGCGGTATGTGGGGTAGGGGCGAGTCGGGTCCTACATCTGGGTAGATTGAAAATAAAGAAATAGTATTAAATCAATTATTGCAACATGGTAAAATTAAAAATATTCACAGCTGTTTTACATAAGGAAGAGGATATGTATGTAGCAGAATGCCCTGAAGTTGGGACTTTTAGCCAAGGAAGGACCGTAGAAGAAGCAGTAGATAATCTTAAGGAAGCCACTGAATTATATTTAGAAGAGTTTCCGGTAGAGAATGAAGCAAAATCTATTATTACTACCTTTGAGGTTGCTTCTATTGCCGAAGCTTAGGAAAGTATCTGGGAAAGCAACTGTTAAAATTCTATGCAATAAATTTGGATTTGAAATTAGAGGTAAATCTGGTAGTCATGTACGACTTTCAAAAGTGACTCCAGAAGGTAAAGTTGGCACTGTAATACCTATGCACGATGAAATAAAAATCGGCACATTAAAAGGACTATTAAAATTAGCTAAAGTAGATCCTGATGAGTTTAGTAAATATATTTGATATTTTTACTGTATATATTTTATAAATATGTATTCACTTAACTGCGACCGAAGGGAGCAGTTTCTTAATTTATTTCACAAATGATTAAACATCATATCAACTCGAATAAAGAGTGGAATTACACATCCCTAGATAAAATTCCCTCATACCACCCACACCACCAGCCATACACCTCACCCAAATCCACGCCCCCATCCCCATCCTGCAATTCATTCATCAGCAACCAGAACATATTATTCGCCAGCCCCACCATATCGGCCTCTACCAGTTCGGGCCTGGTCCTGCCAGCCTCGGCAATTATCCCTTTTATCTGTGCCCTCATCTTGATATTCAGCAGCACCTCGTCAATGCTCACGCACTCACTGAGCCGCGGCCAGAGGCAGAGGCTGGCGGTTGCTTCGATATTGTCTATGGAACCTGATATTATCGTGCTGGATGAACCCACTACCGGGCAGGACAGGGGACATCTGAACAAGTTCCTTGCCCGGATGAAGATGTTGAACGAAGCTGGAAAAACGATAATCCTGATAAGCCATGACATGGGTGTGGTGGCAGAATATGCGAGCAGGACCATTGTGATGAAGGACGGAGGGATATTGATGGATGCCGGTACCAGGGAGGTGTTTTCCCAGCCTGATTTTCTTGAGGAGGCGTCCATTGAACCGCATCTGCTGGCCCGGGCGTGTAATGATGTGCGAGGGGGGGGCGATGTTCCGGCGGTGCTGATGGTGGGGGAGATGGAGCGGTATTTGGGGGAAGAGTGGAGATTTGTTGTATGGGCTTGCTGCATAGGGTGCGAACGGTGCGAAGATTAGGTTTTTGTGTATATTGATATTGTTTTGGCTGAGTACAATATTTAAAGTCGATGACCTCGGACGGCGCTTCGCTCTGGCCCGGGAATCTTGAGGATGCTCTATAGGTTATTTTCTATTTTGACTGCTATACAGAAATGTGTGGATTAATCTTTAATATTTTTGTTCGTGTTTCTTCATATGAAGCAATTTCATCCATTTCGCGTAAAATCTCTAAACGTTGCATTAAAAGAGGAACATTTGATAATTCAAACCCTAATTTTGTATACTCCAGAGATTTTAAAAACATATTTTTATATCCTTCAAGATATTTATCTTTATAAAAAAGTCCTTTCCTCATGTAAAGTGATGCTTTTAAACCACTTATATGAATATTTTTTTTATATTTTTCATCTGGGAATTCATGTTGTAATAATCTCTCTGCTTTCGAAAAGTTTTCTTCTTCAATCATCAATAATATTTTTGCTTGTAAATATAAATCTTTGGGTTTTGCATCATCACTTTTCTTTATTGTCACATTAGCAAGCTGTAATAAGGTTTTATTTGTTTTGGAACAATTTAATAAAACTCTAATTAATGGAAGCAGATAATGTGCATTTAAGTTATTATTATCATATAAATCTTTTAGAATGTTAAAAGCTTCTTCATTCAATCCTAATCTTTCTGATATTTTCCCTTTTTCATTTTTTAATAAATTACTTTCTCTGAAATAAGGTTCATAATCTTCGATTGTTGTTAATGCCTTTTTAGTATTTCCTAATTTTAAATACATATTAATTAATAACAATAAATTATGGTCTGTAAAATAAGATTCTAAATATTTGAAGTATAATGGTTCTGCAACATCATAATTTCCAAAACTTTCTTCAATTTTCGCCTTTTGACCGATTTGATAGGGGTTATAATCATCAATAACTGATCCAAAATATTTTTCTAATTTTTCAAACGCAATTTCATATTTATTAACAAATAATAAACTATCAATATACGATGATTTGAGATTATTATATCCATAATCATCAATCAATTCTTCAAAATAATAATCTCCTTCGGATTTATTTAACCGCACTAAACAAGCAGCACGCCTCATTTTGAATTTAATTTTGAATTCATTTATTGAAATTAAATTTTCAAATATGTCTAATGCTTCCTCATATTCTCCTAATCTAAAGTATGTTTCCGCTATTTCAGAAATTTCAGCTGTATAATATTCATCATTTAATTCTATATCAACATCTGTTTGTCCCAAGAACAACCTAAAATTTATTAGCTTTCTATGGTAATTAATTTTCATATATCCTTTATTATCTTTCAATTCATTAGTATACACATCAAGAATTTTATTCAATATGTCAGTATAGTTTTGTAATTCAAATGCCCTACTCTGAAAATATTCTTTAACGGTTTCGAGTATAAAATATTTACTTCCATAAAAATAAATTAATCCTTTATCAACTAATGAAGAAAAGCTATGAGAATTATTCATAAATATTTTTTCAAGCACTTCAAATTTCTCAGGAGCAACCAACAAACTCATAGTACACAATATATTTTTCTCAGCTGGTGATATGTCGATATCCATTAAGATTGAATCAATTACTTTTTTCTTGATTGATTGGATTTTTTCGATTAACACTAAATCAATTGATCCATATCTTCTAATGCTTTCTCCAGTCAAATATGCAATTGAAGGATGGCGCGAAATTGCGGAAATTAATTCTGGGGGGTAGTCCTCGATTCCAAATTTTTCTTTCCCTGTCAAAGCATCCAAAACTTCTTCTACATGGTAATCTTTTGGGAAAAGACCAAGTCTATCAAAACAATAATTATCAAATAAATCATCAATATTTTTTAAATGTCTATCGGAAATTAAAATGCATTTAATATTAATAATTTCAGAAAGCTTTGAAATAAAATTTTCTAAAAATTGGTCAATAATTATATTATTTTCCATGATATTTTCGCAATTATCAAAACACAATATTATTTCATCAGAAAATCTATGAATGAATTTTATAATTATTTGTGTAACATCATTTTTATCAAAGCTAATTAATTTATTCAAATCTAAATCGATTTCTAATTCAAAAAAAAGGTTTTCAATAAATAGCCAGTAATCACAGTTTTTCGGAATCTTTACATATATTGGTTTTCTGCTTGGATTTCTGGTTTTCAATGCTTCATAAATAAAAGTAGTTTTTCCAATAGTTTGCGGACCAGTTAAAAAAAAGATACTTTTAGAAATATTGAGGAATTCATCCGCAAAAATTTTAAAATCATAACCCCTGTCATGGAACCAAGGGATATCTTGAAGATTTTTTGATTTATTCTTTAAGATTGTGTCGATTTTTCCTTCATATAAATTTAAATAGTATTTAAATTTATCAAATTCTGATAATGTCGACGACACCCCTTTATAGTCAAAAACTTGTTTTTGAATGGAAACATAGTCAAAGTGCTGTGCTATACATAATTTCCCTTGATCGGTTTTTCCTTGTTCAATTTGTTCATACAATTCTTCTTTAATAAATCTTAATTGTTTTTCTCGAATCGATAATAAAAGATCGGAAATTTCGCTAATAGATTTACTTTCATCAATTTTTTCCCCTATAAGAGTAAATAGAGGAATACTTCCAAAACTCTCAAAAGGAATCGTTGAACATTGTAACCCGTTTTCTTCAAAAAGTTCTTCCAAATCCGAAGCCATATAAGGACAATTTCCAAGTTCAGGGTCTGCCAATATTTCCATATCTTGAATTAAGATTCTACCTTTTTTTTCTAATATTCTTAATAAATTCTCTATTATTCCTCCCAATTCATCAATATATTGTATTTCATGAATAACATTTTTAATTATAATAATATTAAATTCTAAATCCTTAATTTTTAAAAATTCTGAATAATTTAATAGAAGACTCCCTTGATTCTTATAAAAACCTGATTTTACGAAAGCACTGTTAATTTCATCTCCGATAATTGGATTATTCACTCCAACATATATTCCATTATTATTGCTAAAGTCTGGAATACTCTGTAAAATAGGTAATAATGTCCCATTACCACATCCAAAATCTAATATTTTCGGTGATTTAATATCCTTTAAAATTTGGACTAATGCAGTTTTAAGAGATATTTGTTGTGGATCGCCTTTTTTTGTTTCCTTTTTTTCCTCAGGCAATTGCTTTATAGAAGTTATATACCTTTCAATATCAGAAACGTCTTTATGTTCTCCCATTTTTTCCCTCTTTGAATTTATTGTACAAAATATATTTAAATGATATGAACGTTGCTCATTCTTTATAATTTTTACTATATTTTTCTTATAATGTAGTAATGTGGTATCCCATCCATTTTCGGCAAAGTCATAATTGTAACTTTGAACCAACAAAAATTCTTCCACACACCATAATTGTTTCTTGATGCGATCAATCGCGACATTTTCAGGACTGCACATGAAATTAAAGCATGAAAAATCCGGTCAATATCCAGTCATTGGGAAATTTACCATAACCCAAATAACTACCCTTGCCGAACAACCCCCTCATACCACCCACACCACCGACCATACACCTCACCCAGATCAACGCCCCCATCCCCATCCTGCAGTTCATTCATCAGCAGCCAGAACATATTATTCGCCTGCTCCACCATATCGTCCTCCATCAGTTCGGGCCTGCTCCTGCCAGCCTCGGCAATTATAGATAAAAAAATCCTGCCAGTATATTTCTAAAAACAAGATTTGTGTTAATTACAACTAACACATTTTACAATTTTGTGTTAACCAAAACGATTATATTTATTAAAAACACATTAACATCTCATGGACATCCCCTCCTTGATGGTACAGTTCAATGAATGGTGGAAGACCGGACGTGTCAGGAAAGAATATGCAAAAGAGACGCGCAGACCCCTTTTTAATGACATCGAGAAATACCTGCCCGACAGGCAGATAATAGGTATAACAGGGCTGCGGCGAACAGGAAAAACCACACTGATGTACCAGTTTATCGAGCATCTGATAAACAGCGGTGTGAATCCTAAGAACATTCTCTATTTTTCCTTCGATGAGGTACTGGCTACACAAAGCGATATCATTGACGAAGTGCTTGAGAATTACCAAAAAATCACTCCCGGCCGGAGTAGTGAGCAGATATACATATTCATAGACGAAGTACAATATGTCGAAAATTGGGAGGCAGTGGTAAAGAGATATTATGACCTGTACCCAAAAATAAAGTTCTTTGTCTCAGGCTCGGCAAGCCTGCAGATCAAAAAAGCCAAAGAGAGCCTTGTAGGCAGGCTCTATGAATTTGTACTGACGCCTCTTACCTTCAGGGATTTTCTTCAGATGAAGGGGATACAGTTACCTGGTGTTGTGGATGAGTTTGATTTCAAAACATTTGAAACAACACAAGCCGATCTATTCCTGTATAAAGATGACATCGAGACACTACTGAATGAATACATGATAAAAGGTGGTTTCCCTGAGATCCTTGATGAAAGATCCATTGAAAAGATCCACAAATATCTCAGGACCAACACTGACAGGATAATATTTCAGGATATTTCCAAGATGTTCGACATCAAGGAACCTGCGCTCTTAATGGAACTCCTGAAGATCACCGCACATCAGTCCGGACATGTTATAGATTACCAGGAACTTGCCAGGGCCATGAAGGTGACCAGACAGACCATATCTAATTACATGATGTATTTGCAGGAATCATTCCTTGTAAGAAAGCTGACAAATTACACAGGAAGCTATCTGGCTGGTACACGAAAAGCAAAGAAATTCTACTTGCAGGACCATGCACTGATGAATGCACTGACCAGGCACACAGAGGAGATTTTTTCTGCTGATTATGCGGGCCTGGTTATTGAAAATATTTGTGTTAACCACTTAAATGCCGGTTATTTCTGGCGGAGACAATATGAAGTAGACATTATCATAAAAGACCAGACAATTGTTCCGGTGGAGATTAAATACCGCAACAACCCGACTGATATCAAAGGACTCATAAAATTCATGGATAAGTTCAATAGTAAATACGGTGTGGTAATTACAAAGGACACATTCGAACTGAAACACGGCGACGTTGATATACTTTTTATTCCAGCCTGGCTGTTTTTGACTGTATATACTTTATAAATATGCACTCAAGAAACTGCGGCTGGATGGAGCAGTTTCTTAATTTATTGGGACCAGTCACAATTTGGGGTACAAATAATTGAAAATTATATCAACTCGAATAGAGAGTGGATTTACACATCCCTGGATAAAATCCCCTCATACCACCCACACCACCGGCTAGGACCGGGGACATCTGAACAAGTTCCTGGCCCGGATAAAGATGTTGAACGAAGCTGGAAAAACGATAATCCTGATAAGCCATGATATGGGCGTGGTGGCAGAATATGCGAGCAGGACCATTGTGATGAAGGACGGGGGGATATTGATGGATGCTGGCACACGTGAGGTGTTTTCCAGGCCTGATGTTCTTGAGGTGGCGTCCATCGAGCCGCATCTGCTGGCCCGGGCGTGTAATGATGTGCGAGGGGCGGGATATTCCTTTGCTGCTGACTGTGGGGGAGCTGGAGCGGTACGTGGGGTAGGGGCGAGTTGGGATTTGTTTTTTGGCCTTGCTGTATAGGGTGCGAACGGCGCGAAGATTGGGTTTTTGTGAATATTGATGTTGTTTCGTTGATTGAAATTCAACGACCACGCTTTGTAAAAGCGTGGCATCATAATCGTGTATAAGGAGAGGATTCTGATATTCAAACCCATTTCAAGAGCAAAAAGATAAATAATTATAACACTTACTGAAAATAGGAATTGATTATATTGATAAAAAAAAAGTCCCGTGATCAAGCGCCAACAGATAAAAAATCAGGTGTACTTACGAGTGAAGAAAAAAGACACCTTGAAGATAGCATGCGCCATAACAACAAGCTTATGAAACAATTAGCAAGAATGTAGTGGGCGTACTTTTTCTCTTAACCATTTTTCTATTTTTTCAACTGAACATTTATATTCTGCTATTTTAACAAGTGCATGAAGAATCTTTTCATCATTTGCATGAATATGGATTCCTTCTTGCCTAAGTAAAAGATCTGCAACTTGGAATCCTGTTCTTTTATTGCCATCCATAAATGGGTGACTAGTGATTATATTATGCAGCACCAATGATGCATTAATATAAACATCGTTTTCTTTTTTCAGCAAATAAATAAGATATTCGATACTTCCAATATTTAAAATTCCGATTGTTCCTCCATATTTATCAATAACTTCGTTATGAATTTCAATAATTTTCTGTGCAGTTAATTCACTCATTCATAGGACAAATATTCTTGAATGTATATGGTGATTTTGGAATAGACCTGGCCTTTGAAATGATGGAACTATCAGTTTACCGCGACCGGCACCCGCACTCACTGAGCCGGGGCCAGAGGCAGAGGCTGGCGGTGGCTTCCATACTGTCAATGGAACCTGATATCATCGTGCTGGATGAACCTACTACCGGGCAGGACCGGGGACATCTGAACAAGTTCCTGGCCCGGATGAAAATGTTGAAACAGACATGACCGATCATACAAACTAGTATCTGATACCAACAACCAGATTTTTTCAGTACGTCCGCGCCATCAGCACCACACTATCAGTAGGCTTACCGCAAATAGGGCACAAACCATCACCCTTACCCAGTGCAGGGTCCTCAGGCTCACCCAATATGCCCGCACCCACGATCTCTTCCATTTCAAGCCCGCATTCCCGCTCGCCGCACCATGCAATACGTGCTATGCCTGTCTGGATATAATCCCTCACCTCATCCAGGTCAGTGCACAACCTGATACGATCATTTAATTCCCTGGCTGCAGTTTTGAACAGGCTATCGTGAATATCAGTAAAAGCTTTATTGATCCCTGCCAGGATACTGTCTATAGGAACGCTGGTCTTCCCACCATTTCGCAATGCAACAACTGCGGAATTTTCTTTTAAGTCCCTTGGTCCTATCTCGATACGCACAGGGACCCCTTTCATTTCCCATTTATAGTACTTGGCACCCGGCCTTGCGTCACTATCGTCAACTACGACCCGCAGTCCGGATTGCTTTAACGTATCTGACACTTCGTTTACTGCAGTTATGACATTCTTATCTTCACCGAATACGATCGGGATTATTACAACCTGCACGGGTGCAACCTCTGGCGGTAACACCAGTCCCTTATTGTCGCCGTGAATGGATATCAGGGCTGCGATACTGCGCTCACTGACACCATAACAGGTCTGGTGGGCCAGTACCTGCTCGCCATTAGTATCCTCGTACCTGATATCAAAGGTATTGGCAAAATTATCACCCAGGTGATGGGCTGTACCCACCTGCAGGGTCTTACCGTCAGGCATCAGTGCATCCACTGCCATGGTGTAGTCTGCACCAGGGAATTTATCCCAGTCAGGCCGCTTGCTCACCACAGTAGGCACAGCGAGCCTATGATAGAACTTCTGGTATATGCGGGTAGCCTCCCTTACCTGGGCGGCTGCATCATCCCATGTGGCATGTACGGTATGTGCCTCCTTGAAGGATGTGATCTCGCGCAGGCGGATAAGGGGGCGTGTATGTTTTGTCTCATAGCGGAAGGTATTGACTATCTGGTAGATAAGCAGCGGCAGATCAGCATGGGAGCGCACCCAGAGTTTATACATTGGATAAATAGCAGTCTCACTTGTGGGGCGCAGTGCAAGTTTCACATCCAGCGGGTCAGTGCCGCCGTGTGTGACCCAGTAGACCTCATCCTCAAAGCCTTTGATATGCTCGGCCTCTTTCATGAACTCATGTTCAGGGATAAGCAGGGGGAACATAGCCTCAAGGTGCCCGGTATTGTCAAGGAGTTCACGCATAATGGAATATACCCTGGAGCGTATGGAAAAACCAAAAGGATTCCACACATACAACCCCTTGACAGGGTAGCGCACATCCATGATCTCAGCTATCCGGAGCAGTTCATTGTACCATTCGCTAAAATCTGACTTAGGAGGAAGGGACTTTGATTCTTCGGCAGCCTTTGCATTATCGGATGAAATGGAGAGCTCAGTCATAGTATGAGTCTTGATGCTGAAGGAAATAATATTCTTTTCGGTTATTACCATACATTGTAACTTGCTTTTAGTTCCATTTCCCTTACAAGTTTCTGGTAATTGTTTAATGTAGGCCCATCCCAATCATAATCGAATTCCTGGAACTTTTCACTCAACCTGTCCATCTCTTCTGTGGTCAGGTTCTTTTTCAATGGCTTGAAGATTTCTTCATCCTCATTCAAGTAGAGAGGGCGCACGTTTCTGACGAACTCCCGGATATTTTCCATGATCCTTATTGTAGCATCCATATCCCCATTGGAGTGACCATCCACAGAATCGATTATTGTGGCAAGTAATTTGTCATTTTCTCTATATTGGGCAATGCAAGACTGGATTGATTCTTTTATCTCATTTTTCCCGATCTCTTCTAAGAATGGTAACAAAATGTCTTCTTCTTTTCCATAATGGTATTCATCATTGCATTCAAGTAACATGCCGATATTTCCCATGATCATATCAGAGGATATAGGTCTTTGTTCTTCAATACCCTCAGCTAATTTTTCCATCACATCCATTACCCTTTCCATTATTCTATGCTCATCAATTAACAGTGTGATGGGGTCGCTCTTTTTGGTTATTATAATAATCACCTTTGAATGGTCTTTATTGCTTCATTTAAAGACACAGACTAATATAAATGTATAGGCCATTTATCTACCATAGCAAGATATTTTTGTTAAATTACATTTTATCAGGGTACTGATTTATTGATTAGGATTTTATATCTTTATCCCGTTTGGTAGTTTTAAACATCCGGAGTATATCTATTGTTTGAGAATATTGTAGCATCTGGCGGTTATTTTGGTATATTCTTATTATCCTTAATTGCCAGCAGCCTGCTCCCAATATTCCTTGAACCTGCTGTGGCAGGTCTGCCTGCCCTGGGTTTTCCATTATTTCCTACAGTAGTCATAGTATCGGCAGGTGCCACCTTCGGAAGCCTGACCACATATTTCCTTGGGAGGGGGAGTGAGGCCATTGCCGGGCGGTTCAATAAAAGTGGGATCGGGGAGCGAATTAACGGCTGGTTCAAGCTGCATGAATGGATAGGCATTACAGTAGTATTCCTGGGTGCACTGACTCCGTTTCCTTTTGAGGTGGTCACGTTCGTGGCAGGATTCTCCAGATTCCCTGTGCGGCTATATACACTGGGATGTTTTTTTGGTAAATTGCTAAAGTTTATCATCCTGATGCTGTTCGGCAATGCGCTGCTTTCGTACTTTATCTAAACTATCTTTTACCTGCCTATCTTTTGCCGGATTATCTTTTTCTGAACTACCGGTTTATTCGAACTTGAACCGGCTAATGGCAATTCCAAAAAATATGATCATCATCAACACCAGCCACTTTACTTCCTCTAATATCCCGGCCAGTCCCATGTCGAAATACAACAGGTCATAGAACCCATCCATAGCCCATGCCGTTATAGTGAAATGTGCCATATCCTGCATGAACTGAGGCTGAAGGGACAGCGGCCACCATGAACCACCGATGGCAGACATTAACATTACCAGCAGGAGGGATACCGAATCTGCCTGATCTACTGTTTTCACATGTACAGCCACCAGTAGCCCCAATCCCGTGGATGCCATTGTGACTGCAGCTATCAGTACAAACAGGGCCAGTATATCACTACCCAGGTCCAGGTCAAAGACCACATGCCCGAAATAGATCAGTACGGCAAGCTGCACAAATCCCCTGATAAATGTACTGGCGATCTTGCCCCCGATGATCTCTGCTTTGCTGATAGGAGCGGTTACCAGCCGTCTCAGTGTACCTGCTTCCTGTTCTTTTATCAGGCTAATCGCTCCGCTCTGTACGGCGGTGAACAGGAGGAACATTACAGCGAACCCTGGGACATACTGGGTAAAGGGCGAAAATTCCACCAGATTAGATGTGGTACTTTCAATTATCACATCCACAGGCGGGGGTTGGACGAACTCTTCTGCCGTATCAACAATTTCCAGTATCTGCTCTTCCGTATGCGCAGGGATCCCATATGCACTTACTGTTTTTACAACCACCACATTGGTAGATATCCTGCTGGCATAACCTTCTACTATCTTTTCCACCACTGTGTTAAATGATTCCTCGGTAGGGTTCACAATGATCAGCAATCCGGTATCCTGTCCAGTCATAACGGATTCAGTAAAACCCAGGGGGATAATTATCAGACTGCCGTATTCCTTGTTCTTGACCATATCCCTGGCAGCGAACTCATTTGATTCCATGTCCACGTTAAGTATATCGATCTCCTCCAGGAACTCCACAAGTCCCCTGGAGACCTCATCGTTGTCCAGGTCCACTATTAGTACATCGATCTCTATGTCATCGGATTCACCGCCCAGGGCCAGTCCGGCAACTGATATGATCACCATTGGTATAAAGAACAGCAGCAAGAGGGCATTTCGGTCCCTCATTACGATCTTCAGGTCCTTGGCAGCGATGATATGGAACTTCATATTCTATCCTCACAGTTTATATCCTACCCTCTCAGCTTTGTCCCGGTCAGGTGAAGAAATAGCGTCTCCAGGTCAGGTTCCTTGATGTAGATTGACTCCACCTGTGTTTTCGAAGATGTCAGGATATCGATAATGCCTGCCAGCGATTCCCTGCCCCGTAACAGTTGGATGGTCATGTTCCCGTCATCCAGCGATACCTTCTGGACACCAGGCATGCGCTTTATCGATTCCACAGGTCCAGGTAGTATCTCCGGTGCCAGCACATGGATCAGGTCGCTCTCACCCACCAGTTCCAGCAGTCCTTTTAGTGTATCCAGGGCTATTAGCTTACCCCTGTCCATTATGGCTATGCGGTGGCACAATTTCTCAGCATCCTCCATCTGGTGTGTGGTTAAAAGCACGGTCATACCCTGGCGGTTAAGGTCCTGGATGGTATCGTATATCCTCCTGCGGCTCTGGGGGTCTACACCTGTTGTGGGTTCGTCCAGGTATAATATTCTGGGTTCGTGCAGCAGTGCGGCAGCGATATTGATCCTGCGCTTCATACCACCCGAGTAGCCTTCCAGCAGGTCGTCGGCCCGCTCGGTCAGACCTACCATATCCAGTAGTGCTGCTACCCGTGTTTTCAGTGCCCTGCCTGACAGCCCGTATATCTTTCCATAAAAAGCCAGGTTCTCCCTTGCTGTCAGTGTGTGATACAGGCTGATCTCCTGGGGCACCACGCCTATGATCTTCTTTATGTTGTTAGCATTCTTACGTATATCAGATCCGTCGATTACCACACTACCCAGGGTGGGCTCCAGCAGACAGCACAGAATTGAGATGATGGTGGACTTGCCTGCACCGTTGGGGCCAAGCAACCCGAATATCTCACCCCTGTTAATCTCAAAGGAAATCCCATCTACTGCAGTATGACTGTTATACCTCTTGACCAGGTTCTCTACAGTGATAATGACATCAGTGTTCACTACCGCCGCCACCTTCCCGCCGTTTCATGTAAATGAATATCAATGCAGCTATTACTATCAAGCCAACACCCAACAGCAGTGGATTGCCAAATATACCCTTCCCTTCCTCCTGGTCCCTGACCTGTGCCGGAACATAGATGATGTCTGATATTCTCATCTGTCCTTCTGCATCCTCGTATTCGATCTCGGTTTTGATAGAATATGCTTTAGGTATGGCCTCAGGGTCCACATCTATGTTGAACCTGGCCCGGGACTCGTCACCTGGTTCCATATCTCCCAAAAAAGCGGTATAATCCGTGCTGCTGAGCGGGTTTGATAATCGCAGCCGGGCGGTGGCCATTGAGGCTGTTTCTTCCCCTGTGTTGTGGAAGGTTATGCTGAGGATACCGGGCTTTCCCGGCAGGAGGTCACTGGTTATTTCCGTAGCTTCGAAATCGGCCTGTTCTTTGACAATTATAAAAATCTCATGGGTCTCGTTGACATGCTGGTACAGCATGTTGTAGTCGATCTGGTTGTTTGAAGCATTCCCGTCCACCTGGACATCTTTCTGGAACTGGTAGGTAAGATTTACTTCCAGTGTGTATTTCCCTGCTGGGGCACTGTCCCAGATCTTGATCTCAAAGGGCAG
>SWBY01010151.1_pt1 | contig 43309 bp, 41 predicted proteins | sample 4693071 | NCBI WGS metagenome assembly SWBY01 (sample SAMN10267273, study PRJNA491770) | bioreactor metagenome | isolation source: DHS bioreactor inoculated with marine methane seep sediment | place: Japan: Omine Ridge, Nankai Trough | collected 2006-05-06 | reverse complement strand
GGCTGTGCAAACCCCGGCGGCGAGCCAGACAGGTCGAACATATCCACCAGTTCCAGTTCCATAGGAGCATTACACCTATCCCTGCAACCTGGAGGCACTTCACCAAAGAACCTGGCAGTATGGCAGGAACGGGCATACGACACAGCAATAAATTCAGCATGACCTGCCACAGGCAGTCCCGTCCTAAGCGCAGCCTCAACCGTCCTCAATTCCAGGTCGGTCTCAAGAGCAGATACACCCATATCCCTGAAAAATTCCAGAGTCCTGCTGTAGTTAAGATTGGTCTGCAAAAAAGCATCCTTCACTTCTTCAGACTCATCACGCAGCAGATGGTCCACCCACGGACATGCCTCGGACGTATGTACAATACCACGCCCGGCCACAACAGCACTAAAACCATCCAGCATACCATCCCGATCCATTGAGTACAGCACACCCACATCATTGACCACCAGCCTTACACCACGCGGCAGCCCCCTGATAAAGTCCATCACCCAGTCATAATGTTTCTGCGGTGTGATGGGCGTGACCACTGCCAAGTCATCCACCTGTGAAGCAATCTCAGCCACCTGCCCGGGACTGGGTAACTTATGGACACAGCACTCGCTTCCAATACCCACATTCAACCCGAACTCCCTTGAAAGCTCAAGAACCAGTCCGGTCTTTGCCGCATCAGCAGTCCGTATCTCTATCACGCGTCAACCTCAAATATATGAATCGTTAATGGGCGTCTTTAAGTACTTGCACCTGTCCTGGTCGCACAGCATCATCCAGAAAGGTATCTCCTCCAGTACCCATGCCTTAATCTCGCCCGGTACAGCACCGTCCCTGACCATATCGATAGCACTGCGATATGTCCGGATTATGGTTCGTATCATCTCAGGGTTCATGCACCTGCCAACTACTTTCAGGGCAGATACACCTGCATCCATCAGATCCCCTATACTGCATAACGAGCAGTCCGTCCCAGCATCCAGGATATTGTGCAGCCTGCCGTCCTCTGACACCCTGTAATTCGCTCTGCACGGCAGTCCCAGGCTGATACTTTCATCAGCATTATGGATCAGGTGGCAGGTGCCGTTAATATTGGAACACCCGAACTGCCCGAACAATTCCAGCTCTATTCCCAGGCCAGATAGCTGGCGTATCTCGTCTATGGTTATCTTGAACGGGAGGACTACTTTGGCGACCCCCATGCCTTTAAGCATCTCTAACTGCCCCCTGTTAAAATTATTAAGCAGCACACTGGCATGTATCGGAATTCCCAGGTCCATTTCATGCACCAATGCCAGGGCACCGAACTCGCCTACGATCAGTGCATCCACACCCGCATCCACTCCCCGCATCACATGCTCGATATACATCTCCTCAAGTGTATCAGCCATGAACGGGGTATTAACAGTATAATCCACAAGCACGCCCCTATCATGGGAATACGTTACAATATCCACTAACTCGGCCTGGTCTTTTGCGTTGCAGCTCCTGCCCCTGCCTGAAAGGTTCAGGTTCACAAGTCCAGGTGTCTCAAGGCCAAGGTAAATCTCATCGGCACCCGCTTCTATTACATTGACAGCAGTAGCCATGGATTCGGCAGGAGCCATAAGGTTCATTTTTTTCGGGGAGCCCATAGATCATAATTCCTTAAGGGCCTGTGCCAGTAAGGGTGCAACTGAGACCCTGCTAACTGCTCTTTCAATAGTATCAGTGGCGATTATGTCCTTTACGCCGGAATGATATAGTTTGTTTATGGCACTGCCAGCCAGTACCGGGTGGATGCAGGCAACATAAACATCGAGTGCACCCTGTTCCCTTAGCATACGCACGGCCTCTGCCATAGTACCGCCTGTGGATATTATATCATCCAGTATCACCACATCCCTGCCCCTGGCATCAAGGTTCTTTGGGCTCACTTCCACAGTGTCGCCGCTTATTCGTTTCTTTTCCAGGTAATCGTATTCGATCCCCATCTCCTTTGCACCAGAAGCTGCCAGTTCTTTTGCACCCTTATCGGGAGCTAATATCACTGGATCGTGCAGGTCCATAGCACTGACAAATTGCCCCATCAAGGGCGCAGCATTGATATTTACGGAATTGCACTTAAAGTAGCTGAGTATAGAATCCTCATGTATGTTGACTGTGATCACATTATCGGCTTCAATGGTCCGGGCCACGGCCCTGGCACTGAGCGCTTCACCCTGGTTGAATATCTTGTCCTGCCTGGCATACCCCATGTAGGGGATCACAACATGGATGCGATTAGCAGAACTGCATGCATCAATAAGTTGCAGCAGTACCACTAAATCCGAGTCAGTTATTGTGCTCTGGACTATGACAGCTTCCGGACCGATATCGTCTATGATGCGTATGTACTTTTCGTCATCCGGAAACGTCTTGAACTTACACAGCGCAAGTTCGCAATTCAGTTCTGCTGCCACTCTGCTTGCTAAAAGTTGAGATGCGCCTCCTCCGATTATTTTCAAATTCAAATCCCTCAAATAATCATTCCGGGCCTGTAGTAACAATTAGAAATCAGTCATGACCCTGTACTGGTCGATCTCAGCCTTTTGCATGTCTTCCAGGAATACCTCGGTAGCCAACCTGACATCCTTGGCCTTGGTAATGGCCCTGCCGACCACGATAATATCGGCACCTGCACCGCAGGCATCGCTTACTTTCGCCGAACCCGCTTCCAGCTTGCCTATACCTCCGGCCACAGCCACCAGCAACTTGGGATGAACCTTCTTCATATCAGGAATGCTGCCCCATGCGTATGCGCTGTCCTCTGCATCAATAGCCCTGTGAAGTTCAATGATATCCGGCTTCACACTCAGGCCCTTTAACACCTTGACCGGGTCAGGCACGTTCAGCATATCAATATACGCATAGATACCAGTCTTCTTTGCCTCCTTGATAGCCTTCTCCATAGTAGAGACGGGGGCCAGTCCTGATATGACCACAGCATCGGCAGTAGCATCAGCCACCATCCTGGCCTCCAGGTTTCCGGTATCCAGGGTCTTCAGGTCAGCCACAATGAACGCATTGGGCCGCGCTTCGCGTATCTTTGACACCACATCCAGGCCGTAGCGCTTGATAAGGGGTGTACCGGCCTCGATTATCAGGTGATCGCTCTGTGGCAACTGTTTCAAGACCTTCTTCACGAAATCCATATCCGGGATGTCGATAGCTACCTGCAGGTACGGCGGATCCCATAACCTTGTCACATTGAATCCCATTATGGGGTGCATGGTCCTGTCCTTCTCTTCCATCACAGTATCAACATCAGGGAAGCCTTCCATGGCTCTTTGCACTGCCAGTTTGGTAGCTCCATAGTTGTACCTGTATATCTTACTGTAATCCTCGGCCTGTGGATGGATGAATACGCTGGCCACAATTACAAGGTCCTCAGCCTGTTCCTTTGGTATGATACCCTCATCCATGGCATCGGCTACTGCCCGTGCAACCGCACTTTGGGCCGGCCCGAATATCTTGGCCGCACCATCCATATTTTGTACCGTCACCTTTGGCACGATAAGCGTTGCCGGTTTGGTAAGCAGGTTTGGCCGTATCACAGAAAGCAGGGGTGTGTGCCCTGCTGACAACTGGGTGAACCCGTTGGCAAAAGCCTGTCCGGCCGGGCCGTTTTTATCTCCAATGATAATATCAACGTGAGCGAGTTCTGGTTCCTCGCCAATGAGTGCTTCTCCGATTAAAAACAATATTATTACACCTCTGAGCGATATTAATGACAAAAAAGTATTTAAGGATACCGTGAAACCTCCCCGAAAATCCACATTTCATTTCAGGAAAACTTAATTAGCCACATCAACTTTCTATCCACCATGTCCCATACAGCACTGGACTGCTCCAGAGTTCCCCGTACCAGGATCATGTTCATCCTGACAGGTGGCTTGTTAATTGTTTTCATGTCGGTCCTGTCCCTTATCCCAATGCTTCCGGCAGTATCCGGTGAACTGGATGTGAGTAAACCTATGATGGGCATAATTATGGGCTCGTTCATGGTGTTCATGGCAATCCCCCAGATACCGATCGGCGTACTCTCTGACAGGTACGGGCGCCGTCCTTTTATCACCATCGGTATACTGGTATTCAGCTTCGGGCTCCTCATCTTCGGAACCGCAAGTTCAGGACTACAATTATTGGTGGCCCGCTCCCTGTCGGGTCTGGGGGTGGCCATGTTCTTCCCGGCTGCATATGCCGTCGTGGGAGATATCTATCCAATAAGGGAAAGGGGGAAGGGGTTTGGTATCGTTGGTCTGGCAGCAGGACTGGGAACTGTATCCGGCTACATATTAGGTGGTGTGGTTGGCGGATTGTTCGGATGGAGGACAGTGTTCCTGTCCATGTTCTGTGTATCGCTGGCAATAGCAGGGGTCAGCCTGTGGCTGACCGAGACCAGCTCCTGCAGCAGGGATCTGGGGTTCGGGGCCGGAAAAATGATGATGTCCACCCTGCTCATGTTCAGGGACAGGAGCATTTTTATGGCAAGCATTGTGAGCATGCTGTGCGGTGTATCAGTTATCGGGGCATCCTATGTATTACCCTTCTTTGCCAGTGGCACTGTTTCTCCCGTCCAGATGGGTTTTATTTTCATCCCTTATGCCATAACCAGCAGCCTGGGCGCATCCGTTACCGGTACACTGAGTGACAGAATTGGCCGGAAAACTCCCCTCATTGCTATGATCATCCTGGGAGGTGGCGCACTGCTGCTAATGTCACATGTGACCCTGAGCCCATTGGCGATAGCCATAAATTTCGCATTTGTGGGATTGTGCCTGGGTCCTGTGGTTACACTGACTATAGCTATTATGGCAGACCAGGTAGTGAAAAAGGATCCCCGCATTCTTGGCACGTCACTGGGTGCATTTAATATGGTCAGGTGGCTGGGAGCAGCCGCCGGTCCCATGATTGCGGGCCTGGTCATGGAACTCGAAGGTGCCAGGACAAGTTTTTTGGTACTGGCAGCACTTACAGGCCTGGCAACCGTCATTGCTTTTTTCCTGAAGGAAACCATGGAGTAGAGCAATACCGGGTTGTAACGTGCGAAATTAAACATTTTTTATAGACTTTTTTAATAGTTAAGTTTATATACTATTGACACTAACAAATGGTTAGTAACCAAGTGTTAATAACTATACGTTAATAACTATACGTTAATAACCTGATGTTACTAACCATATGTGAATAATCACTCAAATATCAGGATGAACAGGTCTATGGAGTCAACACAACTGCTGGATTTGCTTGGGAACGAGAACAGGAGGAATATAATCCAACTACTCGCCTCCAGACCCTACTATGTAAGCGAGATCGCCGAGCGCCTTGGTGTAGGTCCCAAGGCAATACTAGGGCACCTGGAACAGCTTGAGCAGACCGGACTGATCCGTGCAAAAACCAATAAACAGCGGCGCAAATACTACCACATAACAGAGAACCTGAAACTGGAAGTATTTGTGTCGCCGTACTCCTATACTGTGGAAACATGCACGGTCCTGCAGCAGCCACAATCGGAAAAGCCGAAAAGTCCCCACCGGGGTCCCACGGATGATTCAAAATCCGTTGAAACACTGAAAAAACTGAACACGGAATTGTTCGAACTGGAATCCCGGAGGCGGCAGCTTGCAGACCAGCAGCACAAGATCGAAGGGGAAATGACTGATGTTATGGCAGAGTGTGTCAAATGGATCCATGAAGTGGTAGAGAACTACCCTGAAGAGGAGATATTGATGGCGGTCCTGAAAAAACCGCAGGATATGCGCTCCCTTTCCATGAGCATGGGGAAACCCGAATATTTCATGGAAGAACCTATCCGGTCACTGATGGACAGGGGAATAATAAATGAACGGCAAATAAACAACAGGCAGTTATTGACCCTGATCTGAAGCGACAAGTAATAAATACTATTCATTACCAGACTTATATAGAGAAAGTAAAGGAGGTAATAAAATGGCCAAGGAACTGACACTCAGGGTTGCGGAATCCCACCATCGTGATGTGGGGCGCGACATCGCACGTATCGAGCGGGAAAAGATGGAACTGCTCGGTCTGGTAAGCGGCGATTATATAGAGATAGTTGGTAAGGATACCACTTATGCTATCGTATGGCCGGCTTATCCTGAAGATCGGGGGAATGACCTGATCAGGATCGATGGTAATATTCGCAATAATGCCGGGACCAGCCTGGATGACAAAGTAAAGATAAAAAAAGCAGAGGCTAAAGAAGCAAAGAGGGTTACTCTTGCACCTACCCAGGCCATCAGGCTTGTCGGCGGTGCCCAGTATATCCACAGGCTGCTGGAAGGCAGGCCTATTAGTAAGGCACAGCAGATCAGGGTAGAAACTGTCAGCAACCCCCTAAACTTTGTAGTATTATCCACCACCCCCACCGGCCCTGTATTTGTGGGAAAGAGCACAATCATCAATCTCAAGGATGAGATTGTGGATGAAAGCAAACTTAAAGGGTCGCCGAAGACAACTTATGAGGATATCGGGGGTTTAAGGCGTGAGATCGAACTTGTCAGGGAGATGATCGAACTCCCACTGCGCCATCCCGAACTTTTCCAGAAACTGGGAATTGTCCCGCCTAAAGGCGTACTGCTGCATGGTCCGCCTGGAACAGGCAAGACCCTGATAGCTAAGGCAGTGGCTAATGAGACTGATGCTAATTTCGTATCCATCAGCGGTCCTGAGATCATGTCCAAATACTACGGCGAGAGTGAGAAATATCTCAGGGATATGTTTGATGAAGCAGAAAAGAACGCACCTACTATCATATTCATTGATGAGATAGACAGTATCGCACCAAAACGTGGTGAGGTCACAGGTGAGGTCGAACGCCGGGTAGTGGCACAGTTGCTCAGCCTGATGGACGGATTGAAGGGCAGGGGCGAAGTTATCGTGATAGCGGCTACAAACAGGCCAAATGCCATTGACGAGGCTCTGCGACGTGGCGGACGGTTCGACAGGGAGATCGAGATCGGTATCCCTGACATGAACGGCAGGCTGGAGATATTACAGGTGCACACCAGGGGCATGCCCCTGTCCCCTGAACTTAATGGTGAAGGTAACGATGCAGGTGAACTGAAAAGGATTGCGGAGCGTACACATGGATTTGTGGGTGCCGACATGTCGTCCCTGTGTAAGGAGGCGGCTATGCACGCACTGCGCAAGTTCCTTCCTGAGATCAATATGGATGAGGAGATCCCTGCCGAATTCATAGAAAAATTGGAAGTTACTCACAAGGACTTCGATGAGGCGTTTAAGAATATCGAACCCTCTGCATTGAGGGAAGTGTTCTTTGAGGTACCCCAGGTGCGGTGGACCGATGTCGGTGGACTGGATGCCATCAAACAGGAACTGGTAGAGGCAGTGGAATGGCCGCTCAAGTACCCTGAAGCTTTCGAGGCCATCAACACAAAACCACCCAAGGGTATAATGCTCTTCGGACCTCCGGGTACAGGCAAGACCATGCTCGCCAAGGCAGTAGCCAACGAGAGCGAGGCCAACTTTATCAGTATCAAGGGACCTGAGATGTTGAGTAAGTACGTTGGTGAGAGTGAGAAAGCCGTACGTGAGACTTTCAGGAAAGCGAAACAGGCCAGTCCGGCAATCATATTCTTTGACGAAGTGGACAGTATCGCACCCATCAGGGGAATAAGTTCGGACAGCCATGTCACTGAACGGGTCATCAGCCAGATGCTGACTGAAATGGACGGCATGGAGGAACTTAAGGACGTACTTGTAATAGCAGCTACTAACAGGCCTGATATGGTGGACTCGGCATTGCTAAGACCGGGAAGACTGGATAGGTTGATCTATGTAACGCCGCCTTGTGCTGATGCCAGGAAGGAAATCTTTGAGATACATCTGGATGGTAAACCGCTGGATAATAAAGTGGATCTGAAAGAACTGGCCAGGATGACAGACGGATATGTGGGTTCTGATATCGAGGCTATTTGCCGGGAAGCATCCATTATGGCACTCAGGGAGAAGATCACGCCCGGTATGGACAGGGAAGAAGCTAAGATGATCAAGGATTCCATTGTTATCACAATGGATAATTTCGATAGTGCGATGACCCGGGTTAAGCCCACTTCGTCCAGTGGTAAACTCCAGGATTATGAAAAGCTTGCAAGTGAATTTGCCAGGTATGCTACTGTGGGTTCAAAGGATGAAACTGAGGAGAAATACAAGATATATGCATGAAAATAAATTAACAAGGTGATTGATAATGCGGAATAGACGACGAAAAGATTTATTTGAGGATATTTTCGAAGATATTGATGACATGATCAGAGGTATGTTCGAATCCAGGATCGATACTGAAGAGATGGGTGAGCCCCTTGTATGGGGTTATTCCATGACCCAGCACGGGGACGAACCGCTTGAGATAAGGGAGTTCGGTAATGTAAGCATGAGGGATGAAATGTTCTCCGGGCTTGGGTTGGAGCACCAGGGTGGTGCTGCACATGTGGAGCCGGGTGTGCGCAAGCCTCTTGTTGATATCATGGAAGCTGAGGATAGCTTGCATGTGGTTGTGGAAATGCCTGGTATTACCAAGGAGGATGTCAGCCTTGATATTTCCGGGACTGTGCTGAACATTAAGGCAAGGAATGGGGACCGGAAGTATTCCGAACGTGTGGAACTGCCTGCCAGGGTGGTGGCTGATTCGGCAAAGGCCACTTATAAGAATGGAGTGCTGGAAGTGGTGTTCAAGTACGACAGGTCTGATAAGAAATCTATTAAGGTAGATTAGGTATTGATGTAAGATTTGCGCCGGTGGGGTGTGTTTTTACCGGCGTTGTTTTCTATTTTTTTTCTTCAGTCACAGACCCCGGATTTCGCTAACGCTCAAATTCAGGGCATCTTGAGGGGGCATAAGAAGAAATAGGTTTATGTTATTTATATAATTGGAATTCTTCATATCAAGTTAAGATAAATTAATAATCGATAAATAGAAATACTATATAGATTAGAGTTGTTGAAGTTATTATGAATTCTGCAGATGAGATATTTACTAATCCACCACTTCATGAAGTAGCTTTTGAAGTTCGATTTCCACATTTATTTTACATAAATCAAAGAATTGGAGAATTTCAATTAGAAATTATGGATGATTTTCCTAAATCTTCACAAATTTTTGAACAAGCATTTGCCATTGATGAGAAGGGGATTGCAGTTAAAGACAATGAAAACCCAATACCAAGTTGGCATTTTGAAAATGAGTCTGGGAAAACTAAAATTACTATTCATTCAAATAAATTAAATATCATTTCCAATGAATATAAATCATATAATCATCCTTCAGATAAAAAATTTAGGGATATTATAGAAAAAATAGTTGCACTTTTTATTAAACATGTTCCCATTAAAAATTTTACGAGACTTGGTATAAGATATATAGACCATTGCCCATTGGAAAAATTAGAAAATGAATACTTTAAAAATTTTTACACACCTCTTTTTGACATTGACAGATATAAATTGGAAGATATTCTAGAAAATAGAATGTTATTTAGAGTAAGAAAAAATGATTATCAGCTTTTATTTCAATCTGCTATTAGGGAAATTGATGACTCTTATAAATATATTATAGACTTTGATGGTTATGCCATTAATGTTGAAGCGAGTAATTTCATAAATGTTACTGATGATTTAAAACGTCTAATAAAAAAGGAATTTCTTTCTAATATTACTGAGAACTTTAAAGAATATATGAGAAGGACAAATGAATAAGATAAAGAATATCACGGGTAGTTTAATTATTGAATCTGAAGATACTTCTGATATTGATTCAACAGGGGGGAGTATATTATTTCAAGATTCAGAAAAAAAAGAGTTTGAGGATGATATAGGGGTTGGTCTTGAAGAAATAGAAGGATTACACATTCAATATTTAGAATTCGGAAAATATAAAATCGGTTTAATTGAAAATGATAATCATGAAGTTGTGGGTATTAAGAGTGTCGAAATAATTAAAAAATTGTATTCGGATGAACAAATGAGCAAAAGATACAATTATTGGGATGTTGAAAAATATTATGAGGGAGATTAAACGGTATTCACTATGTTTTATAAAGCTCCTCACGATCAAATTATCAGACAAGGAGATATAATTAAAGGATTGATTAGTCCTGGTGTGATTACTCATAAATTTCTTGATAATGATAATATTGATTATTCAAATCCTTCTTTTTCTATTGATGTTCGATTTAATCTAGTTGCAGTGATTACACCGTGTTGTACAATTCAGAAAGCAGATTATATATCATTATGTCCTTTAAATCCACTTTTAAAAGACATTCACAAAAATCCACATTTAATTGAAGATCCTACGAGATTGAATCTAAAAGTGAAACCAGAAAATTGTTTACCCCCAAATGTTTGGGAAAATATATTACCTCCTGATATAAAACAAAAAAGAATTGAATTGGGATCTACATATATTTATATGCAAAATTTTGTTTTTAAAAAACATAATGGCATTCTTAACAATGACGTGATGATTGATTTTAATAACATTTTTAATATAAGAAGAAAAGACTTAGGTAACAACAATGAAAAAATGTTGCCTTCAAAGTTACTCCAATTGAGTGATGAAACGAGAGAAATATTGCGTCACAAATTAAGTGCCTATTATTTAAGAGTGCCTGAAGAAGAAATATCCGCATGTTTAAAAATGTAATTTATAAACTCTCAATTATTTTTTAAAATCTAATGTAGAAGGATGCGCATGCCAGCGGTTTTGCAGTCACCGATACACCCCATTCAAATTGTAACGAGGCCTGTATACAGGCACATCCCCTAAATTATCCCCCCTACTTCGTGAATATTCCTCCCCTCCCCCACCTCCCCTTTCGTTAGAAAATTTTATCATTCCAAACAATAATATTAGCATAATCTTAAATGAAGGAGTTTTTTTGAAATGACCAGAGTAGAAGTGCTATTGGATGAGAACCGAACATTCCATCCTCCAGAGGAAATAGTTAAACATAGCAATGTCAAACAGTGGATGGACGCCCATAACATCCCAAATCTCGAATCACTTTATGAGCGCAGCCAGGACATCGAATGGTTCTGGGGCGAAATAGAAAAAGACTTAGTAGAGTGGTACTCCCCATACGACAAAGTCCTGGACGATTCCAAAAAACCCTTCTACCACTGGTTCACCAACGCCAGATACAACATCGTCCACGACGCCCTCGACCGCCACATCGGTACACCCACAGAGAACAAGGTAGCCTACATATTCGAATCCGAACAAGGCGATGTGACCAACCTTACATACCTGGAACTGTACCATGAGGTCAACAGGCTGGCCAATGGCCTTAAACAACTGGGTGTGGGTAAAGGCGACAGAGTGGAAATATACATGCCCATGATACCTGCCCTGCCCATAGCCATGCTGGCATGTGCAAAGATCGGTGCAGTACACAGTGTAGTATTCTCAGGTTACTCTGCCCATGCACTAAAAGACAGGATTATCGATTCAGGTGCAAAGACATTGATAACTGCCGATGGTTTCTGGAGAAAAGGGAAGGTCATCAACTTAAAAGTGCAGGCCGATGAAGGAGTCCAGGGTACAGAGGTCAATAATACAATAGTCTACAAATGGGCCAAATGTGATGTTCAAATGGGAGAACACGACCTGTGGTGGCATGAGTTGACAAGTGACCAGCCATTAGAATGCGAAACCGAGATCATGGATTCGGAAGATCCCCTCTTTATCCTGTACACTTCAGGTACTACAGGTAAGCCAAAAGGCGTTTTACATGTTCACGGCGGATATGCCGTAGGAATTTCATTCACACTTAAATGGGTCTTTGACCTGAAACCAGATGATATCTGGTGGTGTGCCGCCGATATCGGATGGATTACCGGGCACAGCTACATTGTATATGCCCCGTTAATACTTGGCGTGACCTCATTGCTTTATGAAGGTGCTCCTGCCCACCCACAGCCGAACAGGTTGTGGGAAATGATTGAACGGCACAAGGTAAGTGTACTTTATACTTCACCCACATCCATCAGGATGCACATGCGCTTCGGCGACGAATGGACCCGGAAAAACAATATGGACAGCCTGCGGCTCCTGGGTAGTGTGGGTGAGCCCATCAACCCCGAAGCCTGGATATGGTACTATGAGAACATCGGCAAGGGACGGTGCCCGGTAATGGATACCTGGTGGCAGACCGAGACCGGTAGTTTTGTAATATCCCCGCTGCCCCTGTCGCCCACGAGACCCGGTTCTGCAGGAAGACCATTACCCGGTTTTAGCGCCCTGGTAGTTGACCATGATGGCAACCCTGCCATAAATGAAGGAGGCAGTTTGGTTATGAACAGTCCCTGGCCAGCCATGCTGCGCACCCTCTACCATGAGTCCGAGAGGTATGAAGAGCATTACTGGAACAAAGCCGGCGAATTCATATCAGGGGATATTGCCAGGGTGGACAGTGACGGTTATTTCTGGATACAGGGCAGGGGCGATGACGTGTTGAACGTATCAGGTCACAGGATAGGCAACTCAGAAGTGGAATCTGCACTGGTCAGCCACCCACATGTCAGTGAAGCAGCGGTAGTAGGTCGTCCCGACGACCTCAAAGGTGAGAGCATAACCGCATTTGTGGTGTTAAAGATCGGAGTTGAACACAGTGAAGAACTGTTACAGGAACTTAGAAGACACGTGGCCGAAGAGATCGGGAAGATCGCCAGGCCGGACACGATATACTTTGTTAACGACCTCCCAAAGACCCGAAGCGGTAAGATCATGCGCAGGGTAGTACGTTCTGCCCTTATATCAAAGGAAGTAGGAGACATCTCCACCCTGTCCAATCCTGAAGCTGTCCATGAAATCGAAGTTGTACTGCAGAACAATAAGAAAACTCATGGATAGTATATACTTGCCATTGCAGGATTAAGGATAAAATTTGTTTTCAGCAAGTATAAATATTTAAATATTAAACATATTTAGTACTTATGAAACTCTGTCCCAGCGGCATCGCATACCTGGATAAAATATTAGGTGGTGGCCTGCCAAAACCATCATTGATCCTTATCGCAGGCAGCGCAGGTGTCGGGAAAACCACCCTGGCATTACAATCATTATCAGCGGCTGCTGCGAACGGTGAAAAAGCACTCTATATCCCCCTCACGTCCCAGTCACCGAAAAAACTGATGGACTATTTACACAATTACACCTTTTTCAATGACAATATCATTGTCCATCCTGTCGACCGCTCCACTGCTGAAAAGGACCCGCTGACCATACTTCTTGACATAGGTACCATAATGGCCTCCGTCAATCCTGACCGGGTAGTGCTAAACCCGCTGACTACGCTGGGTTTCGGCTTCCCTGCCAGTGAGATCCGCCGCTTTTATTATTCCTTTGATGCAATGCTGCAGGACTGGTCTGCCCAAACACTGGTAACAGGCGAATTGAGTAAGCAGGAAGTCCACAATTCGATCATGTCCCATATTGTAGACGGCGTGATATACCTGGACCAAAGAACAATCGGGAACAGGACTACCAGGAAGATGGATATAATCAAAATGCGGGGTGGGGGTGAAACATCTGATATTACCCGAAGTTATGAGTTCAAGATCGAAACAGAAGGTATCCGTATCTTCCCAAAACTTGAACCTGTAATAAGCAACTGGGAATTAGGCAATCACCAACTGTCAACCGGGGTCAGGGGACTTGACAGCATGATGCATGGAGGGATACCTTCCCAATCCACAGTACTGGTCATAGGGGGACCAGGGACGGGTAAGACACTTCTCGGGCTACAGTTCATAATGGCAGGACTAAAACTGGGTGAACCTGGAATAATCATACTGTTCGAGGAACGCGAAGACCAGTTGATATATGAAGCATCCAGGATGGGCTGGGACCTTAAGGGGTTCATGGATAGTGGCCTGCTTAGGATAATCTATGCATATCCCAGGGATATTTCACCTGATGAACACAACCTGGAGATTAAATCGCAAGTGGAGGACATTAGTGTAAAACGATTGCTATATGATGGGGTCTATAACCTTGAATCAGTCATACCAGATCCAGTAGAATTGAGGGAACATATCAGGTTGCTCAGTGATTTTTTAAAATACAAAGGCATCACCGTTATGTTGACCAACGAGGTTTCAAAGAAAATTGCACCTGGTAACATACCTGATATGAGTATATCATCCATAGCTGATGCCATTATCATGCTTAATTTTACAGACGGACAGAACAGGTTTGACCGTACCATGTCAGTTCTTAAACTAAGGGGCAGCCACCATGACCTGTCGATAAGGAAATACATTATCTGGGATCATGGCATCGAGATAGTCCGGAAAGGATTTGATGGAATTTAATGTTATTCGGGAACGAACTTGGTACCGTAATAGATCATACCCTTTTCACTTTCCTCACCCAGTTTCCTGAACACCGGACGTACCCTGGTACCGATCTCTAATTCTCCGGGTTCGCATATTACCTGCCCGGTCAGGCTGGGACCTTCGTTCAGCTTAATGATTGCCAGGTTATACGGGACCTGGTTGGCATAGCCCTTAGCTGCCGTATGGATCACAGTATAAGTGATAACCTCGCCTTTACCTTCGAACTGGTAACTCTCGATCTTTCCATCCCTGCGGCAGGTGGGACACATCTGCCTGGGCGGGAAATAATACTCTCCACAAGTAGTGCAGTGGGTGCCTATGAGATTGTACCTGTGCGGGATCTTTCTCCAGAACCTTGAAACTGTCATTTCATATCACCTATCCCTCGAAAAAATATGTACCACAGCAGTACCGCCCGAACCGCCTACGTTATGGGTCATACCGATTCCGGCACCATCGACCTGGCTTTTACCTGCCGTTCCCCTTAGCTGCTCTGTGATCTCCACTGCCTGTTTGATACCAGTGGCTCCCACCGGATGCCCGCAGGCCTTTAGACCGCCTGATGTATTCACAGGTATGCGACTGCCAATGGCAGTCTCGCCATCTTCTGATGCCCTGCCGCCATAACCTTTTTTGAAAAATCCAAGGTCTTCAATAGCACATATCTCGGCAATAGTAAAGCAGTCGTGCACTTCCACCAGATCAATATCAACAGGAGTAAGTCCTGCCATTTTATATGCCCGCTGACCCGCCACCACTGAAGCGTCCAGTGTGGTTATATCCGAACGATCGTGAAGGGAGATAGGACTGCTGGCCTGGGTCGTGGCCTTCACGTATACAGGAGTGTCAGTATATTTCTTTGCAACATCTGCCGGGGCCAGCACCACAGCAGCCGCACCGTCAGATATTGGAGAACAATCGAACATGTGCAGGGGATCGGCCACCATATTGGACTGCAGCACTGTATCAAGGGTGATCTCATTTCTGAACTGGGCGATCGGGTTCATGGTACCGTTATGGTGGTTCTTCACAGAAACAGCGGCCATCTGCTCTGATGTAGTACCGTATTTATGCATATGAAGCCTGGCTATCATGGCATACAGACCCGGGAACGTGGCACCCATGATGCCTTCCCATTCCCTGTCGGCCGCTGCTGCCAGTGCATCGGTGGCTGTGTCCAGGTCCACATCTGTCATCTTCTCGCCACCTGCGGCCACTATAATATCAGCATATCCGGAAGCCACGGCAAGGATACCCTGGCGCAGTGCAAGTCCGCCGGAAGCACATGCTGCTTCCACTCTTGTGGCGGGCACGTGCAGTTTACTGGCCAACCCGGAATAATCGGCTATCAAGCTGCCCACATGTTCCTGCTCCACAAACCTGCCGCCGCTCATATTACCCATATACAGACCGTCGATCTCTTCGCCCTGGATACCTGCATCTACGATGGCGGACACTCCGGCCTCAACGAAAATGTCCCTCAGGGAACTGTCCCATAACTCTCCGAACTTAGTACAGCCAGTACCTATAATTGCAACATCCCTCATCTGGCATCACACCCTTATCTTGCCCTTATGCTTGGCATATTTTGCATAATCCAGGTATATCGGATCGGCAAGCAATTCCTGCACCTTTGGAGCACCATTGCGTATATCCTCTATCTTATCAGTGACCGTGATGCTAAAAGCATCACTGCCTGCACCTGAACCAAATGCTGTCATAAATATCCTGTCCCCTTCCTTTGCTTGGTCTAAAATGGCGGCCAGCCCGATCATGCATGAACCGGAATATGTGTTACCTAACATGGGGACTACCAGTCCCGGCTTTATTTGCTCATTGGTGAATCCCAGCATCCCGGCAGCCCTTTCAGGGAACTTACCATTGGGCTGGTGGAATACTGCATAATCATAATCCGAAGGCTTTGAACCGATCTTTTCCATCAGGCCTTTTGCCGCCGAGGTCACGTGCTTGAAGTAACCCGGATCTCCGGTAAACCTGCCTCCGTGTTCAGGATAAAGCATTCCCTCACGCCTCCAGAAATCAGGGGTATCGGTAGTAAACGAGTATGTATCTTCGATAATTGCTGCAAGCTCAGAGGAGCCTATCACGTATGCTGCACCTCCGGCAGCAGCCGTATATTCCAGTGCATCGCCGGGTGCACCCTGGGACACGTCCGCACCTATGGCCACGCCAATATCTATCATGCCTGAAACTACCAGGCCCATGCAGGTCTGGATGGCGGCTGTACCTGCCTTGCAGGCAAATTCATAATCTGCTGCTGTAAGGACCGGTTCAGCCCCGATGGCCGCTGCCACTATGGTACTTGTGGGTTTAACAGCATATGGGTGGCTCTCGGACCCTGTATAAATGGCACCGACCCTGGAAGTGTCAATATTGCCTCTTCTTACAGCACTGCGTGCCGCTTCAACAGCAATGGTAATGGCGTCCTCATCAAGGCCGGGTACTGATTTTTCATTAACCTTCAGCCCTTTCTTGATAGATGCGGCATCTGCTCCCCAGACCGCAGCGATATCTTCCAGTTTTATGCGGTATCGGGGTATATATGCGCCGTATGATACAATGCCTACTTTCATATGGTTCACCTGAATTATGGTAATAATATTATTTTTTAAAAGAATAATGGCCTATATGGTAAATCTGTTGTGGTTGCCATTAACGTGATTGAAGTATCTCGATCATCGATTCCACAGGCATCATTGTGGACATTAAGTGTATGTTCTCAACCTCTGCGATCTTCCTGGCAATGGGGTCAACGTCCTTTCCTTCCAGCCCGTGAAGTACAATGGCACCGGGCTTGAGGCTGGTAACCCTGATAGCAACCAGCGGGGATCTGCCCGTGGATACCCTGGTGAAGATCATGGCCCTCTCTGTGCTCCATCCGTAAAGTCTCTGGAACTCATAGGAAGGCAATTCAAGGATTGCCTTGAGGCTGTCTACCACTGTATAACCGTATAGCTGTTTATCGTATTCTGTTTTCTGTGTGTGTATTATTTCAGCTTCAATAAGGTCTGCAAGTTCGGTCACGGGCATGGGGGAAGTGTATTCATGGATGTCGAACACGATTTTTTTATCATAACTTTCAGATATCATGTTCTCATAAGCACGGATCTTCTTACTGCCTCGCTGTTCGTCGATATCAAGCAGTGCGTTCACAATCTTGCTCACAATGACAGTACCCGGTGATTTCCTCCGGCCACTCTCGTAATCACTGATGACCGAAGGCGAGACATCCAGGAATGTGGATAGGTCTGACTGGGCCACATCAAAATTCAGCCTCCATTTTTTCATAACATCTCCGGGCTTGTTAGAGAGTGTTATCTCGCCAGCCATTTTTTCAGCAAGGCGGTTCTTAATATCACTATCGGTATTATCCCCTTGCATGCAGTGTACTAATTCACCTGCACATAATATAAACCTAACGAATACCACATCGTCATTTGACGAACCGGTCAACAACTATACCTATAAAAGGTCAATAACTATACCTATATAATGGAATTAAATCATAGCAGTAATTGACAAGGAATGGAATAGCCATGAGTGATGCAGAAATTAAAGCCGAGCTTATAGCCGTTGGTACTGTTAATATCGACAGGTCATTACTTGGCGAGATTACCATACCCACGGCAGGACCCGGAGCAGGTAAAACAGCATTTTTTTTCAGGTGGAACGCTCACCGGGTCAGGCTGGCAGTGGATGAAGGGTCAAAGTTAAAAGCTGTGGCCGATAACGGCGATGTCGTGATATTCAAGGGACCAAAAGTATTGGTTAGGGGGCATATTGAAGAGGAACTGATACACTGCCCGGAACAGGCATATATCACTATCAGTGAGCAGTGTATTTTTGATTGCAAGTACTGTCCGGTCCCGAAACTCTCTGGTAAGATCAAGAGCCTGGACGAGATCGTTCGCATGGTGGAAGAGGCGTTCAGCAAGGGTAACTTAAAGGCGATTTCCATCACATCGGGCGTGGCAGGGTCTGCTGAAGAGGAAGTGGAAAGGGCAGTAGAGGCTGTGAAAGCGCTCAGGAAATACAATATACCCATCGGGGTGTCTGTCTACCCCACAGCCGATTCCAACCGGAAATTGAAGGAAGCGGGGGTCGTGGAAATCAAGTACAATGTGGAGACCATGGACCGCGAAATATTCAAACGTGTATGCCCGGGTATGGACCACGATTTCATTATTGTGAAACTAAAAGAAGCAGTTGGATTGTTTGGCAGGAACTTCGTGTTTTCCAACTTTATTATCGGCCTGGGAGAATCTGACGAAACCGTGGAGGCAGGACTTGAGGAGCTGGCTTCCATTGATGTAATACCCATACTCAGGGCAGCAAGCATGCATCCGTTGCGTGTGGGTGAGATAGAGATAGAGCGGCCTACCGGTGAGAGGCTTTTAAAACTTACACGGATTCTGCGCCGGATTCTGGATGAGCACGGGCTGCGGGCTGATGTGTCACGTACCATGTGCCTGCCCTGTACCGGATGCGACCTGAACCCGCACCTGGACCTGTAAGATGGGGGTGCCGTGATATATGAGGTACGCACTGGGAAAGGCTACATAATAGGTACGCACACTGGGAATGACTGCATTTGGCTCATAATACAGGACGGGTGCGTTAAACACTCACCAAACAAGGTCTGTGGAGATCATTAAGACCGGCTATGCTCTATAAGGTTATTGCAAATTGTCTCCAGTGCAGCATCCAGCCCTTTTTTGTTATTGTAACCTTCAACGATCTCCTGTAGATACACTTCAGGCTGCTCCTTCAATTCACGCACTGAATTTATGATGTTAGCCACCGCCCTGGTGATATTGTCAACAACCGGAACTGTGGCACACCGGGCTGTCCTGGACAGTGGGTTCAGGTCAACAGCAATGACCTGCTTACCCATGGCCACCAGGGCTTCGCACCTGTCCCCGTCCTCAAGAGGCACGAACACCACGTCTGCCGAATAGATACCCTCACTGCATACCCGCCCCCTCCCTGATGACAGGCAGGGAATGGAAGCATCAGGGTCGGCACCCAGCACACGCCGGGCACCGTGAGCTTTTAGGTGTTCAATGATCTTCAACACCCTCTCTTCGGTCTTGTAGAACAGGTTTACTTCAAGTGGCGCATCAAGTAATATTGATAATTCCACAAGCTCTTCGGGAACCAGGGCCACAGCGTTGCCATTCACAGATATAACCGGGGTCCTGGCCAGCAGCAGCATGGCAGCCGCAACACGTTCGGCGGCACGGGCAGAAGTTGTAGTGCACTCGCCGATAAGATAATCAAAGGCTTCTCCCCTACCCTGGGCTATCAGCCCTTTAACACTGGTAATACCTGATCCCACACCACTCACTATACGCTCCCTGGTAACAAGAGACTGGTACCTGGGATGGTCTTCAGGGATTTGGTTCATGTGGCCTTTTAATGGAGTCCAATGGTTTTAATCCTACAGGCGAACCTTGATTAAGTGCTACTTTTATTTTCGGGGAACTTTTGGGTTTGACCATCAGTTGTTTAATCAATTCCTTGCGTCCACCCTCATCTAATTTACAATACAACGTCCAAAAAATATCCATAATTACATCCCCTATATTTATTCAATATTTGTAAATATCAGTAAAATATAATCTACCCTCATCACGTATAAACATTATGGTGCTGTCCTACCTACTGATATGCATTTTCCATCAACGAAGGATATAACATTTCTATGATTGTCTCAAGGTTTTGTATATCTTCGATATTATATCTTACAAGTGTGTCCAGCGCTGCCTGGCTGCCGCGCTTGTACTTGTACCATAATCGCACTGCATCGAAACCTGACAAACCAGTGGTTTCGTCTGACCTTGAAAGTCCCAGTTCGGTCTCGATACGTTTCAGCCCCCCGGTCAGGCCCAGCCTGCGAAGGGGATATAGCAGGTCGATATGAAGCTGGTCGAAACTGACACCTGCCAGATGATGCTCAATAAAAGGAAGGTCGAACCGTGCCCCGTTGAAGGTTACAATGACCTTGCACCCTTCTAAAGCCTGCGGGAAATCTTCCAGGTCAATGCCGCTTATAAACACCTTTGTTCCATCGCTGCCATGTACTCCGATCATAGTGATCTCATCATAATGGGGGGAAAGTCCGGTGGTCTCGATATCAAGGAAAATGGTATTTTCCCTGAATTCCCTGTATGCCCGCCAGTGCTCTTTTTTTGGGAGGTTATTGGCAAAGTATGTGTGGTCCCTGGCATTTAGCTTCTCTTTTGATGTGCTGATACCTTCCAGTATATGTCTTAGTTTGGATTCCGGCAGTCCGCTGCGGTGGGGTTCTTCCCTGAACTCATCCCAGGACTTGATACCGCAGTCCCATATCTTTTTCTCTGTTGCGGCACCTATCCCGGGCAGGTGGATGTAACTGTTGGTGAGCATATTGAGTAATAGGGTCTATCTGATATAAATATTTCAAGATTATATGTCAATGACCACGGGTTTCGCTGTGGCTCAAATCCGGGGCATCATAACGGGTGCATGAGGGCTCTATCGCTCATTGTTATTCTATATTATATCGCCATTAATTGGTACAAAATCAGTAACTTTTTAATTTATTCTGGATAAATGGGTCATGGCAAAACAACGCTTATAAAGAAATTTATTGATGGGCGTAAGTTCCTCTACATATTTGTTGAACCTAAATCTGAAAAAGAGTTACTTACAGAGCTAGAGGACTCTTTAACCAATATGTTAGGTATCAGGCCAAGACTGGATAACTGGGATGACTTCCTACGTCTGATCTTCACTGACATCAAAAATTGTATAACTGTATTCGATGAGTTTCAGAATTTCCTCCGGATCGATCCTGAATTTTATTCAAAATTACAGAAATACTGGGATGAATATCATCTCACTTCACAGATATTCCTAGTCACAATCGGTTCCCATGTAGGGATAATGAAAAAGATATTTACAGATAAAAAAGAGCCATTGTTTGGAAGAGCGGATTTCCTCTTTAACCTCAAGCCATTCAATTTCTTTGAAACAAACCGTTTCATAGACCGCTCTGTTGAAGAGACATGTGAAATATACGCAATCTTTGGCGGTGTTCCAAAATATTTGCTCTACACCATGCTCTATTTTGAAAAAACGATTGAATTGATTGACAAACTCTTCATAGACGAGCCTGCGCCGCTTATGGAAGAGGGAAAAAACATTCTTATAATGGAGTTTGGTAGTACACACAAAGGATATTTCTCTATCCTTGAAGCAGTGGCACAGGGAAAAACAGTTCAACATGAGATTGTAACCCACACCGGTCTGAACAAGGACACGGTTGGAAAATATTTGTATGAACTGGTTCACGCATATGGAATTCTCAAACGCAATTATCCAGTAACAGCAAAGAAAAAATCGCCAAGACAATCGCGATATATGATCAGTGACAATTTCTATCGTTTCTGGTTCCGTTTTATCTACAAAAACCAGTCTATTCTGATTTCAAACCCGGATGCTTTAAAAGCTCTAATAGCGCGGGATATTAACACATATTATGGATTTGTATTTGAAGACATTGCACGTGAGTTCCTAATCGAGTTGAACAAACAACATAATCGTCTTCCATTTTCCTTCTTACATATCGATAAATGGTGGCACAGGGAAGAAGAGATCGACCTCATTGCTTTTAATGAAGGAAACAACATTCTCTTTTGTGAAGTTAAGTGGAAGAACCTGTCGATGCAAGAATCAATTCACATACTTGATAAACTTACGAGAAAAGCAGAGAGTGTTAACTGGAAGAATTCCAGACGTGTGGAACACTTTGCAATTATCGCAAAAAATATCAAAGGCAAAAGCGAAATTCAAAAAAAGGGACATCTGGCATTTGATCTTGATGATTTCAAAGAAATTTGTGAAACCAGTGGTTTCGTCAGACCTTGAAAGTCCGGTGGTCTCGATATCCAGGAATATGGTATTTTCCCTGAATTCCCTGTATGCCCTCCAGTGCTCTTTTTTTGGGAGGTTATTGGCAAAGTATGTGTGGTCCCGGGCATTTAGCTTCTCTTTTGATGTGCTGATACCTTCCAGTATCGATTTTAGTTTGGATTCCGGCAGTCCGGTGCGGTGGGGCTCTTCCCATGCCTACTAGTACCTCAAACTACATGGGACTGGGTAGGGATTATTACACCGCCGTTGACATTAGTAATATCATTTATTAGTACACTCAAAGAATAATGGGATTTTTGGTGTTAAATAGATTATGGATGTGAGGTAGGTCCAGCCACCCTCATATTTCAATGATCCCCAGATCCAGTACAAGCGACACAAGTATAGCGATAACCAAAAACGCAAAGATAAAAAGATGATTCAACCGCTCCTTGGACACAGAAAGGCTCCACATAACATAATTCAATCCCTCAAAATCCCTAACACCAGGAAACTTTTCAATTTATTCTGGAAATGCTATATTTGATTATATAGTTGGCGAAATACTTAAGTTGTGATCTTAATAACTATACTCCGTAGTTCTGATGTGGTTGGGTGTGCCGTCGCAACTTTTGACATATTTTCCTGAAAGGGCGGCCAAAATCCAAACTCTGCGGTCGCAGTTCGCCAGAACTCCACTTAGTTCATAACGGGTGACGAACATAACAGGAATTTTCCAATATTAGTTTCAATTAAGTTTGAGTTTTCTTAGAAAGGTGGTCGCCTTGCGTATAGTTCCCAAGAAGCCATTCTACTTGATGGATTTATTTCACTTTGTCCCTCAAAATGATTTAATTTAATTATCTCATTTTTACTAAATAATTCCTTCATTTCTAATTCAGAAAAAAAGTGATGTGGCATATATCCATCAATATCATCAGTATTAATTTTAGTATTTGGTTCTATTTCTTCACCCGTTTGAAATTTTGGGTGTTTTGTTGATATTACCACTAAAAATAAATACCCTCCTTTCTTCAATACACGATACATTTCAGAGATTGATTTTTTTATATCAGCAATTTTTCCATGCTGTATCACTTGATAGCATATAATTCCATCAAAATACTCATCCTCATATGGAAGTTTAGTCATATCACATAATCTAAATTCATTGTCCACCAAAATTTCTTTAATAATCTCCAAAGCATCTTCAGAATTATCACAACCATATACTTCAAAATTTTCTTTCACCAAAAGTGTTGTATGCCTTCCAGTGCCACAGCCTAAATCAAGAATTTTTTTCGATCCGTTTTTATTAAAAAATTTGATGGCATCCAATACTTTACCAGAAGGTTCTTTTTGTACTATTCCCTTTTCTTTATACAATGTATTCCAATCTTTCATAATATAATTTGAATAAACTTTAGTTTTAATAAATACTTCCATAGGCAACCTCATAAATTCCTTTGTTTGATTGCACTCCGTGCTTTATGAAATGAAAACTCAAAGTTACAGACCCCAGACCAGAGGTCCAAAAGCATCGGGGAGGATGCTCATTGTTTGGTATTTCTTTCTATTTTGAAGGAGTCCACGTCTTTTTCAGGCGCAGGCAAGCAATTTAAGACTAAACAAAAGCATTAATAGTCAGAAAATATTGATAAAATCAAAAGGTATCACAATCTCACTGCATCGAAACCTGACAGACCAGTAGTCTCGTCAGATCTTGAAAGTCCCAGTTCGGTCTCGATACGTTTCAGCCCCCCGGTCAGGCCCAGCCTGCGAAGGGGATATAGCAGGTCGATATGAAGCTCGTCTAAACTGACACCTGCCAGATGATGCTCAATAAAAGGAAGGTCGAACCGTGCCCGGTTGAAGGTGACAATGACCTTGCACCCTTTTAAAGCCTGCGGGAAATCTTCCTAGTCGATGCCGTTTATGAACACCTTTGTTCCATCGCTGCCATGTACTCCGATCATAGTGATCTCATTATAATATGGGGAAAGTCCGGTGGTCTCGATATCAAGGAAAATGGTATTTTCCCTGAATTCCCTGTATGCCCGCCAGTGCTCTTTTGAGGGGAGGTTATTGGCAAAGTATCTGTGGTCAAGGGTATTTAGCTTCTCTTTTAATGTGCTGATACCTTCCAGTATCTGTTTTAGTTTTGATTCCGGCAGTCCGGCACGGTGGGATTCTTCCCTGAATTCATCCCAGGACTTGATACCGCAGTCCCATATCTTTCTCTCTGTTGTGGCACCTATCCCGGGCAGGTGGATGTAACTGCTGGTGAGCATATTGAATAATAGGGTCTGTTTGATATAAATATTTCAAGATTATATGTCACAAACCCCTTATTTCGCTATCGATCAAATCCAGGGCATCTCGGGGGTGCATAATTATCTTTATCGGCAATTTTTGCTTAAACATTAATATATTGAATAGCAATATAAATTGGCAAGTGACTAATTAAAATAATTGAAAATTATTAAGTAATATCAATTTAAAATAGCAACAAATGATCAAAGTCAACTTCACCAATCATGCTAAAGATATGCTAAATGAAAGAAAATTTACAGAAGAAGAAATCATATCTGCATTGAGCGAACGAGATTGGTCAGAAAATGATGAAATAGAAACTGAAATATGGCATGCATTTAAAAAAATTGATGAAAAAGTTTTAAGAGTTGTTGTTAAAGGAAGAGAAGAACCATATATCATAATAACAATGTTTTATGATAAAAGATTGAGGAATCGAAAATGAGAATTAAAGTTGATTTAGAAAGCGATGCACTTTACTTTAGAATTAGCGAGGATGCAATCGAGGAAAGTGAGGAAATAAATAAAGGTCTCATTGTCGATTACGATGCAAATGGAAAAGTAGTAGGGATAGAAATCCTCAATGTAAAAAATAAGTTCAAATTAGAAGATCTGACTGGGCTCAAATTGGAAATACCTACCGTTGTAAAGGCAGAGGCATAAGAGAAAATCTTTTGATATTAATAACTATACCCCGTAGCTCTGCTGCGGTTGGGTGTGCCGTCTCAACTTTTGACTTGATATACTATAAAAAGTCTTAAAAAAATTCACAGAGATTCAGTATGATAAAAGTTACCCGGGATATGGTCAAGGACAGTTTCAGTGAAAGAACCTTCTATAGAGGACTTGACTACTATGAGAACGGCTATGTTATAGAACCTGTAATAATAGATGACACTCTCTATGCACGTGTTATAGGAAGTATGGAAACACCATATGAAGTAAAGGCTTTCATTGATAACAATGAAATAGATACAAGATGCACCTGTCCGGTTGGACATAAATGTAAACATGCAGTGGCCCTTCTTCTAAACTGGGTGCATGAACCTTCATCATTTACTGATTCAAATAAATTCATAACTTCACTGAATTCAATGAGTAAACATGAAATAATCAATATTGTAAAAAAAATAATAAATCATAACCCTGCTATAGTCTGTGAATATTCAATAAATGCAGATGAAAGACCACAGATTAATATTGATGCTATTTCCAACAAAATTGACTGGATAGTATGTGAAGATCTTGATTATTATCATATATGGGATGCAGTACGCAAGCTTGAAGAGATACAGGATATTGCTAACGGGCTTATGGACAGAGAATTATATAAAAACGCTGCTGAGATATATCTGGAATTAATAAAGGGCTGCATAACCGCATTTGATCAAGGGGCAGATGATTCGGGTGGCAGTATGGGTGAATTTGCAATTCAATGTGTGAGTGATTTTAATCAATGCATGAAACAGATCAATGACCAGGCCTACAAGGACATACTCTTAGAAAAGATACTGGATATTGCCAATAATGAAGATTACGGTCTGGATACATGGAATATGCTATTTGGTATTATTAATAAGGATAATATTTCGCATGCAGAGGAATACTTGCTGGAAAAATTGAATGCTAAAAAAGAATATGCCAGTGAATCCCGTTATCAATTTAAAAAGAATAAAATCATCCATATACTGATCGATCTGTATGCACATATTGGAATGCCGCAGGAGAAATTGCGTCTTGCTCAATTTGAACTTATTACCAGGGATGACCATATTCGACTGGCAAATGTGCTCATTGGGGAAGAAAGATATGAAGATGCTTTTGATATAATAAAAAAAGGGATGGCATCATCCGGAGGATCATTTAATGATTTACAGAAATTGTACTTCTCAATTGCCAGTATTTTAATTGATCAAAAACCTGATATTGTTGATTTCTCAACCTCTATTGATTTCGCATTTGATTTAATGTCCCGGTATTTTTATAAAGATGACTATGAAAAAATAAAAACAGTATTTTCAGGAATTGGAAAATTAGAAGAATTTAAAGCTACAATGCTAACAAACATGCCAAATAGAGATGCTGTCGTTTCTGCACTATTGCATGATGGGGATTTACAAGCTGCTATTGATGTAATATTGACAGAGCCGAAAATCTCATCCAATATTATTATCGATGTCTCTAAAACAGCCGTGGACAAGGGTATGGAAGTTGAATCGAGTCGACTTACAAAAATAGCAATAGAACGTGGATGGATGAATGCAGGTCCACCTATGGATACATTGCTCGAGGTTATGACAGGTGTTTTAGATATGCATACTCTTGAGAATCTGTGTGATAGTATAATAAAAAAAGGATCCTATGGAAACGCGCTTATGCTAATACCATACCTGTTGGATAGATATCCTGAATTGTCTGCTGCTCTTGTAATGAAATTTATGACTAATATGCCAGTAGAGGTAGTAGGGCAGGTTGCCTGTGCTGTTGCAAAGAAATCACCAAAACAGGGAGCATCACTGTGCAGGAATCGGATAAATGAAAATATTCTTAGATCTCACATCCATTATGATAAAGTTGTTTTCCTTTTTAAAATAATGAGGGGGATATGTTCATCAATAGGGAAAGAATCTGATTGGGTAAGATGTATCAGGTCATTTGTTGCTGAAAATAAAGGTAAGAAGAAGCTTATTGATATGATGAGAAAAGAGTTTGAGATGTCAATTTAACTCCTTACATTGCTTTTGCTTATGCATAGACGAAAATATATTAAAAAGTTACCCATTCCATCTAAAGATATGCATTTTCCATCAACGAAGGATATAGCATTTCTATGATCGTCTCAAGGTTTTGTATATCCTCGATATTATATCTTACAAGTTTGTCCAGCGCTGCCTGACTGCCGCGCTTGTACTGGTACCACAAGCGCACTGCATCGAAACCTGACAGACCAGTAGTTTCGTCAGACCTTGAAAGTCCCAGTTCGGTCTCGATACGTTTCAGCCCCCCGGTCAGGCCCAGCCTGCGAAGAGGATATAGCAGGTCGATATGAAGCTGGTCGAAACTGACACCTGGCAGATGATGCTCAATAAAAGGAAGGTCGAACCGTGCCCCGTTGAAGGTGACAATGACCTTGCACCCCTTTAAAGCCTGTGGGAAATCTTCCAGGTCGATGCCGCTTATAAACACCTTTGTTCCATCGCTGCCATGTACTCCGATCATAGTGATCTCATCATAATAGGGGGAAAGTCCGGTGGTCTCGATATCAAGGAAAATGGTATTTTCCCTGAATTCCCTGTATGCCCGCCAGTGCTCTTTTGAAGGGAGGTTATTGGCAAAGTATGTGTGGTCACGGGCATTTAGTTTCTCTTTTGATGTGCTGATACCTTCCAGTATATGTCTTAGTTTGGATTCCGGCAGTCCGGCACGGTCGGACTCTTCCCTGAATTCATCCCAGGACTTGATACCGCAGTCCCATATCTTTCTCTCTGTTGCGGCACCTATCCCGGGCAGGTGGATGTAACTGTTGGTGAGCATATTGAGTAATAGGGGTTATCTGATATAAATATCCCAAGATTATATGTCAACGACGCCGGACGTAGCTACGCTCTGTCCGTGGCATCGAAAAAAGCACATGAGGATTTCGAACTCTTTTTATCATTTCATTTTTTATTGAAAAGAAGGGGGCCATTACAAAGCGCTTCTTATTTATATATGGCCTTATAGTATTTATTTATGTCAAGATATAAAGGAATTGTAATGTCAAAATTCAAAACATTGTTCTTCTCTTTGAACCAATCACGAATTGTTGATAAGTTTTGCCTTGTATTAAAGTTTTCAAGTTTGATTTGTGGTCTATTTTTTTCAAAATTTAATTCAATTCTTGAACGACAATTTTCTAAAAGAGGATTCTCACAAGCAAGGCCCTTAAAAATATTTGATACATGTGCATTTAATATATTCTCACAATTTTTTTTAAGGCTATCTATTTCTGCTTCATTATTAAATTCATATTCGATTTCATACCCCTTCTTCAAGCGTATATTCAACTCTTTAATAATTCTTGCTTCACAGCATTTTTCAATTCTCTCTGCCATATCATTATATAAAATTGTAAACAAAGGATTGCCTAGATACCACGAAATAGATTCTGGATATGCATCCAAAAATAAAAATTTTGATGCTATCTCTTTATTCTCATAAGCATGCTTAATGATTTCATTAAGAATCGATTTTCCGATACCTGATTTATGGTATCTTTTGTCAATCGCAAAACGTGTCAGAAAAAGAGCTGGATAACTTTTTAAAGATTTATATTCACCTTCAATATTAATTCTTGGATCTTTTATAGCATTCATAGCTAGACTATAATAGGCAACGCAAGTACCATTTTCTAGATATATGTTGGTTCGTGAATAATTCTCTTGATTATATCTCAGAGCTTCGTTTTTTAAAAAATTATTTAGTTTTTCAAAATTACTGTTGTCTTTGCTACCCCCACAGTCAAATTCTTTAATAGATTCTTGCCACTTTTCACTCAAAAGATGCTTTTCAAACTTTTTAAGTGGCATAAATTAAAAAGATTGAATTGTTGAACGGGTACCTAAAGCCCATTCACGTACTTCCTCTATTTCATCTGAGGAAATATCTTCTTCTAAGTTATGGAGGAATATCTCCGCATCTACTCCTTTAAGTTCAGGGATATATTCAATAATCTCAGCCATTTTCCTCACCTTACCTCAATTGTACATATATACAGGCATATATATGTAAGTTACTATGGTGATACTATGAAGTTAGTAGAGTGAATTGTTTTTTTATATATAAATTTTTACCGTTTGATTATGTCAAATTTTCTTACCATCGAAATATAATATTTTTAAGATGCACAGTTTAGCTATTTCGTAGTTACAAATCTCAAACCAGAGGACTGAATGCATCAGGGAGGATGCTCATTGTCTGGTATTTCTTTCAATTTTAAGGCAGTCCACAGCTTCTTCAGGCACAGTTAAACAATTTAAGACCAAACAAAAGCATTAATAGACTAAAAAGAAAGATAAAACCAAATACACAAAACCGAAATTGAGTGGGGTATCTCTTATGCCGGAAAACTATTCAGACATATTCATCAGGGACATCATGACACAGGATGTTATAGCAGTTCACGAGGACGATCCAGTCGAGCATATATTCGAATTATTCGATAAATACCATTTCAACACATATCCTGTCGTAAACAAAGAAGGAAAACTCACAGGCATCATCGACCAGGATATTATGCTGGAAATTATAATGTTCCACCGCATACCCCGCACAAAGCACACCCATATGGCGGCAGTGAGATCACAGGGCGAAAGTGCCAGAGAAATAATGATACCTCACCCGGTAACTATTTCTCCAGATGAAAACCTGCATGATGCCGCTGATATGATGTTAAAACACCATATCAACAGGGTTTGTGTAGTAGAAAACGATAAACTGGTAGGCATCATTTCAAAAAAGAACATAATATGCGAGGTATACAAGAGAAAAGAGGTTGAGTGATGGAGCATATTCTCCTGCTGCTTCTGATCCTGTTCCTGGCAAAGGTCTTTGGAGAAGTTATTGAACGCGCGGGATTTCCCAGTATTTTAGGAGAAATATTTGCAGGAGTGTTTCTTGGTCTGCTGTGGTTTGAACCTGGTGGTGAAGTGCTTTCATTCCTGGCTGAGCTGGGTGCCATCTTCCTGTTATTCACTGCCGGGTATCTGGAAGTAAATCTTAATGAACTGCGAACAGCGTCCAGGGTGGCCTTCACTCCAACCATATTCGGTATTGCCGTACCTTTCCTGCTTGGATATTTACTTGGCCAGGCATTTGGTTTTGGGTTTCTGGAAAGCCTTTTTATGGGTGTGGCGTTCAGTCCCACAAGTATAGGGGTAGTGGTCAAGACCCTCATAGACCTGAAATATCTTTCAAGCAGACCGGGCTCGATAATGCTCACATCTGCCATTTTTGATGATATTATCGGGATATTCATACTTGCAATCGTGGTCACAATAGCCACAATAAATCAACTGCCTTCCGGCATGCAATTATTGTTGATCGCAGGCAAGCTGGCAGGCTTCATGCTTATTATTACTTTTATGGGTCTCAAGGTTTATCCCTGGCTCTTCAACTTAGTTCACAGGATGCATGTGAAGGAAGGTATATTTGCATTCGTGATCATGGTAGCGCTTTTCTCTGCATACCTTGCCGAAGTTTTTGGCCTGCATGCGGTCATAGGTGCGTTCATTGGCGGGGCGCTGCTCTCGGATATTCCCTTTGCAAAGATCGAGAGTGTGCAGAGGAAGGTGAGCGGTCTGGCTTACGGGATATTTGTCCCCATCTTCTTTGCATTTATCGGACTGTCTGTGGATCTGGGCGTGGCTCAAACAGCGGGTTTTTTCACAGTCCTGGTAATCGTGCTGGCACTGGCAGGAAAACTTATCGGCGGTTTTATAGGGTCAAAACTTATCGGGTTCGAATTTCACGACAGCCTGATATTCGGTATTGGTATGATGCCAAGGGCAGGTGTGGAACTGGTGGTGATAGCAGTGGGAAAGGATATGGGCCTTATTACCGATGAGGTGTTCTCGGCTATCGTCCTGATGGTCGTGGTATCGATCATTGTTTCTCCTATATTGCTAAAATTTGTTATTCAGATCAATGAAGATAAAGAACCGCAAATACCAACGATACAAGATTGATGTATTGAGTTTATATACTCAATGACGTTACAATGAACCTGCCAAAGTAAATTCCGGAAATACTCAACACTATATTCATCAGGATATTCCCATACCCCATCATTACATTGGATTCATTGAATAAACTTACCGTTTCGTATGAAAATGTTGACATGGTGGTGAATGAGCCCAGAAGTCCTATAGCTATAAAATTCCTTGTCGAATCAGAAAAATATCCCTGGTATAAATTTGAGAATATCAAAAATCCCAGGACCAGGCACCCGATAAAGTTGACCAGAAGAGTCCCGTATGGGAAATTCTCATGTTTGACCAATCCTGTCAGGTAATAACGTGACGTAGCGCCCAGGAATCCACCTATGCCAATTATTAAGAGCGTTTTGTATCCCAAGTTATTGTCTCCTCTGGTTAGTGTGCTGTTAATCGTGATATGTTGTTAAACTTAAACGCTGGCCTGTAAATTGTTTTATTAGAATAGCTATGTTTTGGTTGATGAAATTATTTTACTGGCATATATATTTAGTGACATAGCGTCATATAAAATCTGAGAGCAATGAAAAAATCAGTATCATCAAATGAAACCACATGGTATCAGCTATCTGCTGAACAGGTTTTCGAAACCCAGCAGTCAGGACCTTCAGGATTGACCACGGATGAGGCAAAAGCAAGACTTGCACGTTATGGATACAATGAACTGAAATTCAAGAAACGCAGTGCGCTTGTTCGATTCCTGATGCAGTTCAACAGTCCGCTTATCTACATTCTACTAGCCAGTGCCGCAGTCACAAGTGCTCTTTATATCTGGGAAGGTGCGGATATGTTGATAGATACTGTGGTTATTCTTGCCGTGGTTCTTGCAAACACTATCATCGGTTTTATCCAGGAGGGAAAAGCCGAGGCATCGGTAGAAGCGCTTGGAAAGATGATAACACCTGAGTGCACTGTTGTACGGAATAATAAGAAGAAAACCATACCTGCAAGGGAACTGGTCCCAGGGGATGTCGTGATCCTGGAAGGCGGGGATAAAGTTCCTGCGGATATGCGGTTTTTCCATGCAAGGAACCTGAGCGCAGATGAAGCAGCCATCACAGGAGAGTCCGTGCCTGTGACCAAGCACACAGACCAGATTATGGAATACGCAACAATTGCGGACCAAAAGTGCATGGCATTCAGCGGCACGTTCATTACAAAAGGAACGGGATCCGGAATCGTTGTCGGGACAGGGGAGCAGGCAGAGATTGGAAGAATCGCAAAACTGATACAGGAAACAGAGAAGATTGTAACACCACTCACAAGGAGATTGGCAGACTTCACAAAATTCCTTGTAATTGCAATACTCTCGATCACGGTTCTTAATTTTGTACTGGCAGTATGGTTTGGGATTGAGATTAGTACAGCGTTTCTCGCGTCTGTGTCCCTGGCGGTCGCTGCGATACCAGAGGGGCTTCCTGCGGTGGTAACGATGGCTCTGGCATTCGGTGTGACCGCAATGTCGCAAAAGAATGCAATAATCAAAAGATTGCCTGCTGCAGAAACCCTTGGATGCACTACTGTCATATGTTCGGATAAGACCGGGACGCTCACCAAGAACCAGATGACAGTATCGCGGATATATTCAGGTGAAAGAGACTACATGGTAAGTGGGGTTGGATACGAACCAAAAGGCGAGTTTACCCCATCCCATATGAGTAAAGAGTTTATTGGAACATTAAGAGCAAGTTATCTTTGTAATAATGCGAGTATCGTGGAAGAAGATGGATATTCCATCATCGGAGACCCGACCGAAGGCGCACTGCTGGTTTGTGCAATGAAAGCAGGTATCAAAGATAAATGGTTGCGGCTGGACGAAATACCGTTCGAATCTGAGAAACAATATATGGCTACGCTGCATGAAGTGGGTGAAAAGCAGGTCATATTTATGAAGGGGTCACCTGAGCGGGTCCTGGATATGTGCCAGACCCGGATGGTAGATGGAAATATTGAACCGATAAACAAGGGAAAAATACTTGAAAAAGCAGATGAGATGGCAGAAGAAGCGCTCAGGCTGCTTGCCATGGCATATAAGATAACTGATAAAAGATCACTTGACCAAAGCGACCTTAAGGATATGGTATTTCTTGGCATCCAGGGGATGATCGATCCGCCAAGAGAAGAGGCAATAGAAGGGGTAATAAAATGCAGGAGTGCAGGAATACGGGTTGTGATGATGACTGGGGATTATGCAATAACAGCAAAAGCCATCTCCTGCAAACTCGGGATCAATGCAGACAGGGTGATCACCGGGGATGAGTTGTCGCAAATGAGTGATGATGAACTGTATGATGTCGTGGAAGATGTATCAGTATTTGCACGGGTTGCGCCTGAACACAAGTTCAGGGTCACAAAGGCACTGCAAAAACATAAACACGTCGTAGCGGTCACAGGTGATGGCGTGAATGATGCACCTGCACTAAAGGCAGCAGATATTGGGATTGCTATGGGGATCACTGGAACCGAGGTGAGCAAGGAAGCTTCTGATATGATCCTTGCCGATGACAACTTTGCAACGATCGTTGATGCGGTGGAAGAGGGAAGGTATGTTTACGATAATATTAAAAAGGTTATTTTATACACGCTCCCGACAAATGGTGGACAGGCACTGCTGGTCATAGGTGCGATCCTGCTTGCTCCATTTATGATAATCTTCCATGACCGCCTTCCGCTCGAACCTGTGCAGATACTCTGGATCAATCTCTTTGATGCGGTAGCACTTGCACTGCCGATCATCAAAGAACCGATGGAGAAGGATCTGCTCAAAAAACCTCCAAGGAATCCGGATGAACGGATAACCGATTCCCCGTTCTTCAAGAAGGTTGGATTGATCTCTCTTGTGATGGCGATATCAGGGTTTGTGATGTTTTACTATTACGGGATGCCTGCGATCAATGGAACCCTGAACACGGATATTGAGAAAGATTATCTGCTCACACAGGCGCAAACCGCTGCATTCGCCACCGTGATACTGGTGCATCTCTTATACGTTATTACCGCACGTTCGATCACAGAATCCGCATTCACGTTCAGTCCGTTCTCAAACAGATGGATGCTTGCAGGTATTGCGATCACTGTCGCTGTGCAACTTGCAATCATCTACCATCCGATCGGAAATGCCATTCTCGGAACGGCACCCCTACCGCTCGACTGGTGGGGGCTTATGATACTGGTTGCGCTTCCGGGATTTTTTGTGATCGAGATCGAGAAGTGGCTGACAAAGCGGTTTGGGAGAGGGCAGTAGCGTACATTCAATAAGTTGCGGTTGATCTTGTGGGTGACCACAAGTAAACGTCTTGATTAGCAATACTGTTCATAAAATACCATTTATACAATACCATTCATACAAAAAATATTTGCATTTGGACAACATTTCAGGTATGACCATGAAAATCGGGAGAACGGGCTGGCAGATCATCGTTATTATTTTACTTGTACTGGCTTATTTTCCAGGTATACAAGCACAGGAGGAAGCGCTGTTCAACGGCACTAGCTTCTATCTGTCTACAGGCCAGACCTGGACATTTTACCAGGATTATGCTTTTACACTTAAAAATGTTGATAGAAATGGTGAGAAGGCCTGGGTGCAATTGAAACTCAATAATGCTGTGGTCAAATCAGGCATTTTATCCAATAATGAAGTTTTTTATTACAATACCAGCACAAACGGGTCTAACGAAACTTTCATATTCAGCCTGGAAGTATCCGGGATATACTTGGGAGAGGATACTGATATTGTTACATTTTGCCCTGTTTACCAGTACTACCAGCCCGGACTTGCAGACCCAACACCCATACCTACCCAACTACCTGATAATTCCAATGATACATCTGGTACACCCGCTCATACGAATGCTGGTGGAATAATTCCAGGATTCCATGCAATTACAATAGCAATAATAATATGCATTTATAGTATATTGTTGCATAGAACCTGAAATTCATCATTTAATATAAATGGTGATATAGTATAACACAAATCTACAGGGCATCCTGTATTTCTTGAATAACGTGATACTCATGCCAACGTCAACCAATAATGGAAACCTCAATATGGTACGAGCGTATATCGATATGCTGAGACCCGAGATAGCTGATATGGACCTGGCACTTCCGGCTGCCAGTGCCCTGCTTGCAACCTATCTCATCAGCGGAGGTATGCCGCCCTTATTCCCGTTCTTCCTGGCAGTTATAGGTGCATATATTGCAATTACCAGTTCCTATGTGTTCAATGATTACTGCGATGTGGATATCGACAAGATCAATCTCCCGAACCGGCCGCTGCCATCCTCACGAATCAGCCGCAAAAATGCACTGACCTATGCCCTTGTACTGATGGTGATCGCCAGTACAGTTGCTGCCTACCTGAATCCTGAATCACTGGTTGTTTTTATTATAGCTGCGGGCGTTATTACCCTTTATTCAAGTGTGGCAAAACGGTCCACTTTCCTGAGTTTTCTTCCTGTTGGCATCTCATACGGGCTGGTCCCGATAGGTGTCTGGCTTGCATTCGATCCTGCAGGGGTGCTCAATCTCGGCTTAGTACACTCGTATGCGCCTGACGATGGTGTGTTGCTGCCACTCTCTGCGGTATTCTTAGGACTAATGATATGCGTTACCGACTGGGGCTTTACACTTAGCGGCGTGGCACGGGATGTGGAAGGGGATCGTGCCAAAGGCGCACCAACCGTGCCTGTGACGTTCGGGGTACCTGCAACTTCGAAGTTCATATTCATGTGCTGGTTAGTAGGTGTTGCGGCATCCCTGGTAATAGGGTATACCGCCCACCTGGGTCCGTTGTATTTTGCAGGTGCACTACTTGGCGGCGGCTGGATACTGTGGCAGTCGATTGATTTTATTAAAAATCCTCTCCCTGAAAGGGGGGGTAAGTTATTCCTGCAAGGTTCCAGGTACAGGGGTGTGATGTTCGGCTCCCTGATAATCGATGTGCTGCTCCTGATATTTATAAAGTCTACCGGATATCCTTTTATCTGGTAATACCGGAGTGGTTAGCAATTGAATAAGAATGCCGGTATAGTGGTGATCGGTGCCAGTCCTGCAGGGGTGATGGCTGCCAGGAGTGCGGCTTTGCAGGGGGCAAGTGTGACACTACTGGACCGCAAGGAGGATATGGGACACCCGCCCCATCCCGCAAATACCTTTTTCAAGTTCATGATGGACCGTAGCTTCGAGCCGATCCTGGATGAGTATGTACTGAACCGGCTGCGGGGTATGAAGATAATCTCGCCCGGAGGTATCGCTATCGAGATAGAGACCCCCGGATATTACATAGACAGGCAGCGGTTTGAAAGGCATTACAGGGATGAACTTTTAAAAGCAGGGGTGGACGTGCTTACTGGCACGGAAGCCCTTTCGGTGATGCGGGCCGGGTCCCAATTCAAGGTAAGTACATCTGGTGGTATCCTTATTCCAAAACTGGTAATAGCGGCCGACGGTATAGAGTCAAAGACTGCGGCCCGGATGGGGCTTAAGACCACACGGTATCCTGGAGATATTGCCTGGGCGATGGAGGCAGAGGTCAGGGCACCCGGTATCGGTGAGCCTGATATGTTCGAATATTATTTAGGGGACCACTCACCTGGCTGGAAGTCCACATATTCACCAGCCGGGCGTGATCTGGCCACACTTGGAGTATATGTCAGGCGTCACGGCAGGGATGTTTCTGCTTTTTTTGACAGGTGGCTTGAGATGTTTGCCAGGATGAAGGGATATGATATCGATGATATCGAGATAATTGCCACGCATACAGGGGGTGACCCTATAGCCACGGTCCCGCACCAGTTAGTCGCGGACGGGTTTATGGTAGCTGGTGGCGCGGCTGGCCAGAGCGGTATCGGCTACGGTATGCGGGCCGGGCAGATATGCGGTGAGGTGGCTGCGGCTGCGGTTGCCGAAGGTGATGTAACGGCTGGGAAATTGCGGGAATATGTAAAACGCTGGAGAGGGGAGTTTGCCAGCGAGTACTGGATGGGGCGCATGGGCCTGGAACTTGTTCGCAAGATGACGAATGAGGAGATCGATACTGTGGTTTCGGTGTTTGCGGGGCGGGACCTGTCATCGCTTAAGGGGACGCCGCTGGTGCAGGCTGCTAAAGTGGGGTTGTTTATTGCAAGGCATAAACCTGCGGCGCTGTGGGCTTATCGGGCGATGCTGAGAAGGAAATGAAGGGAATGTTGTTGACCTTTAAGTTTAGTCTTTCATTTCTTAAGTGTATAGTCCCATAATTATTTCGCATTGAACTCTTTTCGGGACTACACATCTCCAAATTCCATCCCCAACCTTTATTACCAATTAACGTATCTATAATCCCCTTACAACATGCCAGTTTCATAGGCGGGATACGTCCCGCAGGAATGTGGCCCCTTCAAGGGCTGAACCGTGAAACCTGGACACTGATTAGGAGATAACGAAACATGGCAAAATCAATGTATAGTCATATCAGGGATGCCTGGAAGGACCCTGACTCAACGTATGTACACGAACTCAGATGGCACAGACTCCAGGAATGGAGACGTGAAGCCGCAATACAGAGAATAGACAAACCCACACGGCTTGACCGGGCACGCAGCCTCGGCTATAAGGCCAAACAGGGCATAGTCATGGTCAGGGCAGGTATCAGGCGGGGCAGTGCCCGTAAACCACGCTACATCAGGGGCCGCCGGACCAAGCGTATGGGCATGAGAAAGATCACTCGCGGCAAGAGCATCCAGCGCATTGCAGAAGAAAGGGCAGCACGCAAATTCCCCAACCTGCAGGTGCTCAACTCATACTGGGTAGGCGAGGACGGCAAGCACAAATGGTACGAGATCATCATGGTGGACCCGGCACATCCGGTCATTCAGAAAGACCCCAAATTGAATTGGCTATGCCAGCCCAACCAGAAAGGACGGGTCTTCAGGGGCAAGACAAGTGCCGGAACAAAGGGCAGAGGCCAGCGCAAACGCGGCAAAGGCACTGAAAAGACCAGGCCCAGCATAAGGTCCCGCGGTAATTTAGGTAAGTGAGGTCCATGACCTCACGTCATTTTTTACAGGTTTTGGGTAAACATGGATCCCCATTAACTATCTGTCATAGCGGGTAACTTATTGTACTTTAAATGAAAATCAGATTTAGGAATGATTCATTATATCCATCTGCGCACAATTGCACAGGCCACAGAAGACCCGGAAAAGGTACGATCAGCCCTGAAGCTACTTCTCCCTCCTCCGGATCAATCCGCAAAAAAAGATTCGATCACCGTGCATGAGACCGTCACTACAGGGTACCACGGTAACCCCATTATCGTGATGGAGGCAGAGCTAAAGAAAAGCAAGGACTGCCAGTATGTGGTTGATCTTATAAGGGAACACCTGGGACCTGCAGGAATTTCCCGGCTTGCAGCCGAACTACCGCAACGTGTGGATTATGACTGCAACCTGTACATCAGGTTTAATAAGCAGGAAGCATATCTGGGAAAATTGATGACGACCACAAAATCCGATTCCATCCTTGTACGGATAAAAATAAAAGCCTATCCGGCCAGGCCCGAAAAAGCGATACAAGTCGCCCGGTCACTTTTGGGCGAAGGAGACTGATCATGGGCATAATAAAGAGTTCGAACTTCTATGACTTTAACGTCCATACACTGCCTGACTATGCAGACTCCCCATCAAGGATGATACTGGAAGCAAAATATATGGGATATTCAGGCATCTGCCTGACCTCGATCAATACTGCCAATACATTCCATGGTACTGACATAACCATGCCAACGCCCAGGGATTTTGAGATATATACCGGAATCGAGATCCAGGCAGATAATTTATCCAAACTGAACAAATATATAAACAGGTCAATGAACAAAGTAGATATCATCACTGTCAGCGGGGGGGATGAGGATATAAATCGTGGGGCCGTAGAGAATGGGCGCGTGGACATACTTGCCCACCCTGCATCCCGGGGTAAACCATTAAACCATGTATTATCGAAAGCAGCAGCAGATAACGGCGTGGCCATTGACTTCAATATAGATGCCCTGATCCGGCACAGGGGGGGCAGCAGGGTCAGGATACTCAGTGCCATCAGGCAGAATGCCAGGTTGGCACGCAAATTTGACGCACCCATGGTCATCACCAGTAATGCCAGGTCACACTATGACCTGCGCGGACCCAGGGAGATGATGGCACTGGGAATGCTAATGGGTATGACCCAGGAAGAAGCATTACATGCACTATCAACGGTACCCGGCTCTATTATTAGCAGGAACCGGAATAACAACCGCATTATGGATGGAGTGGAAGTGGTACAATGAAGATCCTGCCCCCTACGTTGAGAGAATCGAACAGGTATCTGGCCATCTCCGTAACATCAGAAGGGAACATACCAAGGCGGGACCTTGTTAATGAAATACTCTTTTGTGCAGCGACACTTCACGGGGATGCAGGGAGCAGTGAGATGGGTATCCGCCTCCTTTCGTTCGAGGAGAACAAAGGTATAATCCAGTGCAGGATTGACAGGGTATGGGAGACAAGGGCCGTGCTTGCAACCGTAACATCGATAAAGGGGATGCGGACCAGGATAAAGGTACTGGGCGTATCGGGAACCGTTAGGGGAGCGACAGAAAAGTATTTACTAACGCAAGACATAAATGAGCCCGAACCTGAGATAAAAAGAACCCAAACAATTAAAGAATGTAAGATGATCATAGATGTGGGGACTATTTCCGGTGAAGTAGTAAACCGGAATAATAACGAAATTGATTTATTGTCAGAGGACCCACATTCTTTAGAAATATTAAATCGTTCTAATACCAGATATTTTGGTATTACGGTTTTTGACATTAAAGATAAGGAGATTGATGTATAATGCAGATGGCACCTCAAATGGGATATGATCGAGCGATAACGGTCTTCAGTCCCGACGGTAGGTTGTTCCAGGTAGAATATGCCCGGGAAGCTGTTAAACGCGGAACAACGGCAGTAGGAGTAAAGGCAGTAGACGGCGTTGTGCTGCTTGTAGATAAACGAATAACAAGTAAACTACTTGAAGCTGATTCTATTGAAAAGATATTCCAGATCGACGATCATATAGGTGCAGCCACATCTGGTCTTGTGGCTGATGCCAGGGCACTGATAGACAGGGCGCGGGTAGAGTCCCAGATCAATAAAGTATCATATGATGAACCCATTGGCGTGGAAGTCCTGGCTAAGAAGATCTGCGATTTCAAGCAGACCTATACCCAGTACGGTGGCGTCAGGCCATTTGGTACGGCATTATTGATCGCCGGTGTGGAAGACTCTTCAGCAAGGCTTTTTGAGACCGACCCCAGCGGTGCCCTGCTTGAATACAAAGCCACCGGAATAGGTGCAGGCCGGGCTGAGGTGATGGAAGTCTTTGAAGAGAAGTATACCGATGATATCAAACTCACGGATGCTATCTTGCTGGGTCTGGAAGCTCTTTATAATACAACAGAGGGAAAGTTTGATGCTTCTACCATCGAGGTAGGTGTGGTCGAACTTGAGACCAAGCAGTTCAAGAAACTCAGTTCCGAAGAGGTTGCCGATTATGTCAATGTGATACTGGAAGCCCATTCAGAGGAAGAAGAAACCGGAACTGAAGAAGATGCTGAAAGTGAAGAGATGACCGGAGAAGAGACAGGGGAAGAATAACCGTCTCAATATAAATTGTTGGTTTGATCATGGTCACGCTGGATGATGCCGTAATTGCCAGGCTTAAGAAAGGTGGGAAGCAGTTCGAAGTATATGTAGACCCTGATGCAGCTTTTTCCATGAAAAGGGGTGAAGAGATAGACATGGAAAAGGTACTGGCAGTTGAAGAAGTTTTTGAAAATGCCAGCAAGGGCGACCGTCCTGCAGAAAGTGATATTGATAATACATTCAAGACACAGGATACATTAGAAATTGCCAGGCAGATCATCCTGCATGGTGAGATACACCTGACAACAGAGCAGCGGAAAAAGATACTTGAGGACAAAAAACGCCAGATAATCAGCATAATCGCTGCCAATGCCATTAATCCCCAGACCAAGACCCCGCATCCGCCTACGAGGATCGAACATGCCATGGAGGAAGCGGGTGTGCATATTGATGCCATGAAGAGTGTGGATGACCAGGTAAATATCGTGATGAAGGCGATACGCCCCATAATCCCCATACGTTTTGAAGAGATCAGTATCGCAATAAAGATTGGTTCGGAATATGCCCCAAAGGCATATGGCCCTATGTCTAAATTTGGCACACTCACAAAAGAAGAATGGCAAAAGGATGGTTCATGGATTGGCGTGGTCACAATACCTGCAGGTTTACAGGACGACCTGTTCGGTCTGGTTAATCACCTGACCAAAGGAAACGCAGAGATAAAGATCCTGAAATGAAATTCAAATTATTACAGGATTATCAGGTTGAGGTTATAAAAAATGGATAAGCACATTGTGGTGCCTGGCGATTTTCTTTCTGACGATGTCAAAAAAGCAGGAGACGGCTCCTATGTGAGTGAAGGAAAGGTTTATTCAAATCTTTACGGACTTGCAAGTGAAAAGGAGAAGATACGGGTTGTTTCTTTATCAGGGAAATATATTCCGCAGGGTGGGGATCTGATCGTGGCCACTGTGAGCGAGATTACTTTCTCGAACTGGATAATGGATATCAAATCACCATATGAGGGACTGCTCAATGTGTCTGAATATCCAAGACGTATTGATTCCTCTGACATGGTTAAATACCTGGATGTCGGTTCATCCGTGCTCGTTATGGTTAAGAATGTTTCACGTTCCATGAAGGTAGAACTAACAATGAGGAACAATAGGTTAAAACCCATAACCAGCGGTAGGATTGTCCAGGTCTCAGCAGTAAAAGTACCAAGGATGATAGGCAGGGGTGGATCCATGATATCTATGTTGAAAAAGGAGACAAACTGCAACATCGCTGTGGGCCAGAACGGAGTCATCTGGATAACGGGCAAGGACCGTGATATGGATAAGGCTGTAGAAGCGATACAGATTATTGAAAATGAAGCTCATATTAATGGACTCACTGATCGGATAAGTGGTTTCCTGAAAGGAGATGTGGAAAAAGAACCAGAAACAGCAAAACCGGCAGGTTCGGAGATCTTGGATGAACTGCTGGACTGATCGATTGAGTTGAGAGAGGAAAGAGAGGAATTGTAAATGGCAGACAAACCAGAAAAGTTCATAGATGAAAATGGCATTCGTTCTGACGGAAGGCGGGCCAACGAGATAAGGGATGTTAAAATCGAGGTCGGCGTATTGAGCCGGGCCGATGGTTCGTGTTATCTTGAATTCGGTAAAAATAAGGTAATGGCAGCAGTTTACGGTCCGAGGGAAGTACACCCCAGGCACCAGCAAAAATCCAACAGGGCTATTGTAAGGTACAAGTACAATATGGCTTCTTTTTCAGTAGAGGACCGCAAGCGTCCCGGGCCTGACCGTCGCAGTATTGAAGTTTCAAAGGTAAGCCGTGAAGCCCTTGAGGACCAGATATTCACTGAATATTTCCCTAAATCTGCAATAGATGTTTTTGTGGAGGTCTTGCAGGCAGATGCAGGTACAAGGACGGCGGCGCTTAATGCGGCATCCGTTGCCCTGGCAGATGCAGGAATCCCAATGAGGTCACTGGTCTCGGCGTGTGCTGTCGGGAAGGTCGATGATACTCTTGTCCTGGATTTGAACAAGGATGAGGATAATTACGGCCAGGCAGATATGCCTATAGCAATGACACCTGATGGTAAGATCACACTGCTCCAGATGGACGGCCACCTTACTCAAGAGGAGTTCAAGCAGGGCCTGGAAATGGCACAGGAAGGGTGCAGGCAGGTATATGAAATGCAAAGGAAGGCACTGATGGATCATTATTCTAAGAAAACAGAGGTGTTGAGCACTGAGGTCACTGCTG
>SWBY01004590.1_pt1 | contig 43530 bp, 31 predicted proteins | sample 4693071 | NCBI WGS metagenome assembly SWBY01 (sample SAMN10267273, study PRJNA491770) | bioreactor metagenome | isolation source: DHS bioreactor inoculated with marine methane seep sediment | place: Japan: Omine Ridge, Nankai Trough | collected 2006-05-06 | reverse complement strand
CGTCGCTCCCAGAATTGGATCGGTGGAACCAGGCCGGGCAACGCGAGTTTCGTCCCGCCGCCGCATCGACTCGGTGAGTTACTCAGTGAATTCGAGCATGCCATCCACGATGAAAGCGACCTTCCCCCACTGGTGCGCATCGGGCTGCTCCACGTTCAGTTCGAGATACTGCACCCCTTCCTCGACGGCAATGGTCGACTGGGACGCCTACTGATCACCCTGCTCCTGCATCACTGGAAGTTATTGTCAAGACCACTTCTCTACTTGAGCCTCTTCCTCAAGACCCACCGGCAAGAATATTACCGGCGCTTGGGCGCGGTACGAACAGACGGCGACTGGGAAGGTTGGCTATCTTACTTTCTCGAAGGCGTCGCGGTCGTGGCCAAGGAGGGTGTCACAACCGCACGGCGATTGCACGCCATCGTTGCTCAGAGTCGTGCCAGGCTCTTGACCCGCGATGACGCCACGGTGATTAGCATCCGGCTCTTCGAGCTTCTCCCCGAGCATCCCATCTTGACGGTCAATCGGGTCGTCGACATTCTCGATTGCTCACGACCGGCCGCCGCCAAAGCCCTGCGTGTGCTCGAGGCCACGGAGATCCTGCATGCGCTGGATACACGCAAGAAAAACCGTACTGTCGTATTCAGGGAATATCTGGACCTCCTCCGCGAAGGAACTGAGCTGTAGACCCCAGTGGTTTATAGTGCAACCCGGGATCTTTCATTGCCTGATGAATGGGCATGCTTGTCCCGGCAGATGCCTTTTAGCGACGAAACTTGACAGTTCTTTGCAGGTGTTCATCCCTGGCTACATACCAATGTGACGCATTTCTCACAGCCAATCACCCTTTGAAAATTAATCAATTGAAAAAGGCAGAACCCCTGAGCGTCACCAGCAGTAACACTGCCGTCACCATTACGATCAGCGGCACACGTTTCAATGTAGGTTGGTGTATAGGTCATCATAACAATGCTGAACATTCTGAAGTTGCCTGAGGATATGCCGGCGAAGGTCAGGGACCATGGGGATCCGATGGAAAGGCGACGCGTTACGGAGCGGAAGCTGCGAAAGGAGTGTAACCAGATGATGGGTGATTGGCCACAGCATCAATCGCAACATACCGGTGATAGCAAAGCCACCATGATTCATTGAAATTTGACTCATATGGAATTTGAATATAGACTTATTGGCGTAGTTAATGTGTATTTGTATATTATCGTTCAGGTTAGGACTCATCTAATATGATTGGGAGGTCTAAACAGTGAAAAGATTAAGCTTTTTAATCATTTGCGTTGCCTTTGTGTATTTCTTGGGACCGGTGATCCAGGTCTCCGGATCTGATTTGTGTGGAACCTTCGTGGATCCGGAAATCAGTCCGGATACCGTTGAATTCGCTTCACAGTGGGAGCATGCAGACCCATTGACCAGGCAGGAACTGTTAACCCGGATGGAAATGGATCTGGAGGATTGTATCGATCGTCTTCCGGATGCTGATGTTTATGAATACCCACTGCTCTACAACCGGTCACGTGAGGTAGATAAGGGTATCGCGATTTTAAAAAAGGATCCGGAGACTATCTCAGTTGCCTGTCGGACTTTTTACATTCTGAGTGAACTGGGAGGGGAGATTACGTGCAAAGAGAGGGAAGGATGGGGGCATAAACCCGTGGGTGACGGATCTTTCATCATCTCTTCTGAACTGGAAGGTTGTGTGAGTAATTTGCCGGTCATTTTATCGGATATGTTTCCGGAATCGGATTTTGCCGGGTTGAACGACAAGGAGAGTCGTTCCTCCGGTTGGCTTCCGCCGATAAACACGGGTGATTCCGGTGTTGCCGGCATAATGCCGAGTATCACGACCGATAGTAATGGATACCTCTATTGCGCTATCATGGATATGGTCACGCCGTTTTACAATATTTCCCTGTATCGTTCCATGGATCGAGGGCAGACATGGAGTCATATCGTCACACGGACTGAAACAGCGCACTGCTTCTATCCATCTGTTGCTGTTGATATTTCCAACGATGATGTGGTTGTCGTCTATCAGAAAAATTCTTCATCACTTGATGTGGTCGGTTTCCGGTACAGTTCAGAATCTGTCTCGGCATTCATTGTCGATGCCGATGAGGGTGATGACGGTGCCCCCCGTATCACGGCGGATTACCATTATTCAGTGAATAACCTGTTGTATGTGGTGTATGAGCATGTCACGAATGAAGATAATACTGAGATGCATTGTGCACGATCCATTGATAGTGGAGCCACATGGGTTCCCTGGCACAATCGGGGATATTCCGATACCCAGGTGCACACTCAGTGTTCAATCACAGCGTCCAATGGAAGCAATGTCTATGTCACATACGCCCGGGCGCCCTCTGCGGCTGACGATAAGGATCTTTTTGTGGAATACGGCCCTCGAGCCTCCTCCAACAGCACGTTCGAGAGTCAGATCAAAATATACGATGCCTCAGACAATCAGGGTTCGGTCAAATGGCCGGATATTGCATGTTCGCATGGCAACTCGAATCAGATCATCGTGGTGTTCGAGAATCTCAGGACATACAACAACAACTCGTATATCGAATCATTTTCAACAGCGGATGGAGGTGCAAACTGGACTGCAGCCCTGGTGGAAACCAACACAGACGTCCATTACCCGTCACTTACCGTGGACGGGATAGGTTCTGACAGCACATCGATAAATGGATATTTCCATTGTGCATACTACTATTCGACAGGAAGCAAGATTCAGTTCCGGCGCGCATTGTATGCATCTCCCGGGGCATGGAACTCGTGGGATCAGAGAGATATTCTCGATGGCACCACGGATCCTTCGACTGGCCGGTGTGTCGGCACCACAACGATGCAGGGAGATGACGGCAACTGGTATCCCGGAATCGCATTCACCAACGGCAGTCACGTATCATACACGACGAAAATGACTGCCCCATACCATATTGTCGCCAACCCGGCATCTCTCACGGTTCAGGTGGATGGCATGGATTATCCGGGTGGTACGACGTTCAGCACCTGGCTCCAGGGCGATACGCACCTGATCAATGCTCCCAGTCCCCAGGGTCAGTATGATTTTGATCACTGGAGTGACGGGGGAGCTCAATCTCATGATATCATCACCGGTCCCTACTCGGGAGGTGTCACCCTGACCGCTTATTTTACGGCGCCGACCTATACGCCGGTTCCCACATTTACTCCGACACCAATTCCGCCTCCAACCTATACTCCAGCGCCGACCTATACCCCGGCACCGACCTCGACCCCTGAGTACGGTGAGTCCTGTTCCGATGCGGTGGATATTTCTTCCCAGCTTCACGATGCATGGACATTCCAAACCTTGATTTGGAAGGTAGTTTACTCCACAGGTATGGTTCAGGACTACAATCGGGATTCAGGCTGGTTTCCGTGCGGGGATCCGGGTGTCGGCCCCGATGTTGTATTCAAATTCTCACCGGTGGGTGAGGACTGGGTTTTCGATATCCAGAACTGTGATTATAACAGCCATTGGAGCGTCATGGTCTATGATGGGGTATGTTCCGGTGTGCCATATGTGGCAGACGACGATTCATGTGACAGTTGTGCCGGTGAGGATTTTCAGACCGGATGTACCACGTATTATCTCGGGCATACGTACTATGTCGTGTTGGGGGATGAATCCACCAGCAATCCCATGTCTCTTGTGGATTTCATTGCCTGTCCTCCGGTGTTTACATCTACACCCACTCAGACACCAACCCCTGCTCCGCCCACTATGACGCCGACCCCTGCCCCCCCCACAAATACCCCTGTTCCGGTTCTGGATTGTTCCATACCTTTCCCTATAGATTGTACGGCCCAGATTCATTATGATACCTCAATGTTTAATGCGGACGTCGATCAATACGGCTGTATTGATTGGGATGAATCCGGGCACGAAGTTGTCCATTCCATTACCGTGACAGAGGATTATTCGGTAATTGTTGCAGAAGTTGCTGCACCTTATGGAGATGTGGATGTGTTTATCCTGGGGTCCTGCGATGAAAACGATTGCCTGGTGTATGGTGATACCGGAACGGCTCTTGTTGATTTTCCAATAGAACATAAAACCTATTATATTGTTGTAGACGGCAAAGCGGGATTCGCCGGAGAATATTATCTGGATATTTCTTGTACACCCTGGGTTCCCACGCCGACGCCTACTCTCACACCAATCCCCACCGATACACCGGTCCCTTGCATAAATGACGGGGATGTGGACTTCAATGGTCAGATAACCGCCGGGGACGCACAGATGGCATTCGGCATCACTCTCGGTGTGATCATCCCGACTTTTGAAGAAGAATGTGCAGCGGACTGCGATGGCAACGGGGAAGTAACGGCAGGAGATGCACAAAAAATATTCGCTACGGTCATGGGGGAAGATTCCTGTGTGGACGCCTGAACAGGATTTTTAAAGCGCCTGTTGACAGTCTGCTGCCGAATCCGTGGGGTTTAAAGCATGTGCTTGGCACATGTTGCAGAATTGTGCTGGGATAAATACACTTTAAGATCCACTGAACCGCAAACCAATTATGTCGGTAAATACGGTCTTTAAATAAGTGATGTATCATCATGAGTTATGCTGACCTGAATCCGATGCCTAATGGCCCCGGATCGATTGCTTCATGTTCCACCAGCAACATAGAATAACCGATATCGACAATCACCACCCTGCTTGACATGCTGTTTTTTTGCATCTTCTCTCACAACTGTGTGATTATGAGAGTGGCTGAACAGTAAATGTGAAATTTTTGAGAGGGATGTCGAGATGAAAGAACTGAATTTGTTATTCGGTGTTATTTTAATGTCCTGCATGACGGGATCCGCAGGTCATTCTGCAGTGTTCAACGTACCGGGAGATTATGCCACAATCCAGGCCGGCATATTTGCCTCGGATGATGGGGACACGGTAATTGTCGCTGATGGGACATATACAGGTGAAGGCAACAGAGACCTGGTTTTGGGCGGTCGATCCATTCACGTACTTTCAGTGAACGGATCCCAGGCAACGGTTATCGATTGTGAGAGCCTGGGAAGGGGATTCCGCCTGTACTCATCAGGCGATTCCGGCAGTATGATCCGGGGCTTCACCATAAAAAACGGAGCACCTGAAATAAAGGGCGGAGGCATGGAAATCGGGTACGGTGTCGAAACGACAGTTGTGGATTGTATGTTTCAAGACAACACCGTGACCGGAGATTCCGCGCTGGGTTGCGGGATGTCAGTTGAGAACAATGCCGTGCTCACACTGAAAAACTGCACCTTCACCGGTAACCATACAGATAATTACAACGGTTCCGGCATCGCTCTGATTCTTGGCTCCAATTCGAACGTGATGATCTCCGGTTGTGTTTTCTCGAACAATATCGGGACCGGTTTAAACAGCAAAGGCGGAGCCATCAGGATCGGATCCAATGCAGTGGCACTGACCATTTCCAACTGCCTGTTTGACGGGAACCAGGCGGCATACGGTGGGGCACTATCAGGAGGTCATCTGAAAAATTTCACCATCACCAACTGTTTATTCATCAATAACATGGTAAAGACCGGTGGCAGTGCCATCGATTTGTATGACTGGGAACCCTTCACCGAAATGATCATCCGGAACTGCACCTTTGCCGATAACTCTCTTGTCTATTCAAACGGTGCCGTCATCGATATGGCGGATGTCCTGGATCTGCAGATCAAGGACAGCATATTTTGGAATAATACGCCGGCGCAGATCGTTTATACCAACATTGCGCCCACAGTGTCATATAGTGATGTCCAGGGATCCTGGCCGGGAACGGGAAATATCGACACCGATCCCCTGTTCTGTCCCGGACCTTTCGGTAATTATTATCTCAGCCATACCGCTGCCGGGGAAGCTTCCGACAGCCCGTGTATCGATACAGGCAGCATACAGGCATCAGATGTATGTTATTCCATTGCCGAGGGTTTACGGTGCATGGATGAACTGACCACCCGATCGGATATAATGGTCGACACCGGTCAGGTGGATTTGGGCATGCATTTTGAAAGCACCTTATGTATTCGGCATGGGGATGTGGATTTTAGTGGAGAACTCACCGCCGGAGACGCCCAGACCGCATTCGCTATTGTGTTGGGGGCGATTACCCCCACACTCCAGGAGGAGTGCGCGGCAGACTGTAACGGTGACGGCACGATCACAGCAGCCGATGCCCAATCGATTTTTGGAGCAGTGCTCGGTTACGATCCATGCATTGATCCCATTCCGGAGAGCTTTTAATAGCTTAAAATAGCGATATAATTCTACCATATGCCCCATTTGCCTTATTCCCGAAATCAATGTTCTCCATATGAAACCTCCCATGTCCTTGACATCCTTTTGATGTAGGTAATTAGTTATCAGATTCCTAATTAAATGGGAATATTCCCACAAGGTAATCCCGTTATTTTATCAACGATCGGTGCAGGAATAGGCGAATCAAGGATCTGATGGGTACATGAAGAGCGCGCAATCCAGTTCTTCCTTGGGTCAGTCGTGGTAATCAAATGGTAAACTTCTTACATGCAAGGAAGCGGATGACGAGCTGCATCAGCTGGAAGCACTGGCTATTTTTTGATCATCGATCTCAGGATCGCTCGGTGGAATGTCCGGCTCAGATTCGCATTCAAAGTACATTTCAAATTCCTTTCCCCACACACTTATATCCATCAGGATTAGTATTATTAAATTGTCCTGATCGAGAATCATGATTCGACCAGAAATTCTTCCGGAATGTTTGACAAACGGTACACCTGAACTAGCACTCCCCAGTCGGTCCATGCTAATATTAATTGACTTCAGTTTATGTTGTCATTCAATGGCAAGGTCTCACTCGTATTCTCTGGAGTATAACCTGTTATGACTCGATGGAAAATACCCGTTGTCACATTAATCAGCCTAATGCTAATTACTTGCCTGGGATTGATGATACTTAGGAAATACAAGCTGGGTCACCGTCTCACATGTGCTGTTTCAGAAGGCAAAACACAACGTGTTATCGAATTGATAAACAAAGGTGCAAGCGTAAATATCCCATTTAAACATGAATGTGCGGGCTGTGTTGGAACTGGATGGTACCCGATTCACATCGCCACTATTCTTGGCAATCAGGAGATGTTGAAGATCCTAATCAGAAACGACGCTGATGTGAACAGCAAGCTGAAAATAGAAGATGGCTGCACACCGCTTCATCTCAATTACAATTTCTACAGGAGTCCACGAATCACAGACAAGAACAGACAGAAGATTACCAGGATTTTAGTTGAGAATGGAGCAGATCCGTCCGTTGAGGATCGCTACGGCCGCACTCCTCTGTATTATGCAATGGAGGCTGGATTCAGAAAGATTACCGATCTTCTGTATGACTGGAAAATCGCTGTATCATCAAAGGACAAAGATGGGAGACGCCTGCTCCATGTCTGTGCTACACACGGCTATGAAGAAATAGCTTCTGATCTTATAACTTATGGCGCTGACCCGAATATCAGAGATAACAAAGGCCGGACCCCTTTACACTTGGCTTCTGCGAACGGGCATCTGACTATTGTGAAACTTCTACTTGAATCCGATGCTGATTTCAAGATTGTTTCGGACGCCTCAGGAACACCGTTACACTGTGCAGCAGGGGCTGGGAATATGAGTATCTTGAAGCTGCTTCTGGATAACGGATCTGATTCTGAAATCGTTACTCCGAATGCTGGTACACCATTTCACCGAGCATTATGTGGCAGGCATTATCACATTGCTGAATATTTGATCAAGCTGGGAATTGATCCTGATATTGAGGATGACCTTGGCAGAAACGCGATGGACTCAGTGATCTTCCCATGCCTGTTTGCCGATATACCATCGTTAATTGAGACTTTTGACTTCCTGATTGCTCTGGGAAGTGATGTGAATCATAAAGACCTGGAGGGCAGGACGGTTCTATTCACTGCTTTAGGTTTGCACTCTGAACCCGTGATAAGCAAACTGATCGATTATGGTGCTGAAGTTAATATTCAGGATAATGAAGGCACTACACCTCTGCATTTGGCGGCGGTTTGCAATCATGTAGCATGCGGAATTCTATTATCACATGGTGCTGACCACACGATTAGAGATCATAAGGGGCAGACGCCTTATGATGTTTGGAATAAATGTGGCAGGCATGAATGCTGCGTTCCCTTTCCCGGAACTCAGATTCCCTGACCTGAGTCATTCGCGTCTCTTCTCATCAAGCGTGGTGAATCTCTTTCAATGGTCAGCAAGCTCACTCACAGGGCACTGCTTCGACCGGGTGACCCGACGGATATACTAACACCTAATCCGCCAGGCAGTAACCATCCCATTCACCTGTATCAGGTTTGAAACAGATGCGAAGATGATAAGGCCGGGGTGTACCTCCAAATTTGAATCCAATATCCACGTTATAACTCACATTCCGCACCCCCATCGGCCATGGACCGGCCCTCCACGGAAAGAAATCCCCGGCACGGTGCTGGACGCTTTCATGACGTGAACAAGATTTCCTTCATGGGTATCGAATTTCACTATTGATACCCGAATTCAATCCGATCAAAATCACCGATCAGATCGGAAGTTTCTTGATCCAGTATCGCACCCCAGAAACAGAGTCCATCAACTGAACCCTGGATATTGTCCGGCCAGATGAAGTCCAGAATGAAGCTGACCACCGGTTTGGAGGGATTCAGGGTTACCGTCTCATACTGTGGAATCTCCGTCCATCCCGGGTGGAACCAATATTCACCGTAAACATCCAGAATGACGTGCAGATTCGCTGCCGTATCCTTGGGATCGCCCATGCACTGTGCACGCAGCCGGAACAGATCCCCGCCGGTGAACGGTGAACCGGGGAGGATCAATTGAACACCTCGCCATTCCGGTGGTAGCAGAGTGGGTGTAATTGTAGGTGTTTGGGTCGGTGTTGCTGTAGTCAATGGCGTTGGAGTCTCATTCAAGGTGACCGAGATTCTTAAACTATCATGGTTAGTAGCCATATAATGGGAACCCCACGGGACTTTCAATACGTATCCTGAACAGGGATCACCCATACCTGCACCAAAAATATCGTTTCGAAGAGAGTCTGTGACATCAATATTGCTCACAGTCATTTCCCCCGGACTGCCAGGATGAAGAATGGCGATGAGATCTTCCAAGGTTGAAGCATTGAAATCATCTTCGTTCAATTCACCATCTTCGTATCCATCATTCATCTGGTACAAACCAGGGGCGAATGACAGCTCATGATTAAATTCGATGGCTTCTATTCTTGCTGTCCAGTTGCTGGCTGTCATCTGAAAGGTGGGAAAGTCTCCACCGTCGACAGTTTCATCTACCGGGAACTCCATCACACCATGCCCTACAAAATGATGTTCATACATAGAGCCGGAACCAAAGTCGAACAGGTCAATCCACGGTCCTGCTACCCGATAGAATGTGCGGTAAGTACCGAAATAGGTATAGGTTTCTTTCATCACAGTCCCTGTGACAACCGGTTCCAGAACGATCTGTGCACCGATTGATTGAGTAATAAGGATTACTCCCAATCCTGCAAAAATGATCCCGATTCTCATCTCACTTCCTCCCTGATGTGTTGTAGTATCCAAACTCAATCCGATCAAAATCCCCGATCAGATCGGAAGTTTCTTGATCCAGTATCGCTCCCCAGAAATAAAGCCCATCAACTGAACCCTGGGTATTGTCCGGCCAGATGAAGTCCAGAATGAAGCTGACCACCGGTTTGGAGGGATTCAGGGTTACCGTCTCATACTGTGGAATCTCCGTCCATCCCGGGTGAAACCAATATTCACCGTAGACATCAAGGATAACGTATAGGTTTACATCTGAATCGTCCGGGTCACCCATGCACTGAGCACGTAATTTAAACTGATCTCCAGCAGTGAAGGGTGAACCCGGTAAAATCAATTTAACGCCGCGCCATTCAGGAGGGGTTGAAGTTGGGGACTGAGTTGGCGTTGGCGTTATCGTGGGCGTCTGTGTGGGTGTGGGTGTGGGTGTTGAAACATTCACAGTAATTCTAAGGTTTTCATGGTCCACTCTGCAGTTATTTTCATAATCGCAGGCTGGTGCTATCAAGATGTAACCAGAAGTGAGATCACCAGCACCCGCACCAAAAATATCGTTTCGGAGTGCGTCCGTAATATCGATGCTGCTTACGGTAGTTCCACCAGGTTCGTCAGGATGAAGAGCGGTAATAAGATCTTCCGAGGTCGAAGAGTAGAAATCGTTAATTTCAAGCACACCATCTTCATATTCATCATTCATCTGGTACAGATTTGGAAAGGGACCATTTACGAATTCGAAATCGATGACTTCGATTGCTGCCATCCAGTTGCTGACAGTCATTTGAGTCGTGGGGAAAATCCCACCATAAACAGTTTCATCTGCAGGAAACTCCATGACCGCATGTGCGCTGTAAAGATCATGGTGGAATCCTGTACCATAGCAATACACATCCATTTCTGGGATTCTAATATCATAACGGGCATAGTACCCTGAGGAAAACCAATAATGTTTCCACACATTGCCAGTGATCTCTGGTTCCATATAAATCTGACCATACACTGTTGTGATCAGCATTGATAAAACTAATGCAAGATATAATAATTTCATAGCATAATCCTCTAAATTTGAGTTTAACCAAACAACTCCTTACTTGACAAGGAGTCGTTCTGGATTCATTTTCGTGCATACCCTAAAAAAATATTTCGGATCAGAAGTTCTGCCTTTTGTCTCTATGAGCTCCCCGAACTGTTCAATAGGTAGAACTTTTCAGGCGGTTTACATCATGCCGGAAGTGACCCGGAAACCTGCACCATCTGACAAGCCCAAGAAGCTGTACCGCAACCCTGTGATTCTGGCACACCATTGAACCTGATATTCCAGCCTTCAAACAACTGCGACTACCTATACAGGGTTTTGGACAGCTTCATTCATTTGGCCATCAGGAGTTGGTTCCGCATCCGGAATTATATGGTATGGTGCAATTGTCAATATACAGATGACACAGATCGTCGGTGAGTTGGGCCAGTTTTCTTTCGGGTGGAGTGACAGATCAAGTTTCAAACCAACGCCGGATGTCCCATAAATAAAGGGGTTTATTTTAAACCCAATACCCGTGTATATTCGGAAGGAATTGTAAACCATCAAATGGACTGAATCGGTATCCGTATTTACTGTATGGAAAAAACGCCGGCAGATTGTTTTAAATTCAGGAACAAAGTTGGTCTTGAATTCTACCTCAGACAGTTTAACTGGCGGCGTCTCTCATTATAGATTTCTTCGGGAGTCGGTTCGTATCTGATCCCTTTTCTGTTGTCTAACTCGATAAAATGTTTACCATTATCTGATTTCCAGAGACTGATCGTCACAGGTTGGTCACTTTTGTTTTTTTTGGACTGATGTACACCTTGTTCAGGTTTTGCCTGTGCATTGATAACGGTTGAGATATTAGAATTAATTGGCTATTTCCCGCTCAATTGGCTATTATTAGGCTACTGTCATCTGGAGGAGTACGGTTATGCTTTTACATAAACCTGGAAAATTAAGGGAACTGGAAATACCAATCAGTACCGGCTGGCTGATCGGTTCGTGTATGGAAGCCAGAGGAAAACAGGAACTCTGGCTCAAACAGAAACCTGAAGTTATCCGATTGCTGAAGGAACAGGCGATCATCCAGAGCGTTGAATCGTCCAACCGGATTGAGGGTGTGACGATTCCGGCAAGTCGGCTTCGTCCCATCGTACTGGGGAATTCCCGACCCCGGGACCGTTCTGAAGAAGAACTGGCAGGATATCGGAAAGCCTTGAACTGGATATTTTCGCGTAAACGTAAGGTGACGATCCGACCGAATCTCATTCAAAAGCTTCATGCCATGTCCCAGGGTGGGTTCTCAGGTGATGCGGGAGAATGGAAATCAAAGAACAACGAGATTATCGAAATCCTGCCGACTGGTGAAAGAACTGTCCGGTTCGTTCCTGCATCGGCAGAAGATACACCCCAGTTTATTAATCGGCTATGTCAGAACTATCGTGAATTATCAGAAATTGAGTGGTTACCCCCATTAGTTCTCATCTCCGATTTTGTGTTTGATTTATTGTGTATCCACCCCTTTCGGGATGGAAACGGCCGGGTATCCCGACTTGTCACCACGCTGCTCCTGCAAATGCACGGTTTTGAAGTATCCCGATATGTCAGTCTGGAGCGAATTATCGAAGAACGCAAAGAAGAATACTATGATGTTCTGAAAACATGCTCACAGAATTGGCATAATGGTGAAAACGATATACTGCCCTGGCTGAACTACTTCTTGAGTATCATCCGTCATGCATATCGTGAATTTGAGGATAAAGTCTCATCCATCGAATCTCGAAATGCGAAAAGTGATATAGTTCGGCAGATCATCCTGAATCAGGTTGAGCAATTCACCCTTTCAGATCTCGCCGCTCAGATTCCATCAGTAAGCAGGCAGTTGATAAAAAAAGTTCTGGCTGAACTGAAAGCTCAGGGGTTCCTCATCCTGACAGGCAAAGGTCGCGGAGCCCGTTGGCAGATCAAGGATTAATTCGAGAAGAAAATGACAGAACCCCTCAATGAAGAAGTTCTACCTTTCGTCTCATTCAGCTCCCCGGGACTGACGATTTTAGAACTTTTCCGGATATGCTGGTGCGGGAGATTCGGGGATTGCTGGCAGCGTGACTTATGTCTTTTGCTCATCATGTCCACTGTGGATTACCGGATTCTTTTTTGTCTGCCTGATCACGGTGCTGACTCCTTCCACCGTCCGGGTGTATGAATGAAAGTCAGACAGCCGATGCACCTCTTTTCCTCCCTCTCACACGCCGGACATGATCCGGGATGCTTCCATGATTTCACCGGATTGATGACTAATACTGGAAAATGTCAGCAGTAATCGACACATGTGAAGCGTTCAAGCAAATTTTCCGTATCGACTGGACCTCACCTTTGTTCGCGCTCCAATTGCTCCATCCGAATATTTAGATCTTCATTCTGCTGGGTTAGAATTTCATTCTGTTTTTGTAAATGTTGGATCTGATCATTCAAGGCTCTGATTGATTCAATCAGATACGCATTAAAATCATGGGGGTACGTGATGGTTTTACTTTTATCACCATCAGGGATCAGGTCCGTGTCGCACCCACGCGGTTCGGTTTCGTCGACCCAGTCCGGGAATACGGATTCGAGGTTCTGGGCAGTAATCCCTGCATGGCTGTCCGAATCATGCTCCTCCGGATTGATCCAGTCATAGGTGATGCCCTGTAATTTAAGCAATTTCTCCAAGGCGTCTTCCTGATCCAGCGTTTTGATATTGGTCTTCAGCCGTTGATCGGAGGAATCACTCCAGGACCCGCCGCCCGGCTTCCCTGCTGTACCGTTGACTTCAAGTTGATATCCCGGATCAAAACTGGTATTTATGCCCACATTCCAATAATATTTTACATTGTATCCAGCAAAAGAATACTTCACAATTGTACCGCTGGCACCGGGTAAAGAATAATCCAGATACGCAGCAGCATCTGTTGGAAAAATCACGAGTCCAGCACTATCCATGGAGAAGCGTGCAGCACCAACGACATCCAACGATCTTAACGGATTTGTTGTCCCGATACCCACCTTGCCATCCGCATCAACGAAAAGCGCATCTGAGGGTGAACCATCGGACGCATCCAGAGAATGGAGGGGTGATCCATTCTCATAATATTTCCCCGTAACATTTATGTCACCTGTTACATCCAGTGGGTGTGCAGGATTTCTCTGTCCGATACCAACACTGCCTGCATCAGTAACAGTCATGACTGTCTTCGGATTCGAAACATAGGTTATAAAACAAAAATCCGAATCTGCATCATGACTTGCTCTGCCACCGGGATATTCTTCGCCCCAGGTATATTCCCATTCGGGACCAGATGATAAATCCAGAGAAATCGTGTAAATCATCCCTGCTTCAATGGGGACAGAATGACTTAATTCATGATGATTCCAATCATCGACACCAAGGGTAATGCTGTCTGAAAGTAATAACGAACCACCCGTTCCCTCACCGGAATAGATACCTAAATCGTAAATGTTACCATTGGAACTGCTGATTCGTACTTCAAGAGAAGTGAAATCCCCGGAAATTCCAGCCGTGAATGATTGCCATAGGTCACCGTCTAATGAAATGAACTGCTCCTCCTCGTTGGCTTGGTCATAGACGGCTTCAACTTCTCCATCAATGACAAATTTTGATGATGGTGCGGATGTGCCGATTCCGACATTTCCATTGTCAGCCACGTACACGGCATTTTCCGGATTCCCATCAGGGGCGTCCAGGGCAAAAGCACTCCCGGCTGTTCCGGAATGAATGGCGCTTGACACACTGGTCAGTAATTGTCGTGGGGTCATTTCACCATTGCCATCAACCTCAACGCCAAACCATAGAACCTGATTGAAATCCACTGTCGCAAGACTCTCAACACTGCCGAGAATGACATTATACAATCCGCCAGCGACGGCAACCGTATCATGTGTCTCTTCCCAGAGCGCTGTACCATCTGTCTCCACATCATAGATGCGTACAATCATTGATACTGACCCTGAAACAGGAGATCCCGACACATTATCAATCAACTGTCCCTGATAATTGATCTCTTTCAGTACATCCGCCATAGTCGGGTTAACACAAAACACCATCACCAGAACCATAATGAGTCCTATACTTTTAACCATCGGATTCTCCCCCTGAAATATTAATCTGCTGAAGTTACAGAAATAAGATACATAATCAGGAATCGATAAGCAATTTTGGCTGATTTTTTTGGGCAACAACACAGCGCTGATCTGGTAGAGGACACGCTTGGGTGGATGACGGAGAACACGAGCTGTGGATACAAAACCGGCAAGGCTCAGCCCACCGGTTATATTGCTGCAGATGTGATCATGATAATTTCGTTGCCATAAACATCGATCAAATGGAAACCAATCGTTAGATTTTACACCATGGCGATATTGTGCCGTTGTTAATGATTTAAAACGGTGAACGACATCGGGTAATGATATTCCTGCAGGGGCAGTGCCCTTTTGGGGTTGTGATTACATGGAGGGCAGGCACGGGAGCTTACCCCTGTATTGATTTTTACGTTTGAATTGGTTTGCAGGTTGCCGTTGGTCAAAACGATGATACCATGGAAGAATGCCAATTCCTCCGGAATGCGCAGATATGATTTGGCATAATCACCATTTTATCCAAACATACGTGATCGTAATGGATTGGTAATTCAATCCACACGTTTCGAATCATTTACCCAGCATCATTCAGCACCATTTCCTGGCAGAAATCCGACTCGGATTCATCCACCAGTATTTTCACCTTCCCCCTTTTCTCCTCGGATAACCGCTGACTGATCACCCATCCGGCCCACCAAGTAAAACGGTTGACGGGGACGACCTCGTAACGTCATTTCCAGTACATTCTCATCGATTCCAAACTCCTTCCACCCGCCACCGCTGACACCGGACATGACATGCCGTTTCCATCAGGTGCTCACTGGATCTAAGATTCAGATCATAAACTCAACAATATAGTGGAACAATTCCTCTACAATTGTGTATATCTAGATAGACTATAGAACGGGTACTTTGAGGAGTTCCAAAATGAAAAATTACCCAATGAAAATATCAAACGCACTGATTCTGTGGCTGGTATTTTTGATTCTACTATTACATCCTTATTCAGATAGAATTAACATGAGATCTGCATCGGACAATGAGAAAACAAATAATTCTGCCAAGGTTGACTGCCCGAAAATTTCGATTGAGCAGCAAACCGTCGATTTGGGAACAGTACCTGCAAACCAGGAAATACACCATTGCATTATAGTAAGAAATACAGGAACTGCAGATCTACTCATTGAGAAACCCAAAGTAAACTGGGGGTGAACAAGCGTTAAGAAAGTATCTGTCAATCCTCAGATACTGCTTCCCGGGCAGGAAGGAACCGTTGATGTCACATTAAAATTTTATAAATTACCTGTTTGTGATAAATCCTGGGTTGGAATCGTCTCGAATGATCCTCAGAAACCGGAAGTTATCGTGAGATATACAGCCTGTGTCGATTATCTCGCGGATACGTTTGGACACGCACATTTTTCACGGATAAATATCATGAGTAAACCAGTAAGCAGAGAAGTGATCATCCACGGGAAAGCGGCTTCTGCCATGCGGAAAGCACGAATTTTCATCAGGGATAAATCGCTGGCACCTGCATTTTCCTGGGAATGGCAAGAGAGAGTTTATCTTAGCAAACCGTGGCCGGCAATCAAGGTGACGCTTGATCCCGGAAAACTGAAGATGGGTAAGTTTTCATCATTTCTGGTTTTTGACCATGACGATCGGGATATTCCGGAATGGGAAATCGTGATAGGCGGAGAAATCCTGGGCCGGTTATACGTGCCGCAACGATCAGAAATTAAATTCAGAAATTTTGAACCATATAGATCATATGTGAAAGAAATAGTAATTCGATCTTATAATCTGTACCCATTCATGATAACAGGATACGAAACGTCAGTCGAAAATCTTGAGGTGACCGGGCTGAATAAAATGAGTAAAGGTGATCAGACAGTGTACTTTCATTTCACGCCTGATGAAACTGATCGAATGTTTAATACCGAAGTGACCCTGTACACCGATCAGAAGGATCAACCTGAAATCAAGGTCAATGTTTCAGCCTACCATTTGAGGTAACCGATTAACTCAAGCTTTAGCGATCTTTATTCGTTGATTAAATTATATGATTCATGAGACCCGATCTATTCTTCTAATTGAGCGACGGGGGGCCTTCCTCAATTCCTTCGTGCAGCGGATCACTGTTAAGCACCCGGAAGTGAAGATCGAGTATAACCTCCCGTGTATAAAAGAAAAGGTAGAACCCCTCAATCAAGAAGTTCTACCTTTCATCTCATTCAGCTCCCCGGTGTAGACTATTTTAGAACTTTTCCAGAGATGATGGTGAGAGAGATTCGGGAGATGCTGGATGCTTGCAAGGCTTACAACGAATCCACACAACTCCCTCCGAAAACAACTCCAAAAATCGCTTGAGCATCACCTGCGGTAATGCTGCCATCACCGTTACAGTCAGCAGCGCACTCTTCTTCATAAGTGGGTGTATACGTCAACAAAACGATATCGAACGCTAACTGGGCGTCCCCGGCTGTCACGTCCCCGCTGAAGTTGACGTCCCCGTGGTGAATGCACGGTTGTGTCGCTGTCGGCGTCGGTGTAATAGTCGGCGTCGGTGTTGGGGCGATGCCGCCGAATTTCATGAATTTCAGGTTTTCAAATTGTTGGTGCCAGGATGTGAAAGTCGACACTTGCCCGAAAGTATCCACCCGCTTGATGTTGCCGGTCCAAGGGGGTTCAACATGTCTGGAGACGTACAGATGGCCATTCTCATGGAATGCCAGTCCGTAGGAATTGTCGAGGGGATGGATCGTATATACGTTCTGGACACCCCCGTTGTCCACCCGGATGATGTTGTCAGTGTTGGAGTTTGCGACGTACAACTCACCATCCTGATCAAATGCCAGCCCCTTGGGGCCGTCAAGGTTGCCGCCGGAGGTGAGCACGGTCTGGATGCCTGCGCTGTCCACCTTGACGATGCTGTTATTGCTGAGACTCGACACGTGCAGCATGCCACCGCTGTCAAACGCCACGTCGTAAGGACCGTTTAAATCACCCCCGGAGGTCAGAATCGACTGGCTGCCGCTGCTGTCGATCTTGACAATGGTGTGGGTGTCAGCGCAAGCCACGTACAGGGTTCCACTGGTATCGAATGCGATTCCCATGGGGCTGCTCAGGTCACCCCCGGAAGCGAAAATGGTTGTGCCGCCCGAGCCGGGATTCACCTTGAAAATAGTGTTGCCGGAACGGTCAGACACGTACACATAGCCATGAACATCCAATGCCAGACCATGGGGCCAGCCGCACGCAGTGGTGAATACTGTCAGGTTACCATCACCATCCACCTTCCAGACAGTGTTATTGTAATCACTGGTAACATAGAGTGGAAAATTTTCGAGGAGTCCCGGCGGGCGCGCTGTCGGCGTCGGTGTCATGGTCGGCGTCGGTGTCATGGTCGGCGTCGGTGTCATGGTCGGCGTCGGTGTCATGGTCGGCGTTGGCGTGATCGTCGGTGTACTTGTCGGCGTGTTCGTCGGTGTCGGTGTCGGCGTCGGCGTGACATAGCCGCCGAACACCATGAATTTCAAATAATCGAAATAGAACGAAGATTTAAAAGGAGTCACCTGACCGAAAATATCCACCTGGCTGATAAAGCTGGTAAGAGGAAGACCAACATGGTTGGAGACGTACAGTCGATCATTGTTGTGGAATGCCAGCCCGTATGGGGTGTTGAGACCGGACGTGATGGTGAACTCGGTCTGGTTACCCCCACTGTCCACCCGGATGATGTTGTTGGCGTTGCTGTTTGCGACGTACAAATCATCATTCTGCTGAAATGCGAGCCCGATAGGTCCGTTGAGCTCACCGTCGGAGGTAAGCACGGTCTGGTTGCCTGCGCTGTCCACCTGGATGATGCTGTTGTTCATTTGGCTCGAAACATGCAAAATGCCCCCACTGTCGAACGCCACGTCGTACGCACCGTCCAGATAACCCCCGGATGTGAGGACTGACTGGCTGCCGTCTGTGTCTATCTTGACGATGGTGTTGTTGCCATAGCTTGCCACGTACAGAAATCCATTGGTGTCGAACACCATCCCCATGGGAATGCTCAGGTCACCGCCGGACGCGAAAAGAGTTGAGACGCCCGAGCCGGGAGCCACCTTGAAAATATTGTTGCCGGCACGGTCAGACACGTACACATAGCCATGAACGTCCAATGCCAGGCCATGGGGCCAGCCGCATGCTCTGGTAAGTACGCTGAAAGAACCGTCACCCTCCACTTTCCAGACAGTGTTCGGAGAAACGCCGGAAACATATAGCGGAAATTCATGAAGGAGTCCCGGCGGATGCGCGGTGGGTGTAACTGTCGGTGTCGGCGTCGGCACAGGTTCACTATACCCTTGAAATGCAAGATATGCGGCGCCGCTGAAGTTGGGACCCGATGCCAAAACGGATTGGACTCCGCCGGGTTCCACTTTGACAATGCTGCTGTTCCCGCGGCTCACCACATAGACGTTGTTGCTGTAGTCGCACGCCACGCCAACCGGGTCGCTGATGAGACCCCCTGATGTGAACAAAGCCTGTCTTCCGGAGGCAGGGTTGAAAGTACTGATCGTGTGGATGTCATTGTTTGTGATATAGAGAATGCCGTAGGTGTCAAAAGCGATCCCGTGGGGATTGCTGAGTTCCCATGCATATGTGCTCTGGGAGTTGGTGCCGTCAGGCGCCACTATGGCGAGGCCGCCACTACCGTTATTATAGTCTTGCGCGCACCAGAGGTAACCCTCGCTGTCGAAAGCCAGGCCTTTTAAATTAGTGCCTAGGACGTCGCCTGTTGAGGTTAAAACCATTTCCCCTGTGACCGGGTCCACCTGCATAACACCGTTTTGATTTGGAGCAGCAAAATAGATCTGTCCGTCCGGACCGACCGCCACCCCCTTTAACCCGCCGAGATAGTAATAATCGTCGTGGCAAATAATCACGGACTGGATGGCGCTGCTGCTTTCCACCCGGACAATTCTGGAGTCCTGATCAGGGCCTTCGTCATCAGTGCCCACGTAGATGTAGCCATTGCGGTCACATGCCACCCCCAGTGGCTTGTTGATATTGAGTCCGGATGTCAGCACGGTCTGGGTACCGTCACTGTCCACCCGGATGATGCTGTGGGTACTGTTATTGGAAACATAGAGGGGAAAATCGTTCCCGGGTCCGGGTGGATGCGCTGTCGGCGTAACGGTCGGCGTCGGCGACGTTGCCTGCCCTGCGAAGACGACATCCGCAGGGTGATCGAGACTGCCCCCGGAAGCGAGGAGCCACTGTTCACCGTTCGGGGCCACCTTGACGATGGTATTGGTGTCATAGTTTGCAGTGTACAGGAAGACGCTGCTGTCAACAGCCATGCCCCAGGGACGGGTCAGGTTTTCCCCAACCGAAACGTTGCTTTGCCTGCAAAACGGGTCTGTTTTCTGGACTGTTCCACTCTCGTCGGCCGCGTACAGTATGCCCGTATGGTCAAACGCCAGGCCCTGGGTCGTACCTCCTCCACTTTCCAGAAATCCCCATATTGTTGCAGCACCCAAAGTGTCCACCTGGACGATCATCCACCAGTAGGAGCTGCCGACGTAAAGTATCCCATTCACATCAAACGCAAGTGCAGTCGGCCAGATAATATCACCGCCTGACGCAAATACAGACGGCGTTCCATCCGGGGTGACTTTGATAATCGCGTGATCGGCCCAACTCGAGACGAACAGGTCGCCACTGCTGTCGAACGCCATTCCTGCCGGCGTGTTGATCAGTCCGTCAACGAACAGGGTCTGGCTGCCGGTAATGGGGTCCACTATCACGATGCTGTTGCTCGAGTAGCACGACACGTAGATGTTGCCGCTGTTATCCAGCACCATACCCTGGGGATTGTCGAGATGCTGCCCCGATGTTATGACGGTCTGGATGCCGCTGCTGTCCACACTGAGGATGGTATTGTTACCGGCACAGGTGACATACAGTGGAAAGTCGTTCCCACCGTTCGTCGTGTCAGCGAAACTTGTGCTGCCGGCCAGGCAGAACAACAGTCCTGCCAGAAGCAGTGGCAATGCGCGGAATATGGAAATATCAGTCGAATCACTAACGTGGAAAAATCGATAAACAACAGCTGTTCGGTTCAAAGTGGACATCCTCCCCTGTGAGCCGGAATGTAATTTTCGACTCCGCAGATTTTGATTTTTTCCAGACGAGTGTCTTTTCCCAAATTTCTTCGTTCTCAATTTTCGAAAACTAACACACCGTTCTGTCCAATAATCTTCTAAAATACCCTTCTTTACATTGTATTTATAATGAAACACAATACCACATTATTTATTTTATCCACATGTAAAATAGTTTGTCAAAATTTTAATTTTAATTAATTGAAAACTCGAACTGGCTCAACATTCCGCAGGTCTATATGGGATGGCTGAATTGGAACAAGAGTGTTATTCCAGAAAATGCAGTTGGTAATAATCGGGGCGCATGTTTGTCACAGAAGAATCCCCCACCATCTTCAACTGCGAGATTATCCACGACCGTGCAATTTGATACTGTAGAAGAAGCATTTACACCCACGTAAGCACCACCGCCATCCACATAAATCTGATTATCAGCAATTAGGCAGTTGAACACATCCAGATCCAATTTGGATTGCCATTTTTTTTTAGTCTGCCTGATTCCGGTCCTGCATTTTTCATCAGTTACTAAATTAGTGATGTATCATCATGAGTTATGCTGACCTGAATCGGATGTCTCCCGGTGAAAAATGGCCTTCTTTACATTCTCCCGCCACCGTCCGGGTGAATGAATAAAAGTCAGACAGTCGGCCCACCTCTTTACCGCCCTCTCACACGCCGGACATGACCCGGGATTCTTCTGTGATTTCACCGGATCAATGATTAATAATGGAAAATGACAGCAGGTATCGACACATTTAGAGCGTTAACATCCCTTTCTGCTTTCATGGTCAAAACCACTTAAGGAAGTGTCACCCCTTTTTCTTAATCTCGATTGCTCATTTAGTGGTTGCCAGCACAGTATGATGATTCAGAATTCAACCGGGGTGAACGATTCGGATTTAACCGAGGAATCCGTATATTTCATAACAGAGGGTATTGGACTTTTATGAATAAGTGGATAGAATGAACCGTGATGGAGAACAAAGAATCTAAGGGGAGTCAAAGAAATTATCATGATCAGTAAGATTACAAGCATGATCGTTTGCCTGATCGTCATTTGCACCGTCGGTACTGTTGTGGGCTCCGAGGGTTCTCTTGATTTCGGCAAGCACACAAAATGTCTGGCCGTCACCATCCGTCCCACCGGCGAGGTTCGCTATTTCAAATTCATCGGTACGGGACCGGCAATTCCTCAACAATGTAATCAGAAACCGTATGAATTCGAAAATTTCGATGGCACCAAAATCACGTATCCCAAACGTTCTGTCTGTAAAATCCGGGAAATCAACCTGAATAATCGCATCAAAAAACTGGTCCGGGAACAGCTCAAAAAAAGTCCAATTCGATATACTCCCGTGTCAAACCCGCCCCAAAATGATCAAATCAATCTCTCGAGGGTTACCAACAACTACTACCGATCTCTGATCCAGAAAAAACTGGATGAAACGGAAAAGTACCGGACGGAAATCAAGGAAATCAAAGCGCAGGCAAAGCTGAGATGGGAAGGTAACAGCGGCCGTTGGGATGGGGAACATAAATACATGCATTTAGATAAATTATATGGAAGATACGACCTGGATGAAGCGCAAAAAATCAAAGATCTGAATGCAAAGGCAGACCGATGTGAAACCGAGGCGAAACGGCTCTACAAAGAATACCTGCATAAATTGTAATTATCCGGATTCCGGAACTTTTCAGGCAGAGAACGCTGGACTTTTAGTAATCAGGGACTAAAATAGTTGATGATGGACAGGAAATTAAACGCCGGTATAGTAAGAGAACAATTTCATGATCAGTAAGATTATGAGGATATTGGTTTGCCTAATCGTCATTTGCACCGTCGGTACTGGTGTGAACGCCGAGGATTCTCTTGATTTCGGTAAACACACAAAATGTCTTGCCGTCACCATCTCTTCCACAGGCGAGGTTAGCTATTTCAAATACATGGATCAGGGACCAAAAAATCCCCATTACCCTGAAGCGATTCAGACACGGTATGAGTTCGAAAAGTTTGATGGATCCAAGGTTTCTTATTCCAGGTATTCCATCAGTAAGATCCAGGAAATTGAACTGAGCGATCACATCAAAGATCTGATCCGGGAACAACTCATAGAAAATTCAATGCAATATCCCCCTGTATCAAAACAGACACAACAGGATAAGATCGATCTTTCGAAGGTCACCAGCCTCTATTACCGATCTCTGATCCGGATGAAACTGGATGAAGCGGAACAGTACCGGACAGAGATCAAGGAAACCAAAACGGCGATACTGTTGAGATGGAAAAACAGCAACACATTTATCCGTGGGTACGGGAACGTGAGTCCGGGAAGAAAGTATGGAAAATACGATCTGGACGACTCAAAAAAAATCAAGGCTCTGAACGCGAAGGCGGATCAATGTGACGCCGAGGCGAAACAGCTCTACAAAGAATACCTGCATAAATTGAAATAGCCGGGATCCCGGTTTCATATAGATGGCAAACAGGTGCGTTTAACCTGCATTCCATTCTGTAATCACCGATCCCGCCATCTCAAACCCCTGTTTATACCCGGTATGAAGATGCCCGGGATTCCGGGTAAGCCGGTCTACCGGGTATGAATCCGGCGGGCAGACCTCGATTATTTTCACACCATCCGGAGGATTCCGGATCAGATCTACCGATGCGTTGTATGCGGAAGCCCGGTTCAAAGCAGTATCCCGGAATGCGGGATAACGACGGAAGATCCATCGGGCAACCAGACCCGCCATCGTATCTTTTTTCCGGTAACTTTGAGTCCGGGACCGGATCACCATAATTTTTGTGGCTTCCCGCCGGATCGCTTCCGCCACGGGGATGGAGTCCGCCACACCCCCATCGGCCATGGACCGGCCCTCCACAGGAAGAAATCCCCGGTAAAACCCCGGCACAGTGCTGGACGCTTTCATGACGTGAACAAGATTTCCTTCATGGGTATCAACGTAAACCGCTCTCCCGGTCTCCACATCGGTGAGCACCAGGATAAACGGCCGATTCCAACTGTATATCCGCTCAAGACTGAGGGGTTCTTCCGCAACAGTAATATCCCACAACCAGTCCAGATCCATGAAATGACCGCCTCGAAGATACCGCCACAGGTTGATAAATTCGGGGCGGCACGAATAATCCGAGTATACCCGGAGATTCCGCCGGGGATTTTCTGCAAGATAAGCCGCGATATTGGTGGCCCCGGCGGACACCCCGATATAAAAATCGAAGGGATTGAATTTTTGAGTCAGAAACCCGTCCAGGACACCGGTGCCGAACACACCGCGCATGGCACCGCCTTCAACCACCAGGGCTGTTTTCGTCATAAATTAACCGTGCAATCAGGCTGCGGCCGGCGCCGGCGCCTTTGCTTTCGCTTTCTTGAATCGCGTGAAAATCAGGTAGATAAGTGCGGCAGCCACCACCAGAAGTGCAATACCCAGCAACGGTCTGTAAACAATCCATGCAATAGCTATTGTGATCACCGAGAGTACCGCCGCAATCAGGAATGCGATGAATCCGGTACCGGCGCCCACAATGGTTCCCAGAATGGGCAGGACATCCGCCAGGACAGAGAGGGGTTTGAAAATCAGCAGCAATCCGAAAAACATCACCAGGAATCCCACTAACCGCAGGATCCATGTGAGCGTCGTGTTGCTGGCATGAGCGGCCTGGAACATGGCTTCCGCCGAAGCCACACCGATTTCCAGCAGTTCAATGGACCCACCGGCTTCGGCATAGAACGGTTCAAACGTGTCTTTCACCTGATTGGCAACAACGCTGATTTCCGTCGGTAACGCCGCCTTGAAGGTCACACGCTCGTCCCCGATGACCGGTGAACCGGGGTTTGCACCGGAATAGTACCCTCCGCCGGATACTTTCACCTTCCCCTTCATCATCTCAGGCAATGTCCCCTCGTCTACAGTCACCGGTGTATAATTATTGATCATCGACACCAGAGACGGTGAGAGACGGAACGCACCCAGAATCACTTTCTCCGCTATTTTTTCGGTAGAAGCGTACTGCATGGAACCCGGGTTCTGATGACCTTCCATCACTTTGAAATTACTGGAGCTGATCACCTTTGAAGACCAGACTTTCGCATACGAATATGTCTTGGTCGTCTTGGTTTTACCCCCTACCTTTTTCTCGGTCTTGCTGTCTTCCGACTGTTTCCACTGATACATTTCCACGACCCGTTTCAGTTTCAGCGCATTCACCGAGATTCCAAACTGATCGTCATTGAGAATATCTTCCGTCATGGCTTTCGCCGACATGTGTACGAGTTTCCCCTCATTTCCGGGCTCAACAGTATCAGCGGCGACACTTACCACGGCGCTGCCACCCTCGTTCAGGGTCTTCGTGCGTTTTACCGCCCGGCCTTCATTCAAGAACAGGACCGGGAACGCGATCACAAAAAGCACAAGACCCACAATGATCCCTTTGAACGCGCCGCCGATTCGGCTGAACCATCCCTGCGTGCTTACTTCCGTAAAACTATCTGACATGTTGCACCTTCTTTCCCCCGGCGATGTCGAACCCCTTTAAAACCACAAAAATTATACCGGTTCATTAAATTCCAACCCGCCGCAGATTACGTTAAATCCGATATCTGATTTATAACACAACTCCGAGTGGGTTGGAAATCGAGGGTTATCTGGCGGAATTCGGGTTGCAAATCCGGAAGATCAGGTAGGGCGGGGATTCGTCCCCGCCGGAATCAACTCCGGGTGTGCTTTCGGCCGAAAGCACCTACGGGTTTGGATCATTTACATGTACTGAGCAACCATCAGTACTGCCACCCATTAATTCCCCAATAACCGCAGGCTGGAAAGCCTACGCTACCTCTAACCATCACTGATCACTGGCTTCTGATCACTGGCTCACTGGCTCACCGGCCCACCCACCACAGATCGGGATACCCGGACCGGATGGCACGGTCCATCTTCGGATCCAAAATGGAGATGGGAATCATACCGACCTCTTTCCGGAACCATTTTTCATATGAGTATTTTCGGGCGGTAATCAATGCCACCGTGAATTTTTCAGGGGTTTTCGTCACCACTTGCATCACCTGGTATCCGGTGTCCGTCTCAATGATAGTGCCATACACATCACCGGGTTGAAGCGGTTCAACCAGTGGCTTAAGCAGTTCACCGGGATGTGTCAGTTCACCGGGGAGATCAGGATTGACTGTTTCCTGAGATTCTCCAGATGCATACTCCAGTGTTCCATACTGGAGGGTCAGTTCACCAGCGACCGTTTCCAGAGGTGTTCCCTGAGATACTTTTTTCAGGGCGGTCTCGATCATTACACGGGACCGCACATGGAGATCCGGGTTCCGGCTGTGATAGTGCCGGAGTTTCTGATTGATGAGCCGGGGCGCCAGATAGATCCGGCGGTATGCCTCCGTATCATCCCCGAATACGGCTTTTACCCGGGCTAAAATTTCCGGCGCCCGACTGCTCTCATCGGCATGCCGGCTGAAACCGTCCAGATCTTCCCGGGTCACCGACAATCCCTCCCGCCGGAGCATTTCCCGGTTCAGGGCATCCTGGATCAGCACCACCAGGATTTTCTCCCGGGCCGGACACGTCCCGCTGTACACCTGTTCGATAGCGGTCCTGTAATGAATATCCTGATCTGTGATGCATGTCTCCCCTACCTGAGCGAGACCGGGTGGAACGGTATCCTGACCCGAAACCGGCCGGGGAACCACCACCCAAAGCACCAGGAACATGGCAGGTAAAAACCGAAATCCCGGGTTCCATAGCCGTCGGAACCTGGAATTTCGAGTTAAATCAAAACAACGGACCATTCTTAATTTTTCTGATGCAGATACAATGTCTGAAGGGGTTCATGCCGTTCATGTGTGTTTGACGCACCGGAAACGTAGCCTCCAACAACATAGATATATCCGTCCAGAACAGCCGCTCCTTGAAAATATCGAGTGGTTCCCATGGGTTCCCGGGTTGACCAGATGTTAGTCTCCGGATCATAACACATATTGTCATCCATACCGATAATGCCGTCATACCCACCCAGTACATAGATCCTGTTATTCACTGTCACCGCTGCCTGGCCATTGGCCGCTGTCGCCATGGATGAAACAAATGTCCAGGAATTCCCGACGATATCAAATCGTTCCGCTGAAGACAGTTGCGAGCCGCTGTATCCACCGAACACAAAAATATATTCCGTACCGCTGATTGAACCGGTTGCCGCTGCAGGAGATTGACGACTGGTCAACATAGAGGGTAGTCCAGTCCAGGAATCTGCATCGGGATCGTACACCTGGTTCAAGGGCATGGGGGAACCATTGCGTCCTCCCACCACATAGATCAGATTTCCGGCGACGGCAGCAGCGGTATTATCACGAGCGATGGGCATGGGTGACATGAGTGACCATGAATTGAACAACGGGTCAAACCGTTCGTTGAGGTTTGAATAGGATCCGGTATTACCGCCAATGGCATAAATAAATTCACTGGAACTCCAAATGGCCGTGCTGACGGTCAGATATCCTCTGCTGGTGGGCATGGCAGTTACATTGGTCCAGGAATCGGTTGCCGGATCATATTCCTCGTTAGTATTCAGATAACTGCCGTTAAAACCACCGATGGCATAGATCCTGTTATTGGCTGCCGCCGCACCAAGAGCAAATCGCGGCGTGGCCATGCTCGCTCGGGATTCCCACAAACCCCCTGATCTTAGCTGTCCCACATAGGTGTACCCGGTAGGTGCGGTATCCGTATTCCCCAGAATCATATATCCTGTCGGCACACCTGCGGCACCGGTTGCCGCCGTGGACTGGACCGTCCCATCGGCAAACTCAAGACTGTTCCCGGAACCGGAAATTTTGATATCGCCGGCAACTTCAAGCTTTTTCCCCGGGGAAGTCGTGCCGATACCCACATCACCTGAACCGGACATGGCAAACAAGCTGCCGTTATTGATGCTGATATTATCCGGCACCTCGGAATCATCGTCCGGGGTATCGTCATCATCACCGTCAACGAAACCACCGGGAATACCGCTGAGATTACCCCAGTCCAGGTAATAGGCGCCGGGCTGACCCTCCAGAGCATCCGCATCTTCCGCTTTCAACGAAAATCCCGCCGATACAATGCGTTGATCCGGCGCCAGAAGTTCACTGCCGCTGGTCCCGTCATCAAACCATATCCGCAGATAAAGGATCTCATTTTCGAATACCGATGCAGGAATTTCATTCATTCCATCCGTATATCCCAGGACCACATGATAAAGGCCGTTATTGACACCCACAGATACATCCGTTGTGGGCGGATCATTGCCATCGTTTGACCAGTATTGTGTGCTGCCGGTTTCGTCCATAATCGCAAAATTGAAATGTCCCGTCCCGTCAAAGGGCGTACCACCGACATTGATCTTACCCTGGTAATTGATCATAAGCGGCACCGCACCGGCGGTTGCTCCCAGAAAGATCGTTATAAGCACCACTGAAATGAATATTTTCTGATAATTCATGAGAGTCCCTTTCTCTGCATTGATTTGTGTCGAAAAATTAAACCTGAAAAAAGTAAAATCAAACATCCGATTCCCACCGTGGATACCGCAGGAATCGGCGGCACCGTCAGAATTGTATGCCAGAACCCGCTCTGGTTTTCATACGTGGCGCTGTCCTGAAGCCCTACCGTGGCAAATTGCGCGGTGGTGGATGTGTTGGAATAAGAACCGGAACTGGATTCGCTCCCACCCCCGGCGATAACCTCATCCTCGATTTCGTAATGTGCACTGCTTCTCACCTGAGCCATCACCGGTAGAACCGGCAAAATACAAACGATAGCGATCATGGCACAGCATGCCGCCATCTCTTTCCATATGTTCAATAAGATACACTGCATTCCCATGAACCTCACTTTCTTGTAATTGAATAATCCGTCCGAAAAACGGATACCCCCCCTGTTCCCTCAAAAAATTTCTGCCCCTATTAAACTAGCTGAGTTCACCTCCCGCCGTCAAGTGACGCACCGGCGTCTCTGGAACGTCGCAGCACCGCCCCACTGAATTCAGTCTAATTTCTACCCCGGAAAAATCACTTTAAATATAATAGGATACATATGGGAAGAATATGGCACGGATCTTGATAACCATAACTCTGGAAATGATCTTGAATTAAGGAGGATTATTATGGATATGAATCGACTGACACAAAAATCCCAGGAAGCACTCCAGCAGGCCCAGGTAAAAGCCGTCCGGTACGGTCATCTTGAAATTGATGGTGAACACCTGTTTATCGCTCTTCTGGAACAGTTTGAGGGTCTGATCCCGCGTTTGATTAAAAAGATGGATATACCCCTGGAATCTCTCCTGTCCGGTGTTGAAGATGAGTTGAATCGGCGGCCCCGGGTAACCGGGTCCGGCGCTGAGCCGGGAAAAGTATATGTTACCCAGCGCCTGAACAGACTCCTGGTCCAGGCGGAAGATGAAGCAAAACATTTAAAGGATGAATACATCTCGGTGGAACATCTGGTGCTGGCTCTTATCGAGGAAGGTGATTCCTCGGCTTCCGGACGGCTGCTGAAACAGTTCGGTGTATCCCGGGACCGATTTTTACAAACACTTATGGATGTCCGGGGAAATCAGCAGGTCCGGAGCGCCAACCCGGAGACCACATATGAAGCCCTGGAACGATATGGCCTGGATCTTGTCAAAGAAGCCAACTCCGGAAAACTGGATCCGGTGATCGGCCGGGATGCGGAAATCCGCCGGGTGATCCGGATTTTATCCCGGAAAACTAAAAATAACCCGGTCCTCATCGGCGAACCCGGTGTGGGCAAAACAGCTGTGGTAGAAGGGCTGGCACACCGGATCGTCCGGGGAGATGTCCCTGAAGGGCTTAAGGACAAAACCATATTTTCCCTGGATATGGGATCTCTCATTGCCGGTGCTAAATATCGGGGTGAATTTGAGGAACGCCTCAAAGCTGTCCTGCAGGAAATTAAGGAGAGTGACGGCCGGATTCTGCTCTTTATCGACGAGTTGCACACCATTGTCGGCGCCGGCAAAGGGGAAGGCGCCATGGATGCCGGCAACATGCTGAAACCCATGCTGGCCCGTGGGGAACTCCACTGCATCGGCGCCACCACCCTGGACGAATACCGGAAATACGTGGAAAAAGACGCCGCTCTGGAAAGACGGTTTCAACCAGTGCTTATCGATCAGCCGACTGTGGAAGACACCATCTCGATTCTCAGAGGTTTGAAAGAACGGTATGAGGTACATCACGGTGTCCAGATTCTTGATGGAGCCCTGGTTGCGGCAACAACCCTGTCCAACCGCTATATCTCCGACCGGTTTCTTCCGGATAAAGCCATTGATCTTATGGATGAGGCATGTGCCATGATCCGGACGGAAATTGATTCCCTGCCGGCAGCTCTGGATGAAGTCACCCGGAAGATCATGCGATTGGAGATAGAAGAAGCGGCTCTGAAAAAGGAAAAGGACCGGGCCGCCAAAGAACGGTGCAGCAATATCCGGAAAGAACTGGCGGATCTTCGGGGTGATGGTGATGCCATGCGCGTGCAATGGGAATCGGAAAAAGAAGCCATTCTGGATATTCAGAATCTGCGTGAACAGATCGAGCAGATCCGAACTGAGATAGAACGTGCGGAACGGGATCACGACCTGAACCGTGCGGCGGAACTGCAGCACGGGAAACTTCCTGCTCTGGAAACAGACCTGCATAAACAGGAACAGAAACTGACGGCCCGGCAGAACGGTGATCGGCTCCTGAGAGATACCGTTACAGAAGAGGAGATTGCGGATATCGTTGCCCGTTGGACCGGAATTCCTGTAACCCGGCTGATGGAAGGGGAACGGGAAAAACTTCTTAAACTGGATGATGTGCTTCATGAACGGGTTATCGGGCAGGATGAGGCGGTGCAGATGGTCACCGATGCTGTTATCCGGGCCCGGGCAGGGATCAAAGATCCCCGTAAACCCATTGGATCGTTCATTTTTCTGGGGCCCACCGGTGTGGGCAAAACGGAACTTGCCCGCACACTGTCTCAAGCACTTTTCGATAGCGAAGACAACATGGTGCGAATCGATATGACGGAATACATGGAACGTCATGCCGTATCCCGGCTCATCGGGGCACCTCCCGGTTATGTGGGATACGAAGAGGGCGGGCAGCTTACGGAAGCTGTACGGCGAAAACCATACTCCGTGATTCTGTTCGATGAGATCGAAAAGGCGCATCACGACGTGTTCAATATTCTATTGCAAATTCTGGATGACGGCCGGGTCACTGACAGTCACGGCAGGACCGTGGATTTCAAGAACACCGTGATTATTATGACCAGCAATATCGGTTCCCAATACATGCTGGACGGGATCACCGATTCAGGCGCTTTGGAACCCGGTGTTCACGATGCGGTCATGAAGGAGATGCGGATGCATTTCAGACCGGAGTTTCTTAACCGGGTGGACGATATTGTGTTGTTTAAACCACTGACTCTGGACGAGATTGAGCAGATCGTCCTACTGTTGACGGATGAACTGGCCCGCCGACTTGAAGATCGACACATCGCCCTGAAAATCACACCGGAAGCCCGGAAATTCATCGCCCGGGCGGGATATGATCCGGTTTATGGGGCAAGACCATTGAAACGGTACATCCAGAAGGAGTTGGAAACCCGGATCGGACGGGCACTGATTGCCGGATCAATTATGGAATCCGGTATGATACGAATCGGTACTGATCAGGACGGTCTCGTGGTGAACATTGATGCGAAGTGAGTGATCAGAATCAGGTAAAATCAAGCCATAAATATCTCTGAATTTCTTTTTGTGGATAAAAACCCTCCGGATCAGTTAAAATAGGTATTAACTGCGAGGAGGGTTTTCCATGACTGATCATAACCGGGAATACTGGGCGTCAATTGAGGAGATGTTATTCTCCAAAGATAAATACCACCGGGAAGAGGCCGTGAATACCCTGGAGAAGCATGACGAAGTACAGGCTGTCAGGCTACTTCTCAAAGGCGTGAAATCTCCCAGTTCAGCGTCTCGCGCGCAATTTAGAGGGATTTTGCAAAAGAAGGATCATCCCATGATTATAACGGGATTGATCGCCATGCTGGATGCCCCCGAATTTCATGTTCGAAAAAGCGCTTCGGATATTCTCCACTCATTCCCCGGGGACCGGACCTATCCTGAAATCATGAAACTTGTCCTGGACCCTCAACTGGATAAATCCCTGCGAATCGAACTGATTCCCATGCTTGCCCGCAGCGATGTGGAGGATCTCACTGATCTGTTCAAGAGTTATATTCGTGATGATGATGAAGCCGTGAAGCATGCTGCCATCGAAGGTCTTTGCAAAAGCAGTGCCCCATGGACGATCACACTCCTCTTGGACCTTCTGGGATCACGGCAGGCGGATATCCGCAAACGCGTGACGGATGCGCTGGTGAAACGGCATTCCCCGGAACTCATTACGCGTCTGCTGGATACACTGCAGACCACCGGTGACAGTGGCGTGCAGGCTGTTGCTGTTCTTTCCCGGATTGGCGATGAAACACTGGTGGATCGACTGGGACCCCTATTGAAGAATACCGATGTCGATGTCCGTCACCGAACACTTCTGCTGATCAAAACACTGGACCCTGATGCAGCGACAGAACACGCCGTCACGCTTCTCAGTGATGACGCGGAAACCAATCGAAATCTTGCGGTCGACATTCTGGAAGAAAAATCTCCGGATATGATATTTGAGCGGATTAAACTCGTTTTCCCGGGAACATCTCCGGGATTTGTGGAAGCCGCGTCAAAACTGCTTCTGTCCGGTAATCTGCCGGCAGCCCGGCAGCACCTTGATAATGTGTTTATTGAATCACCCACAAATATAAAACGGTCCATCATCCGTGGAGCAGCCGAAGCCGCATCGGATACCGCGATTACTTTTTTGAAAGATCATGCCGGTGATATCACCACGGGTACACAATCACTTCGAGCCCTGGGTGATAAAACAGATGAAACCGCAACATATGCGCTTGTAGATCTCATGTCGGAACCGGATCTATCAGATACCGCCCGCATTGAACTCATCGGAAAAGCCGGTCCTGAATTGGAATCCCTGATGCTGGCAGCCCTGGATAACCCTGCCGGAGACAGCACGAAAAGCACCTTGATGCTTCTGGGTAGAATTGGAACAGAACGATCCCTCAAACGATTGCTTGACCTGCCGAATGATTTTCCATACCGGGATAATGCCTGTTCAGCCATTGGTGAAATTGTGATCCGGAAAGACATAAAAAGTGCAGGTCTGGACACCGGGGAAATGGATCTGACAGATATCGAGAATCAGGCAATTGAAAACGGCTGGGACAGCCATACGGAACCACTGGGATTAATGCTGCGAAAATCCGGAAAAATACGGTTCCTCTCACTTTTACGTAACCGGTTGAAAAAAGAGATAAAAGGAACCCAAACCACAGTTTATTCTTTGGAACGGAAAATCGAGCGCATTGAAAACGCCCTGACCGGTTCGTCAAAGTCCGCAGGCATTAAACTCACATATATCGTCCTGACCCTTCTGGGCAGCGCCGGAGCTATATTTTCTCTGTACATGAACTGGCAACCCAAAGCCGCGACATTCTGGTATCCGCTTATGGTTGTATGTGCAATCATCACCGGTGTTTTCGGGTTGAAGATTTTCAAATTCAGGGAAACGAAACGCCCGAAACTGAATATTGCCAATCCCCGGCAGACCCTTGAGGAATACCGTCAGAAATATCAGGAAGAAAATGAACGCATTGCGCCGACAAAAGAACAACTCAATGGAATCGGCACTGAACTGGATGGAATAGATTCCGGTGAAACCACACGTTCACTTGAGGAGCTGGTCGGAAAAATCTCAGGAAAGTACAAAACAGAGTAACCGTTATAATTAATCGATGGACGGCAATGCTCTGGTGCCAACACCACCATTGATATCAAAACCACGGACCACAACAGACTCATCAATGTAAAATGTCCGAATTCCCGTGGAACCGTAAACCACCGGCCATGCCGTGGCACTCCACACCATGTAACTGGGAAAGATTTCCCCGGGTATCAGGATGGCGTTGCCTGCAACCAGAGTGTATTGGTACCCGGTTTTCAGACCCGACGCCAGACTCTCGTCGATGAACGGAACGCCACCTGCCATAAATCCGGTACCCAGACTACTCAGATTCATGGCAAATGAATGAGGCGACGTGTTGTTATTGTAATCCGTCTGCGCCGCCGCTATCGTTTTCATTGCGCCGATTGCACCGATTTCGTGAGCAGTCATACGGGCGCGAAGCAGATTAGGGACGGCTCCCACAGCAAGAATTGCGATGATGGCCACCACCATCAATAATTCAATAAGAGTGAACCCTTCCTGATATTTATGATAATTCATGAGATTCCCCCTGTAAAAACCGGTCATCACCTGACAGACCATTGTGCAATATCTGTACCGCGACATATGTACCCGTGAACTCCATGTTATTATAGGGAATTCTCAGCAAAGGATCAAATGAATCTGGATCAAAACGACAAATTTTGGCATTTAAGGACAAAAATAGTCATGATCCTACCGGACTGAACCGCTTTTTTACTCCCCCCATCCAAACGGTACGGTACCCAGTCCACCCATGAGATCTGTCATCGCAGCATTGGTCATAGCGCCATAAAACATCAGTCCACTGGCGGTGCCGGTACCTTCAGGCCATGTGAAAACCGGGATAATTCTCATATCGAGATATCCGGTAGGAAGATCAACCTCATACCAGCTCAGACTCTCATCAATGGATTTCCATTCCGGCGCGGAATAGAACGTGCCAAAGACATCGAGCAACACAAAAAACGGAACATCCGTAATGGCTTCAGATACATTGCCAAGACCGGCAAACAGGTAACAGACATCACCCGGAGCAAATTCAAAGGCGGGCATTGTCAGTGTGACTCCAGTGGCAACACCCATCGAATCGCCCATTCTGAAATTCATGGTAAAGGGTGTCATCTGAAATCCGTTTACATCGTTTACGGTCAATTCCACTGAAACCGCCATATCAGGATAGTACTCCGACAGGCTCGTTTGAACCGTCATTGTTTTATTTCCGGTCATTGGCATAATCAACGGATCGACCACCGGTGTACCATTCACTGTCAGGGAAACAGATGAAGCGTCAATCTCAGACAACACATCCATCAGAGTGATATAGAGCACTTTAGCACTGCACTCGACACCAACCGGACCGGCCAGGACCACATATGGCGGCGTATCATCAGGCTCATTTCCCTGCGTCCCTTCCAGTGTTATGGAAATCTGGGTATCCGCGCTGTCCGTGTTTACAACTACGAGATCCATGGTCTGATCATCCGCGAGAGTCATCTGGCAGCGTTGGAATGCCGGATCTACCGGTATCAGGGGGAAATAAGCCCCGTTTTTATGTCGTGCCGCCAGTGCCGAAACGTCATAACCCATATCATTCACGGTGACATTCAATTGAGGAGCACCGGATTGCAGCCGGTAATACCGGGCGGCATATCTTTGAATCGTGGCATCCTGTGATCCTGTTGGATAAGTATCAAATGTACTGGTGAGTTTGAAAGTGGGCGGATCGTAACCCATGTAGCCATACTGTCCCCTGTCCAGGGTGGGGTCATCCACCTGATTCGCCACGCACCAGTCCCGGACAACTTGCTGGGTATCGAAGGTGTATCCCATGGTATCAAACCCCGATATAATACCCTCAAATCCGTTAGCTGAATCAGCAGCAACAGTCCGGATACTATCGATTCCGCCGAACTGTTGATACATGTAGAGGAAGAAGAGAAAAACTTGTCCATAACTGCCGGATACATCAAAATCCAGCAGATCATTATTGGGGTGATTGGCAAAGTATGTCTCCCAACCGTCGGTACCGTACCCGCAGAGGTACCAGGCCAACTGAGAACATCCCTCATTTACCCAGGTAGTCTCATTGTTATCAGCCAGCCAGTGAATCATATGTTGGAATTCATGGGCCAGAACACCCAGCATATAAGGGTGATCAGGTGAGTGCATGCCATCAGCATCAAGGTAGACAATTTCGCATTCATTAGAGTGCTGTCCCTGTCCCTGCGCCTGAGCTTCGGTCATCTGATCGAAGGCATTGAAAAAACCGTCAAAGGAAGTGCCCATAAAAGATTCTATATCGTAAAACAGGATGTGTACCCGGGGATCTCCATCCAGAATATCCGGGACAGGGCCAAAGGAATCCGTGACAATCTCAAAGATCCCTTTATTTGGATCGACGGAATCCGCCGGCGTGGCATTTTCCCAGGCTTCAAAAACACCCTGGACATTACTCTCAAAAATATTGACGTTCCATTGGGTATCTTCAACCCAGACATACCCGTTATCGCCTTTCGCTCGGCATGTACTCGGCGTTTGATTGAAATCGGGGGGCATAACGGAAAAATCCCATGTCCAGAAAATCCGCTGATCACCCACATTATACTCAATTCGAGTACGGGTTTCCGGAGAAGGGATATTTTTCAGAATGTTGTCCCAATCCGGAACCGGAAGCAACGGTGCGATTTCTGCCGTTGCACAACGAAATTCCGCGGCCTGTAAAACGGGTACCAGCAAACCGGTTGTGATTGTCGAAACAAGTAAAAATAATAATGTATTTTTCATCTGAATAGCCTCCATTTAGTTTCCTGACTCGATTATACACAGATCGCTGTTTGACTCAAAATAAATCGTGCCCTCACGATCATTATTTGAGATAACTTCATTTTAACTGTAAATTGTATTATAATTTGCAGAGGGAGTTGCGATTATACAGGGAGGTTTCCCGGATGGATGCGCTGCAGGCGGTTCTGAATAATCTGGTGCAGTTTTACAGTGAATTGCCGGAGTGTCGTGCTGTGGCCTTGATTGGTTCCCGGGCCGAGGGGACTGCGAAATCCTGGTCTGATGTCAATCTGATGCTGGTGATGTTTTCCCAGCCGGATAGGGAGCGCCGGTTATCTCTGATTCAGAAACTTACCAGCTCTCAGCAACGTTTCAGGTGCACGGATTCACCATTTCCCACCGATCGATTTGATATGGGTGGCTACTCCATCAATGTCTGGCACATCAGTCAGGATCTGATATGCGACCGTGTTGCGTCCATCTCCAAAGGACGTCGCCTGGAAAGTACCATGATTATCGCCATTCTCCACGATTGCAAGATTCTCTGGGATTCCAACAATCAGCTCCGGGCATGGCGAAACCGGATCACACCCGTCCCGGAAAAGTACAAACTCAAGGTGATCCCTGTAGTTTTCTCCGAAATAACCAATGTGGTTGAAGATATCGCCCGTGCCTATAAAAAGGAGGAAAGCCTTTTTTTCATTCAGCATGAAATTTTGGCAGCGCTTCGGGTGATCTATGAAATCATATTCCTGATCAATAACCGCTATCTGAACCTGACCCGGCGCGTTGATTCCGTGATTACGACTTTTGAGCATCTCCCACCGGAATTTCTCACACGGGTAAACGATATTCTCCTGGGACCCAGCGATTCCGAAGGTGTTCGCCGCAAATGGCGGCTCCTGGCGGAAATAATCAAGCAGATCGGCCGCTTTCTGGAGGATCTTGACCCCCGGTATCAGTTGAGTAACGGCTGGGCACAACTTCAGAAAGCCGCCCCGTTTGTGTTTAAAGAATTGGAGCGGTCCCAGACAGGAAAAATCAGGATTCCCCGGAATAAGTAACCGGTTTCAACTTTCTGGACAATCTTAAAGCGCATACATACAGAAATATGTCTCAATAAACTGATCATCCACAATAAATGCTGCGTAGGCGTTGAATCCAAGCATCTGCTCGGAAACAATAAAATCCAGAAAAATATACTCCTCGCAGGAACATGCCGGAATGGTCCAGGGAACATAATCCAGGGTCGTGGACCAACTGGGATAGAAAAAGTATGATCCGAACACGTCCAGGACCAGGAAAAGATCACCTTCAATCGACTCGGTGGGATGACCGTTGCATACCCGGGCGGATAAAATCACATGATCCCCGGGTTCGTAAGTTTCCTGGTTTTGAACGCAGCGAATACCCGTGGACGGACATAATCCATCAGCGGAAACCACCGGAACAAACATACAAACGATGGATACTATCAACAATACTCTCATCATGGAACACCTCCTTAGAATCGGGTTCACCTATCAGATAAGCAACATTGATGCCAAGTCGGAAATATCGTGTGATCTCCTGTAAATAATGGGTTAAGGCAATTATCACATCAGGCATTGCTCTTACAAAAAATGGTTGACGGCTCTGAAATTACAATTTTTGTCCTGACTCGACTCTCATAATACCTTTTTTGATGTCATTCTTGTTTTTGACACCTTTTCTGTATAAGGTAATAGATAGACAATCGGCTCTAATTTAACAGCCGGGGAGGTATTTGATGATGATGAAAAAACATGTTTTTTTGGCTCTGCTCATGAGTCTGGTATTGACCGCCGGAGCGTACGCTCAGGTCACGATTTATGACATTCAGTACACAACTGCACCCAGTGGAGACTCACCTTACGCGGGACAGACGGTGACCACTCACGGAATTGTCACAGCATATGAATCCGGCACGTGGGAGGTTTTCATACAGGACGGTGCCGGACCCTGGACCGGAATAATGATTTATAATCCCCCCATCACCCTGGCCCTTGGGGACGACGTGGAGGTTACGGGTGAAATCCAGGAATATTATGAGATGACGGAAATGACTGTCGCTTCTGCAACAATTTTGAGCAGCGGCAACCCCCTGCCGGCGCCGGAAGTTATTGACACCGGCGAGACCAGTCTTGAGCAGTGGGAAGGTCTTCTGCTTGAATATTCCATGGTAACCGTCACAAATCCAGATCTTGGATATGGCGAGTGGGAAGTCAGTGATGGTTCAGGCGGTGCGGTGATTAATGACTTGTACAGTTATAACTTTACACCCGTACAGGATGAGTCTCTGGATTACGTCATTGGTCTCATGCAATACAATTACAGCGTATTTAAATTGGAACCCCGGGACGATGAAGATATTGGTTTTGTGGAAGCCACTCCCACGCCGACCCCCACGGGTCCGACCCCCACACCGGTACCACCGACGCCCACACCCACCGGTCCCACACCGACACCACAGCCTGTGGATCAGATCAAAATCAACGAAATGTATATCAATTCCCCGGGAACTGATGCGGGATGTTTTGTAGAACTCTACCTGGACGGCGGCGTCAGCCTGGACGGTCTCGTCCTGGTGGGCGTCAACGGTAACAATGGTGCAGATTATAACACGATCAACCTCACCGGATATGCTATTCCCAGTGACGGTTTCTTCGTCATCGCCATGGACGGAACAGTGGCCAATGCCGACATCGTTGATGCTGCCGCGAACTACCAGAACGGGCCTGACAATCTTCAGCTCCGTCAGGGTTCAGACGTAATCGACGCGATTGGGTATGGTGATTTTTCCGGCGGTGAAACTTTTGCAGGAGAAGGTACCCCGGCACCGGCGTTTTTCACGGGTGAGCATTCTCATTCGCGGTATCCCGACGGTGCGGATTCAGAAAATAACTTTGCGGATTTTATGTCCGGTAATCTGACCCCCGGTGAGGCCAATGAGTTGGAGGGTGTTGAACCGACATTTACACCGACGCCACCCATTACTCCAACACCCACACCTACGGGACCCACACCGACTTCACCCCCGGTATTTAATATCGTGATCAATGAAGTGCACGTCAATCCCGACGGTCAGGATCTGGGCTGTTATATTGAATTGTATAAATCCGATGCCGGCACGGTGACACTTGACGGTTATTATCTGGTAGGTATCAATGGATTTGACGGTTCAGAATACCAGGTTATTCCCATCTCCGGTTCCATCACCGGTCCCGGTTATTTCGTGATCGCTCAGGATGCAACCGTAGCAAACTACGATATGATCGACACTAACGCGGACTACCAGAACGGTCCTGACTGTATTCTTCTGAAAACCGGCAGCACCGTTGTTGATGCCGTCGGGTACGGTGATTTCTCCGGTGGCGAGACACCATGTGGTGAAGGTTCCCCGGCAACATACGATTCACCCACGAATAACCTGTCACTTTCCCGACTGCCGGATGGGGCGGATACCGATGACAACTTCGCTGATTTCGGATGGGGTGATCTGACTCCAGGCGCTATGAACGTGGCTGGTCAGGTGCCGACGTTTACACCGACACCGCCGGATGTACCCACATACACACCCACAAGTGAAGTCCCCACACCCACACCGACAGAACCGGCCTGCACCGTGCTGGGCTGCACAATCGTTATGCCGGGTGATGCGTTCCATGCCGGTGATGATTTCTATATCAGCGTGGACATCTGCAATCCGTCACAAGAGACAGTGAACGATGTTCCGCTCTTCGTCATTCTTGAAGTGTACGGGACTTACTTCTTCGCACCGCAGTTCAATGATTATGGGTTCTATAATCACACCCTGATGCCCGGTCTGGAAACAATGGCGGTTCTCGATACGTTCACCTGGCCGGATGCCGGTTCCGGTGAGGCCACATGGTATGCGGCCATGACCAATGCCGAGGTTACAATGCTTTACGGTGTAATGGATATTTTCCCGTTCAGCTGGCAGTAATCATTCATAAGTAATTATAAAAGCCTTCCCGGATTCGGGAAGGCTTTTTTTATGGTTATTTTAGTGAATCACTTCAAATAGATACGTCTGACCGGTCTCTTCAACATCGGAATAAAGAACCTTGAATCGCTGTGGATTCTCCAGTATGGCATGGGGCCAGCCATGAAATTCAAACTCTTTCTCACCCCAATAGATGAACTGAATGCCATGAAGGTTGCAGAGTGTTTGAATTTCCCCGGCATCCTGAGATGAAAAAATGGTGTTTACAATCTCCACCCGAGCCTTGTAAGGCGGTTCCGGAATCAGGAAAATATGGCCATGCATCCAATCACCGCAAAAGGTGTGTCGGTGAGCGAAAGTGGGAATAGCGGAGTAGGGTGCTTCGATGAGGTTGGCTCGCAGCCCCTTCTGCACGATGGCTGACTCCGGAAGATGCTCACGGATCCATCGGTATGCCCGAAGATCCCGATTTGTGATCAGAGAAAGATACCGGGGATTTTCGATATCCGAAAAATTCAATACTTCCATTGCCGGTGCGATAGAGGCAGGGATAAACGCGAGTAATATCACAGTCACAAGGATGTACTGAACCGGCCGAACCCGATTCAACAACGTCAGAAGCGAACCCAGGAGAAGCGTCAGGGCAATAGCGGCGGTATAACCGACCTTCACTGCCACATCGGATCCCCAGTCGGCAGCGGTGACCAGTGAGATTACCGTGATGGAGAGGATCGCCAGGAGAATTACGGGACGGTTAAACCGGCGCCAGAAAAAGATTCCGGCAATTCCGGGTAATGCCACACCGAAATTCAGGAAGAAAAACAGAAACGGATGGGTTTTCAGGGGTGTTACCAGAGCGATCTGCAGGGGAACTCGTGACCCCAACATCAGGAATCCCCACTTGTAAATCGCCATAGATATCGCAGGGAAAATGCCCAGAAGCACCAGCAGGTAGACCCGATTCCGAATATCAAGGCGGTTCAGGTTTCCTGAAAAGGCAACGCAACCGGCCAGCCAGAGCGTGAGAAAACTGCCGAGAAACCCTGAATGTCCAATGGTGAGACCACAGAGCAGTCCCAGGACCAGGGCGGTCTTGTGTTTAAACACCGGACGGGAACCCAGAATAAGAATACACACCAGGAAAATGGCTGCCGGAATAATATGCTGCATATTGTAGACAAGAAGACGGTATAACCCGTTGATTTCCGGTGCTCCAAACAACCACCGGGAATGGCCGTCGACATTGTACCGGAAAAATTCCTCCAGTCCGCGATTCATGCCTCGCATGTGACGCAGTACGGTAATGCCTTCAAAGGAATATGCGACAAACGGGATGAGACCAACTACCGGCCACAGCCAGCGGCCGGGAACAAGGGTACGGACGGTCAGAAACCATAGCCACAAAAATATACCGGCCATATAGAAGTTGACGGATTTGAGAACCGGTTCAAGAGAATCCACACCCAGAATATCCGTCATCATGGCCGGATAGATATAGTACATCCAGTAATAGTGAAGTGTTTCACCGGCATAGAAAGGATTCTCCGGCGGTAAATCTCCACGGAGCAGTTCAGCCGTCACCGCCACATGTTTCAGGTAATCCCCGGAGAAATATGCCCGGTATGCCACGCCGCCCGGCGTAACCTTCCCCACGTGGATGTACGGGATCAGAAGAAGGACCATGATCACCAGCACAAGGATCAGGGCCGTGACAAGAAATCCTCTTCCTCTGGAATTCCAGGGTGTATCTGACCCGGTTTCACCCATAATCTTCCGGTACCCGGCAATGAGGACCAGATTAATCGCCGTCACAATTGTCAAAACGAGATAACCCTGCTTGATTCCGAACAGGATAAGGATCACGGAAAACGCGGTGCTCACCAGATAACCAACCGGCACGGTGATTGCGAACCGGGTAAACCGGTCCAGATCCGTGTTCCGGGTCAGGAAATGAACGATCGGGATTCCCGCCAGTGCGAACAAACACAGCCCTGCAAGAACAGCCAGGGCAGTGTGAAGGGGCGCCACTGCGGTGCATAGAAGACCCGGTGAAAAAAGAAGCGCCAACGGCAGGAGATAACCCTGCCATTGGCGCATATTTCTATTGTGATTACCCATTCAGGTCTTCAGTATAGCACCCTGATTAAAATTCGTAGCAGGATGTGGGTCCGCCAACCTCGTCGCAGTCGTAGTCGCGGCTCCGGGAACTGGCTGCTGATGACCATCCCCAGGAGGAACATTCGCTGTCTTCATACATGAAATCGATACCCAGAATGTTGTCAACATAAAGATTCTGTGAATCTCCGGTACCCAGATGCGTTACCGAAACATTCCGGTTGTTCCACTGTACCAGGAAAGATGCAGAGTTTCCGGGGAGGGGATGTGAGGACCAGATATTCCATTCTTTTTCACACCCTGCAGCACCGGCTTCGAACCGCCATGCCACCCACCAGGGGCCATAGGGCCAGTCAGGCTGGATATACCGGTGGTAGACAGCGATATAGCTGATATCGGTTTCATCCCGAAGACAGAAAAAACAGGTTTTGTTCAACGAGTTTTTATTGCCGTCATCCATGCTGGGAATACCGGTAACATCGACGATCATGGAACCGTTCCGACAGGGATGTTCCGGTTCTTCCGCATCGAATCGCCAGGTGTACGTGGCCGGATCACCGACCTGAACCCACTTGTCTGCACCCAACTGCTGATCAAACAGAACTGCAGTGAACGTGGCATCACCCATGTGGTAAGCCTTGAAATGGACACATAAGATGTTTTCTGCAACAACACCGATGGCTTCCGGATTCACGGAATCCTGCAGATATTGAGTCATGTTGGCAGGGCTGTCAATATCCCAGTCAGGATAAAACACGGCATAATTGCCCTCTC
>SWBY01004784.1_pt1 | contig 44314 bp, 28 predicted proteins | sample 4693071 | NCBI WGS metagenome assembly SWBY01 (sample SAMN10267273, study PRJNA491770) | bioreactor metagenome | isolation source: DHS bioreactor inoculated with marine methane seep sediment | place: Japan: Omine Ridge, Nankai Trough | collected 2006-05-06 | reverse complement strand
GGCTTGTCTTTTCCATTTATATGCGATTCGGGATGCGGAACTATCACGTATTTCTTTTCTGCGGTCTCCTGCCATGGGTCTGGTTCTCGTCAGCTCTTTTGGAAGGATGCAATTCCGTCATTGCCGGGGGCAACCTGGTAAAGAAGGTGCTGTTTCCCGCGGAAATCCTGCCGATAGTGGTCATCCTGTCTTATCTCATTCACTTCGCGTTGGCTTTGCCGATTCTATTGATGTTCATGTTTTTTGCCGGGATTACTCCCGGGTGGAATTTTCTGGCACTTCCCGTTGTTGTCGGTGTTCAGTTAATTTTCACGGTGGCTATCGTGCTGCTGCTGTCCGCATTTTCCGTCCGTTACCGGGATATTCAACAAATTCTCATGAATCTGGTCACTTTATGGTTTTTTATGAGCCCCATCATCTATCCGCTGTACCAGTTACCCGGCGCAGCCACCAAGCTCATGTATCTGATGAAACTCAATCCAATGCTCCATATCATGACTGCCTACCATCACGTTTTTTTGCAGAAACTCAATGTCCAGGCTGCGAATATGCCGGCGGAGGAAATTCAGATAAACATCCAGCATATTCCCAACTATCCGTACCCGTTTGATCTGCCTTTACCCTGGATGGGATTACTGGGAGTGACTGTATTTTCCGTGATCCTGTTATATATCAGTTACAAGCTGTTTAACCGCTTTAAAGTGTCCTTCTCGGAGGAAATCTAGTGAGTCATGCCGTAATTGATTTACAGGAGATAACCAAATCCTTTAAAAAACATCATCGCCGAAAAAATTTCCTTACTCTGAAAAGCACGCTTATTAGAGATTTGTGGAACAGCACCCGGGAAAAATCGGATGATAGGTTCTGGGCGCTGAAAGGTGTGGGGTTTCAGGTTGAGCCCGGTGAAACCATCGGGCTAATCGGTTCCAATGGTTCCGGAAAATCGACGTTGCTGAAAGTTATGGCCGGTATTCTCAAACCCAACTCCGGCAGTATCCGTGTTGATGGCCGCCTGTCAGCCCTGATTGAACTGGGTGCGGGTTTTCATCCGGAGATTTCCGGTCGTGAAAATATCTATATCAACGGGATAATGCTGGGACTGACCAAACAGCAGATCCATGAAAAGTTTGATGAGATTGTGGATTTTGCGGAGTTACGGGAATTTATCGATAATCCGGTTAGAACCTATTCTTCGGGCATGTTCATGCGTTTGGGTTTTGCCGTGGCGGTCAATGTCAATCCGGATATTCTCCTGATTGACGAAGTCCTTGCTGTGGGTGATCAGTCGTTTATCCATAAATGTCTTGAGAAGATCTTTGATTTTAAACGCCGGAATAAAACGATTGTACTGGTCAGTCATGATCTGGGAGCTGTGGAGAAACTATGCTCCCGTGTGATCTGGCTCTCCAAAGGTACACAAAAACTGGATGGGTCACCCCGTGAAGTTATCGATGCCTATCTGATGGCTGTGGCTAAACAGGAAGAAAAAAGGTTCAAAACAGAGCATCAGCAGGTTAAAGACAGTCTTGATGAACATCACCAGGGCGACAGCGGGGCGCAGAAAAGCGGGCCGGGGGAGAGTAAGAGTCGCTGGGGTGACGGATCCGTAAAAATTACCCGGGTGGTTTTCACAGATTCAGCCGGGAATGAACGGCATGTATATAAAACCGGAGAACCAGTGAATATCCGGATTGAGTATCATGCACATAAAATCGTTGAGAATCCCGTATTTGGTGTGGGTTTCTTTTTGCAGGATGGCACCTGGTGTTTCGGCAGCAATACGTTTATAGAGAAAAAACGGATTAAAGAAATTCAGGGAGACGGGTGGGTTCAAATACAGTTTCACAGCTTGCCGCTTATCCAGAATTCATACCTTATCGATGTGGCGGTTCATGGCGAAGACGGTGCACCATTTGATTTCCACAGCCGTCAGTATCGCCTTGCATTCCGGTCTGATATTCAGGATGCCGGCATCTTCAGGCCGTCTCATGAATGGCAATTCTGTGAGGATCTGGGTATTATTGACCTGAACATACAGAAATCCCGGGATAAGTCGTGAACGAAAAGCCACTGAAAGACGAACTCAGAAAACACATTAAAATAGTACAGGACAGTCATGCCGGGGAACCACTCCATTTAAAAGACAGTGAACCATACCGTCGTGTTAATCCCGACATCGATAAACATGTATTCTCTAAGACCCGAAAACAGTATGAATCTCACCTGGATCGCATCAATGACGTTTGTGATACGCCGGAATCCGATGACAATGCCCTGTCTGACTCTCTTCTGGAAGTGAATCGCCTTGCAGCGCCACTGGAGGGTCCGGTTTTAACGGGTCTTAAAGGATTCCTGAAAAAAATATTGAGCCGGATCATCCGATTTGCGCTGTCGGAAGATCTGGTCCGTGCCGGAAATTATGATTCAGCCGCCACCCGGGCACTCAATGAACTGAATAACCAGGTGCGGCAGTTACAATCAGTTCAGGCGGCATTCAATTCCGAGGTGGCGCAATACGGGCAATCCGTGGTCCCGGTTATCGATGAAAAGCTTGAGCGCGTCTACCGGGAAACCGTGGACCTGCTGAATCAGCGTATGGATATTCTCTTCGAAGGTCTCGACCGTCGAAATACGATCTTATCAGAATGGCTTAACAATCTTGGCGGGCAACTCGAACAACTTGAATCAGAATGCCGGCGGGGACTGGCGCTTCAGCATCGTAAACTGGAGACCTTGACTGTGCCGGCGGATAGTCAGCCGCTGGCCACCGGGACATTGCCGCCGGTGGATGCAGGCGGTCTCGGTGATTTCGCGTATTATCTTTTCGAGTCCCGGTACCGGGGTTCCGAAGCGAGTATCAGCAAACTTCAATCCCTGTATCTGCCGTACTTTCAGGGACATCCACCGGTTCTGGATATCGGATGCGGTCGGGGTGAGTTCCTGGAACTTCTCCAATCAAAGAATATTGCTGCAACCGGCATTGATATCAACGGGGATATGATTGAGATATGCCGTGAAAAAAAGCTGGATGTCATCCAGGTAGATGCGCTGAGTTATCTGGCCTCGTGTTCACCCCAGCATTTTGGTGGCATTTTCGCAGCTCAAATGGTGGAACATCTTCCTGTTCATCAGGTAAGTCAATGGCTCAAATCTGTTTACCGGGCACTTAAACCCGGAGGTGTTATTGTTTTCGAATCAGTAAATACCGCCTCTCCACATGCCGTCTTCAACCACTATTACCGCGATCCTACCCACCAACAGCCTATCCATCCCGAAACGTATCGGTTCATGACGGAGATTGCCGGATTTGAAAATATCTCCCTGACATACCTTGATCGGGATCCTCAAGGGTTACAGGATCTCGTAACGAGTTCCGAGATCTCAGAAGAACTTCAGAAACCGTTATCCAAACTGGTGGAGACTGTCCGCAGGCTGAACGAATTTGTGTACGCACCGGCCGATTTTGCCATCCGTGCACGGAAACCGGACCCGGAGGAATAGCGGGTGTATTCAGAGCAGTTACCGCTGGATCCGCCGCTTCCCGAGAACCGGCCTCCCCGCATTCTCATTACAGCCGTGCAAATCCCGTTTGTCACCGGAGGCGCAGAAAGTCACATTGAATCCATGCGCCGGGAACTGGTCCGGGCGGGGTTTCTTGTGGATGTGGTCCGGCTGCCTCTGAAATGGTATCCGCCCCGACAGATAATAAACGATGCCATGGCGTGGCGGATGTTGGATCTGACCCATATATACGGGCTGCCTGTGGACCTGGTGATTGCGACGCGGTTTCCGTCATATGCCGTGCGCCATCCCCGGAAAATTGCCTGGGTGCTTCATCAGCATCGTCAAGCCTATGATCTGCTCAATACCGAATACACGGATTTCAAGGATTCTGTTGAGGGTGATCACATCCGTCAATTGATCTATGAACTGGATAAAACATGCCTTGAGGAATGCCGGGAGATTTTCGCGAACTCACAAAATGTCGCTGCCCGCATGGGGAAATACCTTGGTGTCACCAGCAAACCTCTCTACCATCCACCCCCTTTGGCCGGGCAATATCGCTGTGATGAATATGGCGATTTCATATTTTCCGCCGGTCGATTGGAACTCAATAAACGTGTTGATCTCCTGCTTCATGCTCTGGCAAATTCAAAGTATCCCATTCCAGCAGTTATTGCCGGTGACGGTCCCCAGAAAGATGCGCTCATTGCTCTGGCCGAGGAACTGGGAATCAGAGGGCGCGTCACGTTTGCGGGGTATGTTACCGATGAGGATCTGCTTCGTTACTATGCCACATGTGGCGCGGTATTTTATGCGCCCCTGGATGAAGATTACGGGTATGTCACCCTGGAATCATTTTTATCATCAAAACCGGTGATCACCTCCACGGATGCGGGGGGGGTTCTGGAGTTTGTCAGACACGGTGAGAACGGGTTTGTAGGCGTTCCGGAACCGGAGGCTATGGGTCGGGAGCTGGACCGGTGGTATGACTCAGACAACGCAGCCCCCTCAATGGGTAAAACCGGTCTGGATAGCATCCGGAATATAACCTGGGACCGGGTAGTGTCCGCCCTGACCGCCACACTTCGGTAGCGACGGGAAGGAGAAGTGATGCCGTTATGAGAATTGCCATAGTCGGTCCCAGCCCGGTACCCTACATCCGGGGTGGAATAGAAAATTTCATGGCAGCTCTGTACCGGACCATTAATGACTGTACCGAACATACTGCGGAACTCATTAAAGTACCTGTTCAGGAGACGACCGTCATGGAAATTCTCCAGGCATACTGGCGATTTTCCCGAATGAATCTGGATCATTTTGACCTGATCATCTCATCAAAGTACCCCGCATGGATGATCCGGCATGCCAACCATGTGATCTATCTCGGCCACCGGCTTCGAGGGCTCTACGATACATATCCCGGCTCACCTGATACGGAAAAACTTTGGAAACACTCCTTTTTGGAGTTTCCGGGTCCGTGGATCCGACGTCTGGTTCATTATCTGGATAACCGGGCTATTTCACCGGACCGGATCAGCCATGCCTTTGCATTCTCTCAGACTGTGGCCAACCGGATGGAATATTTCCACCCGGAACTCATCCCGTCAGTGGCATATTGTTCCACTGTCCGGGAAGATTATTTCTGCCGGTCCGGGAAACATCTTTTTACCGTCAGTCGGCTGGATCCTCCCAAGCGAATCGATCTGCTCATACAAGCCTATCGTGAAGTGAGTAGTGATATTCCTTTGATTATCGCCGGGACCGGTCCGCAGGAATCGTATCTGCGGCGGATTGCATCTGGAGATGACCGGATTTGTTTTGTGGGCAATGTATCCGAAGATGAGCTGCTCCATTATTATGCCGAAGCCCTGGGGGTTCTCTATATTCCCTATCAGGAGGATCTGGGATTGATCACCCTTGAAGCCATGAAAAGCCGAAAACCGGTGATTACCGTGACGGATTCAGGCGGGCCCCTTGAATTTGTCCGGGATGGAGAGAATGGTTTCATCACCGAACCGGATACCGCATCCTTGACCCATGCCATGCAGCGTCTGGTGGACGACCCTGAAAACGCACGTAAAATGGGGGAGACCGCTGCTGAAACGGTAGCTGAGATCAACTGGGTATCCGCTGTGGAATCTCTCCTGGCTCCGTACCGGTTCTGGCCGTCCCGGGAACCCCGGAAAGAAGGGCAGCGTCGACGGTTGATGGTGCTGGTGCCATACCCGGTACATCCGCCCCGAAGTGGAGGTCCCCGCCGGGTGGCATCCATCTACGGGGAACTCTCGGAAGTTTATGATGTCTGGATGATTTCCGTGGGGCGTCACGGCACGGAAGCCGTCACCCGCGAGATCACCCCTTTTCTTCACGAAGTCAGCATACCGATATCACGGAGACATGCCGAAAAAGAGTGGGCGCTGGAAAAATCCCTGGGCGTGGCTGTTACCGATGCTTTGCTCCCTGAATTGACCGTCCTGACACCCAATATCATACGTTGTATCAACTATTTCCTGGAATGTTCCGATATTGCTGTCTCCTCCCAACCCTATCTGTATAAATACCTGAGGAAGACAGCGCGGTGCAGCCTTGTTGTCCATGAATCCCAGAATTTTGAATGGCTGCTGAAAAAAGCGTCCATGCCGGAATCTGATGAGGGTCAACGCCTGCTGAAATCCGTGTATGAATCAGAAAAATCAGCTGTAACCGAAGCGGATCTCATTCTGTCAATATGCCGGGAGGAAACAAACCAGTTGGCCCGGGAATATGGGTGTGACACATCCCGGTTTTTCGATGCGCCCAACGGAGTGGATACTCAAGAGATTCAACCGGTTTCACCCGAACAAAAAATCCGGGCAAGGGAACTCCTGGCCCTGGATGATAAACCCGTCGCCTTATTTATGGCTGCGTGGCATCCACCCAATCTGGAAGCGTTCCGATTCATTCTGGAAACGCTGGTACCTGCCCTCCCGGAAATTAATTTTCTTATTGTGGGTAGTGTCAGGGCACAGTACGAAGCCCGGGTGGGTCCCCTCACCGTACCGCCTAATTGCCGCATCACCGGTGTTGTGGACGAGTCTACACGCAGAGATGTTCTGGCGGCATCGGATATTGGTCTCAATCCCATGTTTTCAGGCTCCGGAACAAATTTGAAAATTCTGGAATATTTTGCTGCCGGTCTGACGGTGATATCAACTTCCCTGGGAATCCGCGGTCTGAAAGTGACACCGGGGGAAGCTGTTGTTGTATGTGAACCGGAAGAATTTGAAACGCAGGTAAAGGGTTTGATGGCAAATCCGGTCCAACGTCTTCGGATAAATGAGACCGCCCGGCAGATCGTGAAAGAAATCTATGATTGGAAATCAATTACCGCTGTTGTAATCGATGCCATTGAATCAAAGATTCCACCGGTGATACCGCCTGAAGATGTGAATGTGGCACAAACGAAGCTGTTTACTCAGGGTTGGTTTGATCTGGAAACCTGGGAGAATCCCGAATCCCGAAATCCCATGGCTGTCCGATGGTCCGGACCCGATGCTGAACTGCGTATCCCCAATCTCAGATGCCGGTCACAACTCAATTTCCGGGTACTGGGCGGTCCAAAAAATACAGAGTTGACCGTCTTTGTGGATGATCTCTCATTAAAAACAGAAACAATCGGAGATCAGTGGACGCAGGTGAAATTAGAAATCCCGGTTGTCCTGGGACAGGACTGGCGGACCATCCGTGTGTCATCCGATTCCTGGAGCCCCGCTGATACAGGGTCTCAGGATACACGAGTACTGGGCATGGCCATCACCGGTCTTGTCCTGGAAAAACCCTCATGAGTTCTCGCCCGCGTATCGCCCTTTTTTCCCCGGTGAACCCGAAACAAAGCGGCATTTCTGATTATACGGAAAAATTGATCCCCTACCTCTCGCCACACTTCAATATTCATCTCTATCTGGACGGCTACAATCCCTCAAATGATTCACTCAGTGAACATGTAACTGTTCATCACCGCCGGGATTATGAATGGCAGCGCCGCCTTACTCCATATCGTCTCAACATTTACCAGATCGGCAATAATTCACAGCATCAGTATATCTATCCGGTGATGTTCCGATATCCCGGTCTGGTGTTTCTTCATGAGATCAACATTCATCGTGCCCGAGCGTTCGAACTTCTGAACAATCGGCAGGTGAATGCGTATCGCAATGAGATGGAATATTGTCACGGCGACATGGGAAGCCAGGTGGCCAATCTGGTATATCGGGGATTTCAAAGTGAACTCATCTACGACTGGTATCCCATGTTAAAACTGGTGTGTGATGCCGCGGGTCATATCGCGGTGCACAATGATTATTCCCGAACCGCTGTGGAAGAATTCATGGATGCCCGGGACGTGTCTGTTGTGCCGGCGCCGCTGATCGACACACAGTGGCCCCAACGGGATGCCGCCAGGGAAACGCTCAACATTAATTCCGAAACCCTGATAATCGCTGCGTTCGGTTTTGTGGCACCAGGGAAAGGATTGGAATCTGCAATCAAATCATTTCTCCGATTATCCGAAATCCGCCCGGACGCACAGTTCCTCATGGTGGGCAAATGCCTGGATCCAGAGTATCAGAATGCACTTATGAGCCAAGTCCCGGAATCGCATCAAGCCCGAGTAATAATCACGGGTTTCGTAAGTGATGATACATTCCTGTCCTATCTCATGGCCGCAGATATTTGCGTTAATCTCCGATACCCGTCACAGGGAGAAGCTTCCAGTTCGCTCCTGCGGATAATGGGTGCGGGTAAACCCGTGCTGATTCCATGGTACCGTCAATTCAAAGAGATTCCCAGGGATGCCTGTATCCATATTCCACTGGCACCCAATGAAGATGACGCGGTGGTGGAGGCGTTGATGATGTTGTCCGAAAACTCAACCCGGGCCACTCAAATCGGTGAAAAAGCCCGGGAATACGTGCGGGTCAATAATGGAATTACTCAATGGGGTAATGCCTGTATCAACCTTATAAGATCCATGGTTGATAGCGGGTTCAGCAGGAAATCCCTCAGCCAACGTTGCTCGTTGCCACATATTCGGTGTATGCCTGTTACGGAGCAACTCGCTGGTATTTTCGCATCCTGGGGTCAGGCTGCCGACAATGATCTGGTACTGGAGACACTTCAGAAAACCATAAAGGAGCTTCACCTGGATGACTGAATCCATGGACAGTGCAAAGCGGCATCTTACGGTTATGGCCGGCGTATCCGGTCTCACCGGTTATCTCGCATGGCAGATCTGGAGTTTTGCACAGATACCCTATTCGGGAGTTACCCGTGCGGTCTGGGTAGGTTTTTTTCCGTTTCTGATGTTTGCACTTTCCGCCCTGACCATGGCCATAACTCAAAAGCATCCTGATCCCAAATCCCTGTTAAAACGGGATTCCCTGGCATCACTCTTCAGTCTTCCCTTTCTCCTGCTGTTCGTCTCATGGCAATCATGGCCTTCATGGCAGGGTGTAATGGGCATGTTCACCTTCGCATATCTCATTGTCCGCATCTCTTACCTCCAGGGAGCAATCAGTGCATGCCCGGGCACGAATACACCGATCCGGCTTGCACTCTATTTTCTTACGGCAGCATACTTGACGCCCATTCTGTTTCTCCGCGGTATCAATGAAGATCTCTGGTCCATCGTGGCTGTTATTATCGTTGGTTCTGTTCTGTCGGCATATTTTCTGGATGAGTCGGCTCGGGAATTGTTTCCGAATCAAAAGTCATCTCAAATTTTAACGCCGGGAATGCTGCTGATCCTGCTAACCATAATATCCAACCCTCAAGCCCACGCACTCCGTATTATTCCGGTAATGGTACTGATAAGTGGATTTCTGTTCTTCCATTTTAAAAACCTAACGCGCCGACATCCGTTGTTCGATGGTGTGTTCGCTCTGGCTATGCTGATTCCTGCTTTTATATTACCCATGTTCGCAGGCGTTTCTCTCTGGGTCTGGCTTGTAATTATCAGTACAGCCTGGAGAGGAGACAGGGAACGCCGTTCTTTGGTGATCACCGGTGCAACCGTGCTGTTTCTCATCGGTCTTGCTTCAGCATTCATATACCATAATGGTCACATACTTGGTGACAGCGTCAGGTGGGCGTTACCCTGGACATCATTGGTTCCGGGAATTTTTCTGGATATTGGTTCCGGGATATTCCTGACGTTTCCCATACTGTTTATGAGTTTCATGGGATATCTGCAGGTATCCGGTACCGGCAAACGTAATCACTGGAGCATCTGGCTGGGATTTCCGTTAATCGTTCTGCCGGTGGTCACCCTGTCAGTGGTTGCCAGTGGGGAAATGCCGGCATTTTACTATTATCTTCCCGCGCTGACCATACTGCTCATCTATTACCGCCTGACCCGGGAAGGTCTCTCGTCGCCGGTGTTCTCGGCTGTGCATCAAATCCTTCTCATGATCACCGGCTGTCTGGGAATCAGTTACGTCATTGGAAATGTGATCATGGATCATTTTGAGCCGGGATTAGAGAGCTTGTTGCGGTTCGTTGCTCAGGGATCAGACATGGAATTTGTGCGCTATTTTCCATCACTGTCCTCGGTGAACTCAACCGTTTCAGGTACGGATTTCATGTGGATTGCCGGGATAGTACTGTTGATTGCGGGATTGATGATTGAGAAGACCTTTAAATTGTTGAAAGATAAGACAATCTGGAAGGATACGGCTTTTTTTCTAATTTTGGCGATATTATTCGGAGTGACCGCCGGTGCTGCCCGCAATGCCCGGGTCTGGATGACGATTCCTTTGCAGGAATCCATACTTTTGGGTCCGGGTGAGAGTTATATTCTTCCTGTGGATACAGATGACAGCGTGAAACGGATTCGATTCCATTCCAGTCTCAGCCAGTCTATCCATGTTCAGCACGGTGTTACGGTTGCGTCAATAGTGGTGGTGTATGCTTCAGGTGATAAACAGGTGATTCCCATTCGCGCCGGTATCGATACAGCTGAGTGGGCTTATGATCGTCCGGATGTACGTCGTGTCATTCAACACGGGAAACCGCCTGCTGTTCATACATGGGTGAAGACACTGGGAAACGGAGTGACGTTTAACGCCAACACGTTTCAGGGCATCTTCAATCTGAATTCAACAGAAAAAATAGCGGAAATCCATTTCTACAATCGTGGTGAGAAATCCCTGGACACAACGTCAATCACTATTTCAAAAGTCCAGTTGCAAACCGGCAATATACAGAATTCTCTGGGATATTCAGAGAAAATCCTGATTCCGAACAATCTGATCCTTGATAAAAATCAGGAATTTTATGAGATATCACTCACCGCGGAATATCAATTCAGCCGACTGATGGTTCTTTCAAATCTGTCAAACGCGGCAGCCGTTCCCGGTGGAGTGTCCATCGTGAAAATTACATTGTGGGATGAGACTGACCGGTCAGAAATTATGGTTCTGAGGACCGGTATTGATTCCGCTGAATGGGCTTATGATCGGCGCGATTTGCTTGGGAAGATCCGCCATGACCGACCGGAAAAAGCATTCTCGTTTAAAACGTCCGATCCGGAACTTGGGGAGTTTATGGCTCATATGTATCGCGCTGTAAAATCATTCCCTGCTATGAAACCTGTTCGTATCCGTATCGAACGCATTTCCGGGAAAACCACATCTGCGGATCTCTCTATCCGATTCTATTCGTTGATTTTATCCTAAGGTCAGATCCGATTGGTATGACCCCCATAAACCCTCAGGCAAACGGGTTTCCTGTCGCTGTGCTGTCGGATTCATCGTCTGAAGGTACCTCTTCTTCACCTTCACTGAAATTGTCGTCATCCCGGAGAAGCAGCCAGACACCCTCATTGACATTCTCCGAATAGATCCAGTTGCCGTCGAGACGATTATCCGTGTTACGGGTACCTGTGAATGTCACATAACCGGTTTCCAATTGAATATTGAACTCAAGATCCCTGCCGACATACGAGGTATCAAAAATGGAGATATTTCCCCTGTAATCGGTATATACACCGGAAAGCTGATTACCGATCTGGTAAAAATACATTTTAATATTCCAGGATTTGTTCGATTCGAAATTTTCAGTCCGCCCCGTCCAGTAACCGGTTAGATCCACATCTACTTCATCATCACTGCATCCGGAATAACAGAACAATAAACCTGTAATGGTTAAAACGATGGAAAACAGCTTGAGATTATTGTACGTCATTGTTGACCTCCTGAGCATCCTCACAGATGACAGCATTACTGCGAGCGCTTGTCAATAATCCATGTGCCGGAAGGAGGTGTTGACAGAAGCGATTATCTGTAACAGACTAGGCAAAAGCTTGTGATTGATCGGGACCCGGGAAAACGCTATGAAAATATATTGTGATAATTGCATGGGTGAAAATGAGATTGACGAGAATCTTATTAAAGAACGAGGTTTCAGAGCCGAATGCAAGACCTGTGGCCATATGGTCTATGTAGATGCCGATGAAGTCGAAGCATTATTGCTCCGTAAAAATCCGCCTGTTGAAAATGTAGAGGCTGACGATCTCACTACTGAAGCATATGAAGGTGAGATGAAATCGATTGCTCAAAGCAACGTCACCACCACCATCGCGGCAAAAATCGAAATTCCCAAGCGTGAAACATCTGCGGCAGTGTTTTCAATCCTGGAAGGACCGGATCTGGGCCTTGAATTTCCCATGGAATCCTCTCGCCTGATTATGGGTCGTCGGGGAGCGGATATTAATTTGAACGATCGTCTCGTCTCTCGACGTCACCTCATGATTGAAGCGTCCGGTGGCAGATATCTGGTCAAAGATCTCGGCAGCACCAACGGCACGTTTCTTAATGGATCTCCAGTGAGTATGGAGTTTCTGAAGCATGGCGACCATATCCAGGTTGGATCGACACTGATCCGATTCCGGATCCGCAATATGGATGATGCCGTTGTTGTATTTGATAAATAAAACTGTATCAGCGCGCGATAATATAGGTTTCCCGCGGATTGTCTGCTGAACCGAATCCTACTTCCATTCCATTCTGGTCCGCCGCTGAAATGAAATAATACAATTTTGCGCCCTGAATTGCGTTCCCAGGTATTTTCCCCGTGGCTCGCTTGGATGGCCGGTCAATAAAGATCTGCTCATACCCGGTGTCCCCGGTCACCTTGTAGTTTATCCAGATCCCGGTCACCTTGCGGTCTCGGGTCTGATGAATCCGAATGGACACTTTCAGAGATTTCCCTGCCACAGGCGGATTGGGTTTCAGAATTACCGACTCAATGGCAAACACATCCACATCACCTGATCGGGATGTGAGGGGTGTCGGCGTGGGTGTTTTGGGCCGGGATGTCGGCACAGGTGTCCAAGTGTTGGGAACTCGTGTGTCTGCGCGTCTGGATGGACTGGGATATCGCTCTTTCCTGGCCAGCATCCGATCACATCGAGCCAGTCCACCCTGGGCATCCAGATTCGTACGGTTATCACGCAGCACTTCCATGTACAACTGCTTTGCCTCAGTAAAAGCGCCACTCAATTCAAGATTCTGAGCGCGTTTAACCTTTTTCTGAAGATATTTTACCCCGGAAGGATGCTTTATCGGAGTCGCAAGTACTTGTGTTTTCGTTGGTGTGGGTGTGGGTGTGGGTGTGGTGGTCGCTTCAGGAGTTGGTGTTTCTGTGACTGTCGGTTCAATCATTGCCACGTGAACTGCTGTGGGTATGGGTGTGTCTGTTTCCATAATCTCCGCTGGGTCCTGGTCATCGGGTAAAATCAGCAGAAAAATAATTATGAAAATCGCCATCAAGGCTGCCGCAGGAAGCACAATCCATAAGAATTTCAACTTTTTCTTTTCTTCCGGTACCAGGCTGAATGGTAATGCTTTTTCCAATTCGGAAATTTCATCCACTGAGATGATAACCGTGGAATCATCATCCTCACTCGGTATCCGATCCGTGACAGTATCCAATCCATCAATCTCGTCCGTCAGATCCTGATCAGGGCCGTCCGCGTCTAATGGCAAGTCTTCTGCTTCCGGAACCGGATCCGTCACCGTAGAAATCACCTCCGTCTCCTCAGAATCCGGCATCAGAATCACCGTCTCAAAAGAATCCGCAGATTGTGGTGCCGGTGGTTCCTGGGGCACCTGAATGATCATTGTTTGTTCCCGGACCAGTACCTGTTTAATCTCATGGATTTTCTTGTGGATCTGTTCGGCGTACCGTGGCTCCAGTTCAGCAATCCTCTGCAATGTCTGAATGGACTCCAGGTTCAATCCCTTCTTCGTCTGTTCATGTAGAAGTGCACGAACAGAAACCAGTTCCATCTTTCGTTTCCAATCAGCAATTTTAATTTGCAGGTCCGACGCTTCCGTGTGTTGTGGGTCTAACTCCAGAATCTCACTCAGAATGGATTCGGCTTCCTTTATGTTCTCATTAACAAATGCCTCTTCCGCTTTGGAATACAGTACTTCGAGAGAAGATCGGTCTTCCATGGCGGATTCAATCTGTCGGCGATACTCAGCAGCCGTAGCATTTCCGGGATCGATTTCCTGTATTTTTACGATTTTTGCCATTGCAGGCGTCAATGAATCTTGCTCTATATCGATCCGGGCGGTTTCCAGAAGTACCCGGGTTAATTGCCGCCGTTCCTGCTCCTGAAGAATGTCATGAGTCAGTCGCATCACTTCGGGATTCTCCCGATCCAGCTGTTTTGCTTTGCTCAGAACACGCAATGCATCATCTAACCGATGTTCATAAAAGGAAGTGAGGGAATTGTTCAGGACACATTGAACTTCTTCTTCTCTTTCTTTGAGTTTTTGAGACCGCACCAGTATTTCAGTGACTTGGGGATGATACGGGGCGAGTGCCAGGGCCTGACCGGCCAGGAAGTCTGCCCGGTGAAATTCCCGGTTTCGGGCAGCCTGATCCGCGCCATCCATAAGCCGGCTGACCGTCGCTTCCTTCGTCGTTGACTGAAAAGGCTTATCAATATTTGATATCCAGATTTCCGGATCCAGACTCTGGAGTTGATCAGCGAGTTCCTGACAATTGGGATATCGGTCATCGGGATTGACGGCCAGACAGGTTTTCAGAATCTCATCAAGAGATTCCGGAATATGGGAAATTAATTTCCGGGCGGATGGTGGCTGTTCAGTGATCCGTCTCATGGCGCCATATTCGCCGGGATCAGGAAATGGCAGGACCCCGGTGAGCATGTGGAATAGAATAATGCCAAGACTGTACTGGTCAGAATAGTTGTCGGATACTCCGCTCTCAATCTGTTCCGGCGCCATGTAAAATGAGGGTTCTTTTTCCACAGACCAGGGTTTATGATCCAGTGAATCGATAGTGTTTTGTGCGGATCCGAGATCAATGACACGGGCTCTACCAAAATCCAGGACAAGAACATTGGACGGTTTCAACCGATGATGCGCTATTCCCAGATTATGAGCGGCATGAATACCTGATGCTATTTCTTTGCAAATGCTTAAACACTGCCAAAGAGGTAACTGAATACCTTTATGCAGTAACGATTCCAGGCTGGGAAATTCCAGATACTCCATCAGGAAATAGTGCAAAGGACCGGCCCGGCCAAAGGTATAATTCCGCGTGATATTGGGATGATCCAGTCGTGTGGCGCGTCTCACATTCTGAATCCAGAGGGCCAGCCGGTTGGGATCGATATTATCCCCGAATTTTAACGATTTTATGACAACTTCCCGGTCGAGCCTCAAATCATGAGCCAGGAAGGTGACTCCGATACCCCGGCGATGAATTTCAGATATAATTTCGAACTTGCCTGATAACTCATCCTGAAGGTAAACAACCTCCAGGGACCGTGTGGCATCACCCGTTGGAAGCTCTGAATGACAATACGGGCATCGCCGCCTGGCAAGCGGCATAACGTTTAAACATGATGGACACCGGCGCGGCTGTGCAGACATCGCCTATAAACTACAGTGAAATTAAGAAAAATTCAAATCTCAGTCGAAAACTATTTTCGACCGATGGAGTGATATTCAAACCCGATTTCCCGCATTTTTTCGGGATTGAAGCAGTTTCTGCCATCCAGGAAAATGGGGTAATTCAGCATTTTATAGACTTTTTCCATATCTAACTTCCGAAACTCATCCCATTCTGTGACCAGAATCAGAGCATCAGAATTGTCTGCGACCGCGTACGGTCCATCGCAATATTCAATGCTGTCTCCAAAAATGCTTTTTCCGATTTCCATGGCTACCGGATCATACACTTTGACTCTGGCGCCTTCTTCCAGCATGGCATTGATAATATCAATGGCGGGTGCCTCGCGCATATCATCTGTATTGGGTTTGAAAGAAAGGCCCAGGATACCGATGGTTTTATCTTTGATAATCCAGAGCGCATTTTTAATTTTCCGAATGAAAATTTCCCGCTGCTGCTTATTGACCTCAATCACATCACTCAGAAGCTTAAAATCATATCCAAGCTCTTTGGAAATCTCCAGAAATGCGCTGACATCTTTGGGGAAACAAGAACCGCCATAACCGATTCCCGCATTGAGAAACTTTGTGCCGACCCGGCTGTCCAGTCCCATCCCGATAGCTACCTGCTCAACATCCGCACCGGCCAGTTCACAGAAATTTGCTACGCAGTTGATATAAGAAATTTTCATTGCCAGAAATGAGTTCGACGCGTGTTTGATTAACTCGGATGAACTGACTGTCGTTACAATGAATGGAACTTGTTCTTCCTGGGGTTCCTGATGGATAACTGAGTTTGTTTTCAAATCAAATGAAACTGATTGATCAATGATAGGCTGATAACATTTCCTCAACAGGTCTGCGGCTTTCTGATGATCAACTCCGATCACAATACGATCAGGTTTCAGGAAATCACTGATCGCAGAACCTTCCCGTAAGAATTCCGGGTTCGAGGCAACATCAAAATCAACGTCGGATTTGTTATTAAACCGGATTGTCCGTTTTACCCATTCACCGGTTCTTACCGGTACGGTGGATTTTTCCACGACAACTTTATAAGAGTTCATGGATTTGGCGACCTGCCTTGAAACTTCTTCTATATACGAAAGATCGGCTTCACCACTCGGTTTTGGTGGTGTACCAACTGCAATAAAGATGACATCGGATATCTGAACCGCAGATTGAATATCTGTCTCAAAAATTAAATTACCTTTTTCAGCATTCCTGATAACGAGTTCGTCAAGTCCCGGTTCGTATATGGGGATAACTCCATTTTTCAGATTCCCGATTTTTACTTTATCATTGTCAACACAGATGACATCATGGCCGCATTCAGCAAAACAAACTCCTGAAACTAGACCGACATATCCTGTTCCGATTACTGCGATTTTCATAATGATCCTTTCCTTATTAAAACGAGTTGATCTTTGCCTTTAATCAGGCAAAACATCTTTCGTATTTATCGTATAAACCACCTGAATGCAATAGAGTTTCGATTCCCTTAACCGTGCTTTAAACGTTCCATAAACCGTTTATCAGAGAAAGGCGGTGTTACGGTTGAATGACGTCCCACAATTGCACGGCCGGGAACACCGCCAGGCGCCCTCCGTACATTACGCCGTTGCGTCACAAAAACCGGAATTCCCTTTTCACCCCGGGCTTTAGAGTAATACACGGCCAGTCCGGCAGCTTCCAGCACTGTTTTTTCAGGGATTGACCCTTGTTTTTCAGGATTTTGGATAATTACATGAGCACCCCGGTAACCATGAGCATGAAGCCAGAAATCATGAGGTTTGGAATGCTGAAATGACAGACTGTCATTGTCGCGAGCGCCTTTCCCCACCAGAATTGTATACCCCTGGGATGATCTGAATTTCATATACGCCGACCGTTTGGTGATTCCGAGGACACCCCTTCCTTTACGGGTGCTGGATTCAATAATATCATGCTCTTCCATACGCTTCCGGATTTCACGGATGTCATCAAGTCCTGATGCCGCATCCAGGGACCAGATGATTGATTCCAGAGATTCTTTTTCATCTGAAAGATTTTTCAAACGTGCTTCGATCAGGGGTCGGCTCCTTTTAATTTTCCGGACTTTGTTGAAGCGCCGCTCAACCTGAATTTTCGCGACTACCGTAGGATCCAGCTCAATATCCCGTGGCGCACATTTCGGATCGAAAAAATCTTCAACGGTGATTATCGACATTCCGGGTGTGATACGTTTGTAATTGGCCGAGAGCAGATCCGCCTCCTGCTGAAGTATCCCGGGATCCGGGAGCGATCTCAGATCGGATTTCAAAGCCTGGATGTTCCGATCAATTCGGGAGAGGCGGTTTTGGGCCAACCGGCTGAGTTTTTCATGAAATCGTCGAAATTCATGATGGATTCTGATTTCTGTTCGCCACTGCCTGGCACCTTCAATCACCGAATTGAAACTCATCTGATCCTGTGGATTACATGTGGGTCCGGGAAAGGCCAGAAACATTGATTTTGGTAATGCCGTCGATATGACCGGCGTATATTTCTTCTTCGTCCAGATCCGGACAATATCCTGCAATTGTTCAGTGAGAGGTATTGTGGAATTTTCCTGGATTTCATTGGCGAGATATCGGGCCAGATATGGTGTCATGGGGGTGATTCCATTGAGAATTTCCTGCCACAGGGTATGTTCGTTGATAAATGCGCTTACCTGGGAAATATCCATCAGGGAAATTCTGGTATTGTCTGAATCATCATACAACGGTGAAAATACCTGTCCGGGGATGCGAGGTTTCCCCTTTTCCCTATCCGGGATTTTTGAAAAGCACTCCAGAATTAATCGGCTTTCGGAATCTACGCAAATCAGGTTACCCCGGGGTCCCCGCATTTCAAACCACAGTTCCCGGGGTCCGGACCATTCGGGCAGGGATAATGATATGACCATGGAACGATCCGGAAAGGGTATCCGGATATCGGTGATGCGGGCACCTGCAATTTTTTTCCGGAATGATTTTGCAAGAAGTGTCGGTTTATCGGGTCTGGGAATTTCATCAAAGTAATAAAGTCCTGGTGTTGCCCCGGATGTCTCAAACCAAAGGTAACTGTCACGTTGCATTCGATCCGGATGCGAGATACTCAGAAACAGGGATTCCGTTTCCGGATTATGGCATGTCGATATTTGGCTGCTGATAATTCGGGATTTCAGCACATCTACCCAGGCATCAAATAAAAAGAAATCCATGAATTAATCCGATCCGGTGTGGTGTCAACAAAAATTGTGGTCCTGACACTAAGATGCTCCCTGTCGAAATCCATAGCCACGGCTTCGACTGGAACTTTCAATGGCTGAATCAATGCGATTCATCAACATACGTACTTCATCACTTGAAAAGCGAAGAATATTGGCTATCAGGCACTGCTGCTTCGCCTCATCAAATCGACCCTTGAAATACAGTGTTTTGGCCATCATCAATCGCACATCAAAACAATGAGGTTCCTTTTTAAGTATGCGTTCCGCCACACTCAATGCTGCACCAAAGTGGTGTTTTTTAAGTAGTGATTCGGCAAGAACGAGAGCTGTTTCCCTGGAGATATTAGGCATCTGTGGCACGGTCGCCTCGATAAAACCCGGTGCCATTGTCTGGATTTTTTCCCGGAATACGGCTTCATCAATTCTGAAAAGTTTATACAGATCATTCCCGGATTCCTGTGTCGCATCAGCATGGTATGCTTTCACTGCTTTATGAATCAGAAGATTAAGTTTGTGATTTGCCATGCGCTGGAATAATCCATTTTCCGCCATATCCCTGAAAATGGGCTGCAGCTCCGGAGAGAGAGATGAAGAACCCAGAGGATGGGTCAGTGTCATGGGACGGAGATCACGTTTGAGTAAGGTTTCCATAAGTTTTTCAACTGCCAGCTCATATCTCTGGGATAAAAATTGCGATGCGATGTAAGCCAGATCCAGATCTGAATCCCCGTAATCTGATAAATTCGAATTCATTAACGTCCTGATATGAGATGGTTTTCCGGCTGCAATTCCCGTGATGAGATACGCTTCCATATCAGAATTTTCAATGGATTGCCTTGCGCTGAACCCGAAGAGACGTTCAAGGTTGATAAGAGATTTCATACCGTTTTTGCGAGCGGAATTCACGGCATATTCAATATCGTTCTGAGGTATCGGATACGTATTTGCCGAGGGCAGGGGAATGGGAAGGGCGGCTCCGGTATGAAAAGCGAATCGAAATGCCGACCAGGGATCACCGGGATGATGGAACAAGGCATACTGCATCATCCTGTACCCGGATTCAGGGAAGCCTATAGCTGTCAGTACCCTGGAGATTTTTCTGTAAACCCTCCAGCTCTGTGTTCCGGTCCTGTAAAAATCAATCCGGTCGATTGTGATGAAGCCGGGCAACTCATCATCACGATTAAATGTGACGGGCTCCGGTGCCGATGAATTCCGGGAGAATCGAATTACATAATCACCCCAATCAAAACCCGAAACTGTAATCCGGGCGATTACTTTGTCCTTTTCAAGAATGAATAAAGGACGGGGAAGTGTACTTTCCGTGAGTTTTGCCCGTATCCGCATCTGGTACGATCCCGGTATCAGATGAATAACCGGTGATATTGAATCCTCCCGGGCGATGGACCAGCCGTAGTTATACTCCTGATGAAAAAATGGATCTTTAATGACCGGATAATACTGTCCACCCTGAGGATTCATTATAAACCGATCTTCGGCGTTGAGATGTGTTGTTGGGAATCGCGCACCGGCGGCTCCCAGGACAATGCATGACAGAAGTATTGCGATCGTGATAATTGGTGCTTGCTTGAAACTTTGAAATTCACGGTGCCTGGATGATTTTGCGGCGAACAACAGAAGGAAGAGAAAGCCTGACATGACAAGTATCCAGGGGAGGATTCGGTAAATATCCGGTCGGGTCAGACTTGGTGCCATATCTGTAAATCGAATGTGTAAAATCCGAGTCAGCGCTTCAAGATACCGGGAGGTGCCATCGGCCATATTAATCAGCCATTCCGGATTTAGAATACCGATGAAACTAGCGAATATTGATGCACCGATTGTGAATATTCCCACCCGTCGGATTATCGGTTTCAAAGCATTTCGCCGACGATAGGTTTCCACCCCGAAAAGTGCCCACAAGGGGAGAACCGGTATGAGATAACGCAACGGGGGTGTTGGCATGCAGTGCCAGGCAAAATGACCCAGAAGCGTCAAGATGGTGATTGGCAATCCCAGACAACTGATCCAGAATACAATCCCCCTGTGATGGGACCAAAGTCGTAATCCCGGCAATGTCATGAAGAAGACCGGCACATACCATAACAGACCGGCTTCCTGATCCATGAGGAATCCGGGTATAACAGCGAAACTGTGCCTGTTGGGCAAAAAAGATTTGATCTGTTCCAATCCGCCAAATCGATTTATAAACAAATCGCCACTGTACAGAAAGTAGTCAAATGCCACATAAAGTAATCCGATAGTCAGGATACCGGCGGCATATCCCAGCATTCGCCTCTTGATCCGCGAAAAACTCAGGAGTCCCCCGAACAGCAGGAGAATAATAATTGAGAAGTAGCGGAATTTCAGAAAGAGAATCACCGTGCAGATTATCAGGAGATAGAGCGGGGTTGAATCATATTTTTTTGATTTTCCGAAATTCTGGATCAGATGCATGGCAGCAAGAATAAAGACCGCCGCCGGGATATCCGGATATATGAAAGATGAGTGGGGAAGAATAGGTATGGTTGCACCAGTAATCATGGCAACGGTCATGGCAGCACGGTAATCGGGAATTTCACGATAATAAAACTGAAACATCAATACCATGAGTAGAGCAGCCATGAGCACCATTGTCAGCACGGCGCCGGTATACCCTCCAAAAAGATATCCCGGGATGAGTATTATGGAGAATGTGGCTCCCAGGCCACGTGAAAAAATTTCCCCTGAAGATACACGGTCTGATGGTTTGGGTTCAAGCTCATGGGGATAAAACGATTTGTATTCATGATTATCATACTCATCAAAAAGATTGAGATTACCATCCCTGATCAAGCTGTGGGCCATGAGAAGGTAGTGGGGTTCATCTCCGGATACGCCATGCACCGGGACAACCCAGGCGGCAATATTTGAGTAAAACCAGATTGAACAAATAAAAAGAAACCAGCACACTGTCCGCTGAGTATCCTGTCCTGAACGGTTGTTCAGCAGCAGATATGCCATAAGACCTGCTTTTAATCCCAGAACTCCCAGATAAACAATACCCACCAGCATTTGTGCACGTGATTGGTCCGCCGGAAGATAGATCATGCATAAAAAAGCCAGAGGTATCGCAGTAAACAGCCAGGTGTCCAATCGCCTGACCATCCGGGAAATCTTCTTGGATACCCGGGATGATAGGAGATGAATCAACAGGGAACCGCCCATCATTACCCAGGGGAGCCGCCAGTTAAAAAAACCTGTCCATGTATCCCACTGAATCATTTGGTCAGAAAAAAGTTTCAAGCAGAAAAACAATGTGATTGCCGCAACGCAGAGAACAGTGACTTTTATTCCGGTTCTCACAATTTTTCCGGTGAGATGCTTCATTCCGTTACCAATCCAATGGAATAGCAATTCAGAGTCCCGGCAAAATTAAGTGTATTAAATCGAATTCCCTGGATATTAACCGTTTCTGGAAATGGTATATATGCTGAATATGTTGTTGCGGGATAATGCATGCCTTCCAGAGGCGGTGGCCATGCTACTATGGTATCCAAAGACCGGGCAACAACGGGAACCGGATGGGGCAGCTTTACTTTGCCCGATGGAAAGAAATACATTTCCTCTGCAGTATGTCGTCCTATGAGAACAGGGAGAGTCACCGGAGATTTACCGGTAATATAAAGTGTGATCTCCGCCATCCGGTTTTCAAAAGGTATGACTTCAAAAAGATGTGTAATATTAGACAGAAACACAATACCGTGTGCCGTGACAGGACCGTCCAGTGGGATATTTAAGGATGTATCCTCACCCAGATGAAATGCGTGATTCAGCACCGAAATGGATAACTCGGGAAACTGTGTTTGCAAGAGACGATCATCTTCCTGGGTGGAAGGCATCACTGCGGGTGAGAGGGTGACATGGTCCTGGTACGCAAAATCCGCAACCCGAAAAATATTATATCCCGTGGGCGGAATAATCTGACCGTCGTGTTCCATGCCGATGAGAACCTGGAATTCTCCAGAACCCAGTTCAGGAGGAACATCGATCTGGAGTTCAAGAGGCTGCGAAGAAAATTTGTTGATCCGGTAATCATACACTCGATGATTTTCTCGCAACCGAATGATCAACACCTGTGATTTTTCTGATGGAGAGATATCTGTTGTCATACGAATTATTAAAGGTTCATTCTGAACGAATTCATGGGTTAAAACCTGGAAATCAAGAATCCGGCTTCTGTTAAAAGAAACCGGTAGAAGCTTGTCCGGAGTATGCGTGGCTGCAACTCTGTTATCCGGACCATATTCCAGCCGAACGCAGTCGATGATAACACTGGATCCATCGTCCGGATAATCCGAAAGCAGGCGGAAAGGCACAGCATCGGTATTTTCCGGTATCTGAAACCAATAACTTTCAAAACTATCTGATCGTATTCGGCAGGTCCCGATGGTTTTGCCCGCAATTTCTGCACGGATTCGCGGTGCCCGCCGATCGGTGATAATCCCACGGGCAATAACATGAAGCAGGTTTCCCCGGGATTTCATGGGGATTACTCTTTCTAGAATACTCCCGGAACTCAGAATCGTTCCGGCTCGATAGGGGTGTTCCAGGGAATTAACACGATCCCATTGATACGGTTCCTCCCAGAACGTTTTGCTGTTTATTTTATTAAATGTCCTGTCTTCCGATTGAGCCCACCATGATCCGCTGTGTCCGCTGATCATGGGTATCAGTCCGATACACCCGAGAATAAGGAATGTGGCCTGGGGAGAAAACTCAAAAGTTGGATGACTGTTGGCGTTATACACCTTCAATACAATAACCGAAAGGACCAGAGTAATCCCCGCAAAAACAATTCCCTGTATCCAGATATCAGGATCCACGCGATCGAACAGTGGAAGAAACCCGATGAGATCAAGGGACAGATACGCAGACAGGTGATCAGTCAGTGTGTTTGCAAATCCGGGTATATCTGACCGAAAGGTGGGATTGATGAAAAAAATCAAGTTCAGAAGTATGGTAAAACTTGTCAGACACCAGAAAAATACTCTTATAAAGTGGTTTCGAAGGGTTGACAGTGCATATCCCATTGGTATGGCCATGAGTGGAAGCCAGGCAGTTAGAAAACGTCCTCTGGGACAAATTCCGCCGATGAGTTCAGCGTAGGCGGAAACCAGCATGAAATAGGGGATGATTGCCGCTGACCAGATCAGGGTGCGATCCCGGCCGGCTCGTCTGATCAGTATTGGTATCCCGGCAAAAGCCATCAGCATTATAGGGTTCAGAGGTATGATTCCGTACTGTGCATCCCATACCTGACCCAGAATTCCGCGGATAATCCTGAGGGGTGAAGTGCCCAGAATATCCACCATTTCGTATCTCACCAGTGGTGATCCGTAAAATACCGTGTTGAAAACACCCAATATTAATAGCAACCCTGAAAAAATCAGGAGGATACGGACCAGTGCGGCTCCGGAGGATTTTCTTAACAATACTCCAACAGCAATAACCGGGAAGCAGAGTACAATCAATCGGGTCTTGAACCAGGCAGCGACAATGATCAGAAGAATGGCCGGCAAAATCATGCCGCGTTTTTTCTGACGAATATTATCTGCCAGCAGAATAGCGCTCATTCCGAACAGCGCACCGGGTATCTCGGCATAAATCTGATGGGAATAAAAAAGGAGAGGTGCCGTGAAAATGAACAGCGAAAAAACCATTACTGCGGATTTCATGGAATCTGTGAAACGGTGTACAGCAATAAAAATCAGTATTCCCAGGACTGCCGTCAAACCGGTTATGCTCAGTACAGCACCCATACGGCCGGCGAAGAAAAAACCGGGTATCAGAAAGATTGGCAGAGCCGCCGTGTGCCGGGACAGGAGGCGTCCGTTTTCATAGTCGTCCCATTTCTGAGGTTCAAGCACCCGGTCAGAAAAATCAAGGGAATCCTGATTCAGATAGTTGTTTTCAAGATTCATATCCCCATCGTTGATCAGGCTGTGAGTCAATAGGAGAAAAAACGGTTCATCGCCATCCAGGGGTTGTGTCAGCGTATTCCATCCCGCGAGAGGCGCCAGAACAGTCAGAGCAGTGACAAACAAAATCAGATATCTAACCCGATCATTACCAGCCCTCTCCAAAAACCCGGGGAGAGATACAACCAGATGCAGAATTTTAATTACAAATACAAATCCAATGAAGACCGGAAAATAAAGCGCTTCCAGATTGCTGGAATCAGAAACACCCAGTAACAGTGGCACAAACACCAGCAAACCGTAAGTATAACGGTCCAACCGGATATGATCAGTGCGATGATTTAAAATAATATGAATAGCACTGAATAACAGGAATGTGATGGGAAGCCATATTTCGATAAAGTGCAGTATGCCGTCTGAAATACCTGTTCCAGGGGCTAGAGTTTTCATCAGTGTGTGAAAACAAAACAAACATATGGTGAGGGCAAAAAAACTTGGTATACGGCCGGATAGATTCATTCTCATCCCCGGTCAGAGTTTCAAGCTTTCCGGAAGCTGCGGGAAGTCGCGGTTGAGGATTTCAAGCATTTCGGTATGAATCGCTGTATTGGATGCTACGATTTCCGGATTAAGTACGGTGTAAGGAGATCCATCAAAATGACTGACATTCCCACCCGACTCTGTGACCAGCAGGATTCCGGCTGCGGTATCCCACGGTTTCAACCATCTCTCCCAGAAACCGTCCAGTCGTCCGGCAGCAACATATGCGAGATCAAGTGCTGCAGCACCGGCACGCCGAACGCCCTGAGCATGAAATCGGAAGGAACAGAATTCCACCAGATTATTCTTCTCAAGCTCTCGAACCCTGTACGGAAATCCAGTGGCAAGCAAACTGTATTCCAGCGTTTTCGCAGTAGAAACGTTACAGGGGTGACCGTTGAGGAATGCGCCTTGGTTCCGGATTGCCGTGAACATCTCCTTCCTGCAGGGATCATATATCAGGGCAATTGATGGAGACTCATTCTCAAAGAGTGCAAGAGAGATACAAAAATGGGGGAATCCGTGAGCAAAGTTCGTGGTTCCATCCAGCGGATCGAGAATCCAGATACGTTCAGGAAGATCAATGGATGCCGGATTACGGTCTTGAAATGCTTCTTCGGATAGCGCGGGAATATTCGGAGTCAGTTTCTGTAACGCATTGAGTATCAGGGTTTCGGATTTCAGATCGGCTTCCGTCACGATATTAAATTGACCTTTGAAATTAATTTCGAAGGAGCGATTAAAAAAACTCATAAGCAGATTTCCAGCGGATTCCAGAATTTCTGAACAATTTCGGGACAACGCCTCAAGATGTGCCGCAGTCATCATGGTCATCTTACAATCGCTGTGCTTTCTGAACGCCTTTTATCCTCTGAAACTGACGAAGCACTTTGTCCACCTGGTCGGCAGAAAACGTCTCCAACTCCAGTTCCATAGTGCGATAATTCTGAGAACTGGACAGCTTAAACGACACCAGAGCAAGGTTATATCGGATGAGTAAAGCAAACACTATTCCGGGAATTTCAGGTTTGAAATCTGTCCGCAAGACCATTCTTACGGATTGTTTTTGAGGAGACGTAATCGCCCATTTGATTTTGATGACCCGGTCATCATCTTTGGGTCGGTGTCGGATTGCCTGGCAATCATTTTTATGAACGGAAATACCGTGTTTGCGGGAGATGATCCCGATAACATGATCACCTGGTAGCGGATTACAGCACTGGGAAAGCTTGATGTAGACGTCCTCAATATCCCGGATTTCAAATGAATCATCCTCTTTCTTCTGGTTTCGGTTGAAGAAAAATGAGAACACACGGGGGAGCAGCGCTGTCTGGCGCTTAAGCATCTTCTGAAAATCGCTTGGTGAGACGAAATGCGAAATTACCTTGCGAGTGGAAAGGATCCCGCGTCCGACTTTTGAGAACAGATCAATAGTATCCCGGGCACCGAGTTCCTGAATAGTTTCACGGAAATTGGGTGAGAGAATAATCTCATTGAAATCCAGATTAAACCGATCCATTTCTTTTTTCAGGATTTCACGCCCGAAATCCCGGCTTTTTTCTCTCTTCTTCATTTCCAGCCAGGTTCGAATGGCATTCTGACTTCGTGTGGTCTTTACTCTGTTCAGCCACTCCGGCTTGGGATATGCGTCAGGAGACGTAATTATCTCAATGTATGCCCCATCCTTCAACTCATCGAAGATTCCCGCCGGCTGATTATCCATAATAGCGCCGTAACAATGATGTCCGATTTCAGTGTGAACCCGGTAAGCGAAATCGAGAACAATGGAATTGGATGGGAATCCCCAGTAATCTCCTTTCGGAGTACAGACATACACCTGATCTTTTCGCGCAACGTCCTGTATCCGGCGGACAAGATGAACAGAATCCTGTTCTTCATCCACCAGATCCCGGAGCATCCCCAACCAGGACTTGTATTGTTTTCCGGGAATACCGTCCGCTTTTTGGAGTACGCCGAAATTTGCGATGCGATCCATGGTATGTGTTCTGATCTGAATCGGATAAACGTTTTCTCTAAACAGGATGCAGGTATGAAGCGCCTGGTAAGCATTTGATCTGGGGACAGAAATAAAGTCTTTTATGGTGGAACCCGGCATGGGTGTAAAGGAATCATGTAAGATTCCAAGAATACGGTAACAGTCCAGCGAATCTTCGGTTAAAATATTCAGATTCAAATAATGTGGTCTGAGTTTCTGCTGGGATCGACGGTATAAACCATATGCTGTTTTGTATCGTTCATAAATACCGCAGTGGAGATCTTTTTCCTGAAGTCGTTCCATAATTGCCGACTTTAATTCCTCAACATCACTCTGGATAAATCCGTGTGTAATTGCGACGCGCCGGACATATTTATGGTACAATTTAGGTTTCAGATGAAGGAAACAGAGGTTTTCCAGTTCCCGTTTTATTACAGAAATTCCCAATCGTTCCGCCAGGGGAACATAAATAATCCGGGTTTCTTCAGCGATTCGTTTCCGTTTTACAGGATCCAGATGGTGCAGGGATTTCATATTATCCCACCGATCCGCGAGTTTGATGAAAATCACCCGGAGATCATGAATCATACCGATCATAATTTTTCGAATTGTATCTGCTTTTTCTTTTCGGCGGGATTTTTCCTGGCTGACGGAGACCCGTTTAATTTTAGTGAGTGAATCCACCAGTGAGGCAACCCCGTCACCAAATTGGTCCCTTACGGTTTCGAGTTCAACATTGGTGTCCTCCACCGTATCATGAAGCAGAGCGGCACAGATGACTTCCCAGTCCAGTTCAAGGTCGGCCAGAATGTGGGAAACAGCCAGCGGATGGACAATGTAGGGTTGTTTTGATTGCCGCTGTTGCCCGGCGTGCGCGCTGGTTGCGAATTCATAAGCGGCTTCAATCTTTTTCAGCGCTTCAATGTCATCGCAGTATTGAGTAAACCGGGATGTGACTTTATCGAATGTAATCATCTTAACTTCCTTACACCCCTCACATTAAAGACAAGTCGGGAGGTATAAGGCAAGCTGAAAATCTATGAAAATGTAAGAATTATCGGATTAATCAGCGATTCAGGAGTTCCTGATAGATATCTTCTACTTTTTTAACGTGGGATTGAATGGTGAAGTGTCGGCACACATGATCATACCCGGATTGCGCCAGTGCTTCCCGTCGGGCATCATCTGAAAGAATTTTCACAGCCTCCTGCGCCAGCTTTTCCACATCGTCCACCGGGACAAGAACACCCACTTCAGGATTGGATATAATCTCAGGGATTCCACCAACATGATACGCTACAGCCGGGGTTCTGGAAGCCAGAGATTCGATAATCACGCGTCCAAAAGCTTCCACTCGGGAGGGTGTGAGAAGCAGATCAAGACTGGTCATTATTTCTGCAATATCATGCCGGAACCCCGTGAAAATCACTCTGTCTGAGATATTCAGTTCTTCTGCCAATTGTTTCATTCGTTGTGAAAAACCGGAAGGTTTTTCCGGTCCAACCAGGACAAACTTCAAGTTTTTCAACTTTTGGACCATTAACCCGGCGGCTCGAACAAAATCATCAACCCCTTTGTGCTCACTGACAACGCCAACCATACCCACCAGATATTCATCCCTGGCAACACCACATTCCTTTCGGAATTTTTCCCGATCGTTCCGGTTAAACAATGCGATATCCACGCCATTGTGGATCACCGAGAATTTTTCCCGAATGTTTTTCATCCGCTGGAACAGGTTATATTGGGCTTCCGAAACGGCAAGGATTCGATCCGCCTTATGAACAAGGTAGCTCCTGAGTTTCCAAGAAGGGAGCTGGGCGGGAAGCCGGGAGCATCTGAAATGACATATGGCCGGAATATTTAATCGTCGAGCCGTGTGACTTGCGAAAGGAAAAGACCAGAATTCATTGCTGTGAAAGATTACAGCTTTCTCATCCCGGGCCGCCTCCGTCATGTTGTAAAGCGCACTGGGGATTCGGGGCCAGCATTTTACTTTTCGCCAATTCCCAAACTTGATGACTCTGGTCTTAACATCAAGCTCTTTCAGTTTACGCACCAGAGGACCGTCCCGGGGTACGATGACAACCGGACGAAACCGGGACCGGTCCAAGTGCGAAATGAACTGAACCATGCTAACTCGTGCCCCGAGTAACTCAACAGATGGTGTGATGTAAATAACCGTTTGAGCCATATCTTCGTGTCAGAAATATCCCCTCTATACTGAACGTTCCAAATGACGGATTTACCCGAAGAGCGGAGCAATAACCAGGGCCACAACACTCATTAACTTGATCAGAATGTTCATGGCGGGACCAGACGTATCTTTGAACGGATCACCGACGGTATCGCCGACGACTGCCGCGTGGTGTGCTTCCGATCCCTTCCCGCCAAGGTTTCCCTGCTCTATCCATTTTTTTGCATTGTCCCAGGCGCCGCCGCTATTAGCCATCATCAACGCAAGTAGAACACCGGTAACGGTTGCACCTGCGAGAGCGCCGCCAAGTCCAGCGGGACCCAGGAGAAGACCAATCAGAACCGGAGCGGCAACAGCTGTCACACCGGGTACAATCATTTCCCGCAGCGCCGCCCGAGTGGAAATATCCACGCAGGTTTCGGAATCCGGTTTAGCGGTCCCTTCCATCAGACCGGGAATTTCCCGGAACTGCCGACGGATTTCACTGATCATCTCAAAAGCAGCTTTGCCCACAGAAGTCATAGTTCTGGACGCCAGGAAGAAGGGTAGAATCCCACCAATCAAAAGTCCGATTACAACGTGGGGCTCCATGATATTGATAGTGAACTCAGGAATTTTCTTAAGCACGATCTGTGAATATGCAGCGAAAAGTGCCAGAGCTGTCAGAGCGGCTGATCCAATGGCAAATCCTTTTCCGATAGCTGCGGTGGTGTTGCCCAGTGAGTCCAGACCATCCGTTATCTTTCGGACATCAGCACCCAGACCGGCCATTTCCGCAATACCGCCGGCATTGTCTGCAACCGGGCCATATGCGTCAACACTCATTGTAATGCCTGTAGTGGCCAACATTCCCACTGCTGCGATACCGATTCCATATAATCCGGCAAATTGGTATGCCAGATAAATGCTCAGGCAGATTGTGAGTACCGGGAGTGCTACGGATTCCATGCCGATAGCGATACCCGTGATAATATTCGTGGCAGCACCTGTCTCAGAATTTTTCGCGATTACCCGGATGGGTTTGCCTGATGTGTAGTATTCAGTGATCAGTCCGATAGCAATACCGCAAAGACAACCGAACGCCATGGCCAGCCACACTTTGATGCCTACGCCGACAGGGAAGAGTATGATTGCTGTTACAAGTGCGGCGATTCCCATTAAAACAGCAGCTACGTAGGTTGACAGACGAAGCACAGCTGCCGGTCCCTTCTGTTGGAAAAACTTAATGGATGCAAATCCAAGAACCGATGCTATCAGACCAAATGTAACCACCAGAAGAGGATAAATCATATATTCAAATGTATTCAGACTGTAAGTGGCACCGATGGCGATGGTGGCGATAATCGATCCCACATAGGATTCGAAAATATCTGCACCCATGCCTGCTACATCACCGACATTGTCACCAACATTATCAGCGATAACACCCGGGTTTCTTGGATCATCTTCCGGAATACCAGCTTCCACTTTACCGACGAGATCAGCACCGATATCCGCTGTTTTTGTAAAGATACCGCCACCGACTCTGGCAAACAGGGCAATAGAGCTGGCGCCCATGGCAAACCCGCTGATGTACTGAATCGTTTCGGGATCTCCGTAGAAATAAAATGCGATACCCACACCCAGTAAACCCAGGGATGCCACAGCAAGACCCATGACCTCGCCACCGAGGAATGCAACCATCAACGCCTTGGCCTGACCCTGGCTTCGGGCTGCTTCAGCGGTTCGGACATTAGCTCGGGTGGCAGCCTCCATGCCGATAAGTCCGGCCAGCATGGAACAAATTGCACCGCCAAGGAAAGCAATGGCGGTCTTCCAACTTATAAAGATGGCCAACAGGATAAAAACGATGATGACGAACTTATATAGATAGGAATATTCTCGCTTAAGGAACACCATGGCGCCGTCGTGAATACTCTTGGCCAATTCCTTCATCAATTCGTTTCCCTCAGGCAACTTCCGGATATAGATATAGAACATCAGAGCGAGGAGTAACCCGGCCAGTCCAAAATAGGGGATGTAATTGATAATACCATACCCGGACCGGACGTACTGATTGACCGAACCGTTGTTACCGGCCATATCCACAACCTTAACCGATACCAGATAGCTGCCCGGTAGATCGTACATGTGAATGGGTGATTCAAGATCTGACTTTTTCTGATCTCCGAAATCCCAGGCATAACTCAATTCGCCTGTAATTTCCTCATCAACCTCGGCAACAAATTGCTGTGTGCCGTCATCAAGTTTATGGGAATCGAATGCGACCTCAAATGTCTGGGGACCAATAACTTTGTCTCCGGAACAACCGAGTGTAAACATCACCATAACTAAGGTGAACAGTAACATGGATTTCAATTTCACGATTGCTCTTCTCCTTCAAAAATTTAGCATCTTTGGCGAACGATAATGTAAGGGATCAGAAGCGATGCAAAAAGGCAAAGTCTGATCCCATAGCCGTGAAACCCTAGCATCTCAAAGTAAACGGGTCAAGATTCCAATTTAAAATATACAGTACCCTTTTATTTATGCTGATTTTTCCGGTCCGGCACCCGTATACAGACCGGTAAAATCAGTACGACCAGACAACTGATCAAATATAAATAAAATAGGCGTTTTTGATTGGAAACCGTATGAAAACAAGTGGATTTCCACCGGGCGGATTCCCGGCAACCTCCCTGGATATCCCGGAACAGTTTTCCGGGTGATTCCGACAGGTTGATCCCATTGAAAATCATCCTGCGATCCGGTTGATATCGGCGATTGTCTCTATCCAGGAAAATCGATCCACCTTCAGAGTCAGTCAGCACGACGCCTGAACCGGATTCTGGAACCAGTTCCAGTGCCATATCCGCTTGCACGCTGAGACGCCTTTTCTTGAAATCGAAGCACCAGAACGAAATTTCTGTATCATCAGTATTAAGATTTCCGGGAGTGGCCAGGGAAATAGTATTAATGCCTACGGAAAGCGTGCGATTATCCGGACTGAGTTGCAACGATTTCGGGGAATCTGAAGTCGGACAGCAGAACTCCAGAATATTTATGCCGGATTGAATATAATTCACCGGAATCATGGTTCGAAACTCACTCCAACCGGGCTTAAGGTTTTCATCAAGGATCGTGTGTCCGTTCAAACTCACTGTCATGTGCCGTTGCGCAATTCCGGGCGGCTGAAACGGTAAAGCACGAATGGAACATTCCAGATCTTGATGCGGTATCATGGGCAGGTAAACGATACCCCGGTTTTGAAACCAGCGTTGCTGTGCTGATTCAACTGGATACCAGCCTTCTCCCAGGAAATGATCTGTTGCCGATGCGCAGAGATTTAATTCCAGCCCAACTTTTCCTGATCCCTTCCATTGAAGCCGTGACATGGCTTCCAGCGTTTCCGGTTTACGATTGACTTTCACATTTTGAAACATAAACCAGCCACCGATATTTGCAGTGAGATCAGCGGGAATCATTACGAAAATTAATAAAAAGGGTATCCAACGTCCCCATTTATGGGATCTGAGTATTCCCAGCCCGGCCCCGGTGAGAAGCACCAGTGCAGGAAGAGCCGGGTAAAAATACCGGCCCTGAATAGCTGGTTCGGCGGCGGCAGCGCGAATGAGAACGACCAGTACTGAAATGACCGGTATGAATAGTAATATCTGATGTAAGCGCCGTGAAGATGGGGATGCGGTATGGATAAACAGAGCAGATATAATCATCATTAACAGGACAGATTCTGCCAGGAACAGGTGAATAGCAGGATCCGGGACCGGGATTGTCAGCCAGCCGAACCCGGTCCAGAATGTCTGAAAGAGTGCAGGGAAGACTGAGGTGATTAACCCGATGGGATGTTTAAAAATATTCACAATTCCGGATAGCCCGTGGGAAATCTCATGCAACAGCAGTGATTGCCGCGATACGCTGAGTACCACACCGGCTATGATGACAGTGATGAAAAGGATTCCCGGTACCATCCACGGCTGCTTGAATCTGCTGCTGCGTAGCGCAGGACGGTATGTGAGTCCCCACGCTAAAAGGAGCAAAACCGGGATATTCACTGTCAGAAGTGTCCAACGGGTCATGGCACAGAGTAAGATCCAAAAAACGAGCCCGGCGATGCGGAAAGCTGAAGGTCCACGCAGGATGATCAGGCAAAGGATGGAGAGACCAAGGGCATTGAGAAATACGCTCATGGATTCCAGGTTGACCCCACTGCTGATATGCCAGAACCCGGAATGCAGCACCAGGAAACTCGATGCGACTGTGGCAGACAGAAGATCGGTTCGAAGTACAAAAATTGCGGTGCAGGTGATCAGAAGAGTCGCTGCTATTGCCAGCAGCAAATTGAACATTCGAAGATGGTACATCATCGTTTCCGGGGACGATCCAAGGAATTTCAGGATAATACCAGCCATCCAGTAATACAGAGGCTGTCGTCCCAGTTTACCGGGTGAATCCTGAAGAAACGGGGTTTCTGTAAATCGCTCCGGCAGTTCTCCCGGGCGAGGTACCTTTACCCGCTCCCAGAAATCCGCTTTGTCCATGCTCCGAATCAATGTCTTCTGAAATACCGGATCCGGTTCAGTGGGAATCTTGAATGGGAGGTTACGTCCGAAAAGCACGGCCGCTTCAAAATGCGTTACTTCGTCGGCTGTTTGCCAGGGTGGATTGCAGTAAACCGTGAATAATCCTTTGAGCAGTCCGATGACCACGAGGGGTAATAATGAACAAACCAGCACTTTTCGATAGGATTCCACCATAACCTCAGTGTAACGGCTATCTTCGCTTCGGCCAAGTGCATTATAAATCCTTTGGATCAACAGATCGGAACGTGAGTTGTAATGTATAAAAAGTTTTGTATAAGATGCCCGGAATGAGATATCCGGGGGTTTGTCCGGAATTATTTTGTCAACAGGAAACAAAGGAGTAATCAGAAGCATGAGATCATTATTGAAAGATGCCATTGCCGGTTCTTCGGCTGATTTCGTTGAAATTCGTCTTGAAGATACGGCAAGACAAGAAATCTCCTGTTCAGGGAAAGATCTGAAGAAAGCCCAGAAAATCCGGGATTATGGTGGTTATGTCAGAGCGTTGGTGAATGGATCCTGGGGATTTGTCAGTTTCACTGATCCCAGAGAATTAAAGCATCATGTTGAAGCTGCGGAATTGCGCGCTCGTGCTGCGGGAAAAGGTGAAAACAAACTTGCTCCGGTGGATCCGGTGCAGGACACTATCCCACGGGATGTGGAACCGGATATGGATCCTGCGAAAGTTCCGCTGAATGAAAAAATTGAGACTTTTAAAAAATTCAGCACGCAGGTCATGAATGTAAGCGACAAAATTATTTCCTCCGGTGCGGGATACCGGGAGGAAGACCGGAAAATCGTGTATGGAAACAGCGAAGGTTCACTGATCGAAACAAACGGTCTCTGGGGCGCCGGCGGTCTCAGTGCAATCGGCAGGGAAGGAAATGTTGTACAATCAGTGTATTCCGGGTTTGGTACCCGGGGTAACTGGGGAGAAATCACGATTGCAGAGGAAAGCATTGGGCAGATTACTCGAGAGGTTCTGGATCTGGTCAACGCGGAACCCGTTGCCGGCGGACGATACACGGTTATACTTGATCCGAGATTGAGCGGTGTTTTTATTCATGAAGCGTTTGGACACCTTTCTGAAGCAGATAATGTCTCTGATAATCCTGAACTCCTGAAACAGATGAAACTTGGTACACGGTTCGGTCAGGATCATTTCAATGTTCTGGACGGTGGCGTTATACCCAATGAAAGAGGTTCGTTCCGATATGATGACGAGGGCGTACCCTCCACACTGACATACCTCATCAAAGACGGGCTGCTGACCGGCCGGCTCCATTGCAGGGAAACCGCGGCAGCCATGGGGGAAAAACCCACAGGAAACGCCCGGACAATCAACTACCGATTCGCTCCTATCTGTAGAATGTCAAACACTTATATCGATGCGGGTCCTCATACGTTTGAAGAGATGCTCAGCGATGTTGAAAACGGTCTTTATGTTGTGGGCGGTGGCAGCGGAAACACATCAAAAGGACTTTTTACTTTCTCCGCGGAGAAAGCACGGGTTATTAAGAACGGTAAACTTGGCGGATGGGTCAGAGATCTCACTCTCTCCGGGAATGTTTTTGAGACACTCATGGATATCGACAAGGTCGGCAATGATCTTTTCCGGTCAAAATCCGGCGGCTGCGGAAAAAGCGTGGGTGCGCGTATGCAATTCCCATTGAATGTGTCCATGGGCAGCCCTCATATTCGAATTCAAAACGTATTAATTGGAGGTCGATAAGATGGAACGGATACTAGAATTAGCCAGAAAAAAGGCAGAAAAAGCTGAGGTATTCCGAGTTGAAAAGGAAGCAGCACCGGCATGTTTTTACGGGGGAAAACTCAGTGCCATCGAAGGTGAAAATTCCATTGCGACCGCATTACGGGTGATCGTGGACGGCCGCCTTGGCTTTTCCTCCACAACGCATCCCGATGAAGCGGAAGGTCTTGTTGCACGGGCCATCGAATCTGCCGCTTACGGTCCGGAAATCGAGCTGAAATTCCCCACAACGGTAAAGAATTTCGGAACCGGCGCTTTCTACGACCCCAAAGTGGCTTCCCTGGAATTTTCAGATTTAGTTCAGACCGGTCAGAGCATGGTGGATATCGTGCTGGAATCTTTTCCTGATGTAAATCTGGAAGTTGAGGTGACTAAATCCTGTCAGAAAACATCGATCATGAACAGTGAAGGTGGTCATGTTTCCTATGAAAAGACCTTGCACCAGGCGTTTCTGAATGTGCTGCTCATGATGCCTTCAGACCGGGCTGAACTGGAAGACACCTGCACATTCACACACTATTCTGATGCGCCGCTGGAAATGGCCAGACGGGCTGTCTGGCGATTCCAGCATTGTTCCCGGGTTGTCCCGGTGAAAACGAAAAAGATGCCAGTACTTTTTTCCAGTCTGGGTTTCCGTGGGTTATTTGTTCCGCTTTTTTACGGGTTGAACGGCGACCTGGTCAACCGGAAACTCTCCCTGATGTCCGAACGGGAAGGTGAGCTTGTGCTGGATCCGCGATTGACAATTCTTGATGATCCCACGTTGCCGAACCTGCCGGGATCGTGCCCCGTGGATGACGAAGGCGTACTGGCTCAATGCCGTCCCCTTTTCGAAAAAGGTGTTCTGAAAGGCTATTTGCATGATCTGCAAACTGCGGGAAAAGCGGGAGTTCCCTCAACGGCCAACGGGTACAAGAAATCCTCGTTGTACACAGGATTCAGTGTGGATTCTCAACCCAATCCGCAACCATCCAATCTGGTGATAGAACCCGGTGATATCAGCCGGGATGATCTCATCCGCAGTATTGACGAGGGGATTATCGTCGATGACACCATGGGTGCCGGTCAGGGAAACAATCTTAATGGTGAATTTTCCATGAGTGTTGCGCTGGGATATAAAATCGAGAAAGGTCAGATTGTCGGCCGTATCAAAGATGTCATGGTTGCCGGTAACGTGTTCGATATTCTTCGGGATAATCTGCGAGCCATGACGGCGGAAAATTATCCGGAGGATACATTGTTCGGTCGATACAGCGTGCCCTGGATCGCATTTGACAATATGCCGGTATCCGCTACTTGATCCTATTGAATCATCCAGGCGGTTCCCTGGGAATTATTACAAGGGAATCGCCCGGACGGGGAATCTCCTGTGAACATCAAAACGTATCTTCGAGATAAAATTCCTCTGGGTGATCCGTTTCCTGTGGCCTCGGGACAGTGTGTTGCCAAACTGGACCAGAATGAATCTCCTTGTGATCTTCCGGAATCACTGAAAAATGAAATCGTGGAAGAGTTGCGGAGTTATCCATGGAATCGGTATCCGCAGCCATCGGAATATCGAACGGCCAAAATTGCGTTTGCAGAAGCTCTGGAAATTGATCCCGATAACGTGGCCATGACCGTAGGATGTGATGAAGCGATTCAGGGCGTACATTACCTGGCCGGCGGTCTGGACCGCCGTGCCCTGGTGTTTCATCCCACATACCCAATGCTCTCCCACGCCGCTCTTATGGCCGGTACGACAATGAACGATCAGGTCATCTCACCGGAATATTGTATCGATCCGCAAATTTTCCCGAACCATCATCTTATCCTGATTGCCAATCCCAATAATCCCACCGGTAATCTGACCGCGCCTGAAACAATTGAAGCCGCACTTCTTCACAAGAGTCTGGTTTTTATTGATGAAGCGTATTTCGATTTGTCCGGAGTCACCGTCAAAGACTGGATTCCCCGTTTCCCGAACCTGGTCATTGGACGGTCATGTTCTAAATCACTGCTGGCCGGGATCCGGTTGGGAGCTCTCATCGGGCATCCCCTGTTGATCAGGGCTTTTGAGAGTTTGGTCACGGCACCGTATAACCTCACCCATCTTCAAATGATCACAGCCCGCCGCTATGCGGATATTCTGCCCGTCGTCCGGCAGGTGTCTCAGGAAATTCGTGATGAAAGAGTCAGAATCTCGGCAGCCATGGAAAAAATGGGTTTCCATGTCTATCCCAGTGAAACCAATTTTATATTGTTCAAGGTAATCGATGGGGAGCATATTTTCCGGTTTCTACTGAAAGCCGGTGTCCGGATTCGGGATATGTCGGCAGTAAGGGGTTTAACTGACCATCTGCGAGTGACCGTGGGAAAACAGGCTCATAATTCCCTGTTTCTGGAAGTTCTTCGGGATGCGATGAGTGGACAGGGTCAGTGATCGTCAGATGATTCGCGGGTTTTAAGCCTGCGCTGCCGGTCACGGTATGAGAATTCACATCCGCAATAATCCTGACGATACAGTCCAGCATCACGGGAAAGTTGGCAGGAATGTTTGAACCCGTCCTTTTTCTTAAAATCAATTTCAAGAAATTTCACTCCGAAAGCTTGAGCCACTGAATGACCGATGGGAAAAATGACCCTGCCGGGCTTATTGGGTCCTACGGTCAATGTTGTGGTGAAGATAGGGATTTTCCGAGCAGCGGATTCCCGGGCTGCTCTCTCCAGACGATGCTGAAAGCAAATGTTACAGCGATGCCCACCTTCGGGTTCTTGAGAAAATTCACGTGTGAGTCTGATCCAGGCTCCGTGATCGGGATCGGGACTGATCAGTGGAATATCCATTGTTTCCAAATATTTCCGGGTCTCATTCAGCCGTAAATCATATTCTTCAACCGGGTAGAGGTTCGGATTATAGAAAAATCCTGTTACCCGGTAATGATCCTGGAGGATTGTGATGGGATGCGTTGCGCATGGACCACAGCAGATATGCAGCAGGAGTTCAGGTAAATCGTTCATAAGGAATCATTGAAGAGAAATTCCCGGATAATTTCAAGGGATAATTATGTTTGAATCCGGGAACAAATCAGAGTAATAACCAAAGGACGGTATGCAGACCCATTTAAAACAGGAGGTAGTTATGACGATTCCATTGCTGGATATACCCAGACAGGTAAAAACGATACGAAGTGAAATCGATGCGGCAATTACACGTGTTGTTAACGACGCAAAATTTGTTCTGGGTCCCGATGTCTCGGAATTGGAAAATGAGATTGCGGATTATTGCCACACCCGGAAAGCTGTGGGCGTTGCTTCCGGAACCGATGCTCTGCTGATCGCTTTGAAGGCAGCGGGAATCCGGCCCGGTGATGATGTTGTCACAACAGCATACTCCTTTTTTGCCACAGCCAGCGCTATCTGGCGTATCGGCGCCCGCCCGGTTTTCGCGGACATCCTCCCGGATACATACAATATCGACCCGGAATCCATTGCCCGGGTGATTACGCCGAAAACCCGGGCGATTCTTGTGGTGCATCTTTTCGGTCAGATGGCAGACATGGACCGTATCCGCGATGCAGCCGGCAGTATTCCCATCGTGGAGGATGCCGCACAGGCTATTGGCGCAACATGGAACGATGCACATGCGGGCAGCGTGGGTCTGGCCGGTTGTTTTAGTTTTTTTCCGTCAAAAAATCTCGGAGGGTTCGGGGATGGCGGGATGATCGTCATGTCGGATGAAACGATGGAGAAAGCATGCCGATCACTCCGGGTCCATGGCGCATTGCAAACCTACCTCCATGAAGAAGTGGGTTATAATTCTCGTCTGGATACCATTCAGGCGGCAGTACTTCGTGTAAAGCTTAAGTATCTGGAAGACTGGTCGGAACAACGGCGCCGGAACGCAGCATTTTATAATACAGCATTTCAGAATACGCCTGTTGTGGCACCTGCCCTGGCGCCGGAAGCGAAGTCCATTTTCAATCAGTATGTCGTTCGGGTTCCGGATCGAGATGGCTTGCGGAAGGTGCTTGGTGAGGCCGGTATCGGTCATTCCGTTTATTATCCGCTTCCACTTTCACTGCAACCCTGTTTTAAATCTCTGGGATACAGTGAAGGCGATTTCCCGGAATCAGAAAAAGCCGCACAGGAAACCATCGCATTGCCGATTTTCTCTGAATTGAAACAGTCGGAACTGGAAATCGTAGCTGAAACCGTTTTGTCACATGTGAATCATTGAGTGGTTTGAACATCGGATTCAGATGTTACGGTGGGAGCAAACCGGATCAGACGAACATGATCCATCCGGATACGGAACCGACCAAATCCCGCTTCGCCGGTAAATTCATCACGTGACTGACCTGTGGCCTCAAATCGGGACCCGTCCACCAGAGAAATGCTAACAGAAATCAACGGATTTTCTTCCGTGATCACAGACTCATTTTCCTGAAGGTCAATCTGCTTGATCCGTTCAAAAGGGATGTACGTTTCCGTGGAGCCCCGCTTTACGGTGATGTAGGTCTGACCGTTAAATGAAACATTGAATGCCTCCGTGATAACACCGTCAATATCGGTGATGACAGCGCGGAAATTATCCGTGGGTATCGGGATTTCTTTTCCGCTTTTCCCGGACATTGCCAGACCGGAGGAAGTTACGATTGCGAGTATACAAAACAGGGTGATGCTCATTTTCATAATTCAACCTCCTCAAGATACCAAACGTCTCTTTATGCATCATAGTGTTATAAATCCTCAGGAGTCAATCCCGTGAGCTCTGGTGGTATTTGACAGTATTCCGGTGAGGGAGTAATGTTAGCGTCTTTCAGGTGTCGGGGGTTAAGATTGTGCTCATTGTCAAGTCATTTGAAGAGATACCGGATGGTGTAACAGCAACAGTGATGACACTGGGGAATTTTGATGGCCTGCACCTGGGTCATGTGACCCTGATCAACCATGTGGTGACCCGAGCCCGGGCTGCCGATGTTCCATCCGTTCTCCTGACCTTCCAGCCGCATCCTTTAAAAGTGCTTCATCCTGAAAAACCCCTGCAGCGGATTAAAGATTTTGATGAAACGGTAAACCGATTGGAAATATTTGGTCTCGATATTCTCATGACCCTGGTTTTCACACGGGATCTGGCCACATTAAAACCCCATGAATTTCTGAATAATTATGTCAGGAAATTTTTAAATCCCCGGACAATTGTGCTGGGATACAATCATCGGTTCGGCGCTGATCGAAAAGGGGATATCGAAACGATCAGGACCTTTGGTAAACAGTATGGCATTGATGTCGTGGTGGTGGAGCCCATTCTGATAAATGGTGATATCGTCTCCAGTACACGAATCCGTGAATTGATCGTCCAGGGGGATATGACGGGTGCCAAACTCATGCTGGGCGCTCCATTCCGTTTGTCAGGTATTGTTAAACGGGGTCAGGGTCGGGGTGCAGGTCTGGGATTTCCAACGGCAAACCTTAAATTTTCCGATCGGATACTTCCGCCCTCGGGAGTATATGCCACTATTGCTCATACCGGTGAGACCACATCGCCCTCCATCAGCTATGTGGGCAGTTCTCCCACCTTCGGCGGTACGCAGATCCAGGTGGAGACACATCTTTTCGGTCATCAGGAAAATCTCTATGGTCACCATCTGAAAGTGGATTTCATTGAAAAAATCCGGGATGAAATTACATTTGAAAGTACATTCAATCTGGTGAAAAAAATGCGTCAGGATGCACGGAAAGCTCTGAAAATATATCGAGGATATACCCAGGAAAACCCCGAGGAGGATAAATCATGATAATCGCTCTGGGCTGTGATCATGCCGGCTGGCTGTTGAAACCTGATGTTGCTGAATATCTGAAGAGCCGCGGTATCACTGTTATAGATTGTGGAACAAATTCATCCGATTCAGTTGATTATCCGGACTTCGCAAAACAGGTTGCTGAATCCGTTGTCGGCGGGGAGAGTGATCTGGGTGTTCTGATATGCGGTACCGGGCTGGGAATGGCTGTCAGTGCCAATAAGATTCACGGGATCCGGGCTGTTACGGTTTCCGAACCGGTCTCAGCGAAAATGGCGCGTGCACATAATAATGCCAATATTCTTACCTTCGGTGCACGGATTATCGGTCCTGGGATGGCCCTGGATATCCTGGAAGCTTTTTTGAATACCGAGTATGAATCCGGTCGTCACGCCCGGCGACTGAATAAAATTGCCGTCATGGAAAATTGAATGATGACGATTAAACGACCGTCCTGGGATGAATACTTCATGGAAATCGTATATCTCATTGCAAAACGATCCACATGTCTGCGACGGCGCGTGGGTGCCGTTGTCGTCAAAAACAACCGAATTCTTGCATCGGGGTACAATGGTGTCCCAGCCGGAATCAGCCATTGTGATCAAGCCGGTGGATGCCTTAGGGAAAATCTGAATATACGTTCCGGGGAACGTCATGAACTCTGCCGTGGTCTACATGCGGAACAGAATGCCATTATACAGGCGGCATACCACGGATCCAGTATAGAGGGCAGTAAGCTGTACTGCACAACAAAACCGTGTATTGTCTGTACAAAAATGATAATTAATGCAGGAATTAAGCAGATCGTGTATGCTGAGTCCTATTGTGATGAACTGTCGGATGAAATGTTGAGAGAAACCAGGATCACTGTTGAACAGTTTAAACTGAATGAGCGACCCACTATTTCAGAGGAATAAAAGATGAAATGTCCATTTTGCAATCACCTGGAAGATAAAGTCGTTGATTCCCGGCCTTCAAAAGATAATGAAAATATTCGCAGACGCCGGGAATGTCTTTCCTGCCATCGTCGGTTTACGACGTACGAACAGATCGAGGAAATGAATTATCAGGTTATTAAAAAGGACGGTCGCCGGGAAAAATTTGATCGGAATAAGGTGATCCGCGGTTTACACAGAGCGTTGGAAAAACGGCCTGTCAGCCCGGATCAGATTGACATTTTGGTGGATGAGGTTGAACAAATTCTCCACACCCGGGCCGAACGGGAACTTTCCACCAATGAAATTGGTGAACTGATCATGACGCGACTCATCGAACTGGACGAAATCGCCTATGTCAGGTTTGCTTCAGTTTATCGACAGTTCCGGGACATCCATCAGTTCTATAATGAACTGCGAACTCTCCTGATAAAAAATTCTGAAGTATTGAAATCCTCTTCCTGATCCCTCTATACTATCGCCACTTATAACGATTCCCTGCTGGAAGGAAGTGGCGATGCCGTCTCAAGAACCATTGGCACAATTACAGGTTCTGCTTGACCAACTGCTGAAAACCAAATCTCCACAGAAGAAAATTCTGTGCGCAGCCGCCGTACTCACAACCCCGTTTACATCGGATCTCATGGCTGCCCTGACACGGCTTTCGGAAAGAGGCGTTAAAACCCATCTCAATCGATTGCACCAACAGGGGATTATTGAAGAGATTTATCAGAGCGGAGTGTTTCGATTGATCAGTAACACTTTCCGGAATAATATCCTGTCGCATTTGACGGATGAGGAAATCCGGTTCTGGCATCGTATGGCGGCGTCATCACTGTCCCAAAAACAGCAAACCCGTGATTGGGATGTACGGTATTCCATCGCCGTGCACAGTGTTCATGCGCGATTGCCGTCTGCGATGGATTGCCTTCTCAACGCTATCCCCATGGAAATTGCCCGTGGACGTGACGAGAACGCTCGGCATCTCATATCCCTGGGGACGGCAGAGGCCGATCTGGAACCGACTGCCCTGATCTTCTGGATGGGATATCTTCATTATTTTCGAAGCGAGATGGGTGTCGCCCGGAAAATACTGAATAAATTCCTGAAATCAATTCCGGAAAGTCAAGGGCAGGCAAATGATACTGTTCTGACGGAATTCCTGCTCACGGATATCATCTCACATCAGGATCCCTGTTATTCACATCCGAATGCCGTGAAAGGTTTAATCACCCGGTTTTCTGAGATTAGTTCATCCGTAATCTCTGAGGGATTGAGACCACTGCTGAACCGGTGGCTGCCGGCCCTGGTGACGGGTCCATTCAAGCAGATAATTAACCATCTTCCCAGGGACCAGGCCGCTGAAATGGCGCTTATCCAGCAGGATAATGCGACAGCAGAAGGCGCATTCCGGGTGCTGATGGGGGAGATGCGTCGGGAGCAGGACCGGATGCAGGCTGCCCGAACGCTGGCGGTAACCGGCTGGTTTCACTACATCAATGGTGATTCGCAGCGATCAATCCGTATTTTAAAAATGGCGGAGTCCATAATGAAGCAGTGTCACCGTCCGAATCTGCTGTTTACCGTCAGGCAAAGGCGCTTTCAAGTGCTTATGGATATCGGTGATCCCTCTGGTGCTCTGACACTGTTTGAGGAAGCTATTGCAGACATTGAGAATACTCCGATCACCGGACTGAATGAGGGTCCGGTGATCTGTTGTCTTCAGGCGGCTCTCCGGTTGAATGATGAGGATCTGATCGGCGGTATTTGGAGTGTGCTTCTGAAACATCCGGATGTCCTCAGTCCTGAATCTCTTTATGAACTGGGTTTTTTGCTTCCGATCCTACCCCCCC
>SWBY01007457.1_pt2 | contig 44971 bp, 39 predicted proteins | sample 4693071 | NCBI WGS metagenome assembly SWBY01 (sample SAMN10267273, study PRJNA491770) | bioreactor metagenome | isolation source: DHS bioreactor inoculated with marine methane seep sediment | place: Japan: Omine Ridge, Nankai Trough | collected 2006-05-06 | reverse complement strand
CAGGTTGCCCAGAGCAATCGCGCCCACAGCCAGTGCTGCCGTGACGATCAGCGCATTTACCGGTTCACCGTTACGGGACAATTTGCTTAGAGATTTCGGAGCGATCCGATCGTGCGCAAGAGCTTGAAGCGTCCGTGGTGCTGCCAGCATACTGCCGATGGCAGATGATAAAATGGCGCCCCATAGCCCCGGGAAAATCAGATACGGAGCCGCTGCGATTCGGGTCCAGATCATGCTGTCACTAACCAACTCATCCGGTGATGCGTTGAATGCAAGAAGAACAGGTATGGCCAGATAGATAAAAAAACCGACCGTCACAGCAGAAATAATGCCGATAGGGATGGCTTTGTTGGGGTTCTTCAGATCTCCGGACATGCTGACTCCGGTGGTGACACCGGTGACCGCCGGAAAAAACACTGCAAAAATTACCCAGAAACCGGGGTACGACTCATGGACATTCCAGATGGGATTGGATTTGAGTTCAAAATCAGCACCGTAAAAGAGCAGGAAAATGGAAAGACCCACGGCAGCCATGAGTGGCACCTGGGCTTTCAATGCCAATCTTGCACTTTTGGCACTCAGAAATGAAACAGACAGCACCATAATCAGGGAAAAAATCTGAATCAGAACTTGTGTTTTTACTCCGGGAATCAGCGTACCCAGACTGGGGAAAGCAATCATGATTGATTCAGCAAGACCGAAACTGTACAAGGTGACGGAAAGGGCCTGTGAAAGGAACAACGGCAGTCCAAGCGCGCCACCAATTTCTATACCGAGACTCCGGGAGAGCAGAAAATAATTACCACCCACGCCCACCTGCATATTTGTGGCCAGGGCAGACACCGATAGAGACGTGATCATGGTAATGCCGTTGGCGATGAGGACAATCAGGAGGGTGCGCATCAGTCCGGCCTGACCCACCACCCAGCCAAACCGCAGATACATGATCACGCCGAGAATCGTCAGAATAGACGGCGTGAAAACACCGAGAAATGCGCCGAGCTTTTCTGGGTGTTGGGTTGTGTCGACGGCAGTGCTCACACGCGATTTCCTCCACCGAATCCATCTCAAATACGGATGAGATTAAACACTTGTAAGGTGGTAAATGTCAAATAACTGTTACGGTTAATCCCGAATTGAAGATGGGTAATTAATGGCCTGAACGCTAACGGGATAATGAATTGAATGTGGCGGGAAACCTTGTTATGTTTCCGAAGTGTGCCAGGGCTGTATCAGCAAAAAGGAGCCAACTGAATGCCTGAAATGAGTTTGCAAAGAAAAATATTGGAGTCAGCAATTGAAATCCTGAGACGTACGTCCCTTTACCGGCGCAGGAAAATGATGCCCTGGGAGGTTTCATGGTTTCCGACATATACCTGTAACTTGAGGTGTGGCTATTGTAATTCCATTATGGGTAAACTGGAGGATCCTGATCCGGAAAAATGTATAAAAGAGATTATTCGATTAGCGCCCGCTTCCATTTCGATTCTGGGGGGCGAACCTTACATCGTTCCAGATATGGTGAAATATCTGGAGCAGATCCGGAAAGGTTTGCCGGACGTTTTTATTCTGATAACAACAAACGGAATGGTAAAAACGGAAGATCTCGTTCGATCCATGTCAATTGTTGATGGAATGTGTATCAGTATGGATGGGTTAGGCGATCATACACGGTCTCAAAGGGAAGGTGCCAATCCCGATTTCATTCTGGAAAATATCAAAGCATGCGCAGCAGAGAGAATCCGGCTGGATAGAAAACCCGACCTTGCCGTCAACTCTGTTGTTACAAAAACCAATGCAATGCATCTTATCGACTTTTATAAACTCATCGCAGCCATTGATCCTACAATCTTAAACTTTTCACAAGGTATGCAGCCGTTTACTTCACCGGAATCCATCGGAAGCGATCTCGATCTGACAAAAGAATTCTTGAATGAAGTATCCAAGTTGAAAGGGTCAATGCGAATACTGCTGGCGGGACGGCTGGCTGACGGTCAATTAAGAGACCAATCAAAACAGGATACAGCCAAATCAGTTGATTACGATACTCGCATGTGTGATTCAGAAATGCACACATGCTATCAGGAATTGTTCAATATTTTCTTAACGCCTTCAGGTAAACTAAACACATGCAGGATGTATTCCGGAATAAATGTCTGCCGTGACAGTATCAGGATTTTACCGGCTCATAAGGCTTTGACTGCAGCCATGATTTATGCAAAAAGTGTGGGTGAGTTTGCTGTCATTGGTCCTACTTTTAAATGCCGATGGTTCCAGGGCTGTCCGGAATGGATGAATGATATTATGAACTGTACCCGGGAAGAAGATTTACCCATAGAAATTGATCGGGTTCGCGGACGATTATCACCTGAACGTATTGAGCAGTCCGTCAGATTTATTCAAAAGAATGTTAACCCGGCGTTTAAAAAAAGTTTCCTGGTGGCCAAAGAGAACGTAAAAACTGATCCTGTTGGTTAATAAGTAAAGATCCGGGCTCAAAGAACCCGGCTTTGAATTCATGCCACAGGCATGGGAATGAAGTTTCCCGATTGGAATATTGTTTCAATTACCGGAAACACCTTCCATTCTTCCACTGTTCCAGTATTCCTGCATTCCATTGCATCAGATTTCCGGAGACTTTTCCGGACGGGTCTTTCCCAGCAGAATAGCGCCGGAAATCAGTAGAATACTCACAGAAAGAATTCCCAGGCGGGATGCCAGAGTGCCTGTAACTCCCATCTGCCGGGCCAGAAGGCCGGTACCGCCGACCAGGACAGGGCCGATGACCGTGGCGAATTTACCCACCATATTGTAAAACCCGAAATATTCCGCGGAGTGTTCCCGGGGGATGATGCCGGCAAAGTACGATCGACTCAGGGCCTGAACACCTCCCTGGACCAGACCGATTACACCGGCCATGATGTAGAATTCCAGTTTGCTGTTCATGAAAAATGCCCAGATGGTGACACCCAGATAGACCGTAAGTCCCGCAAACAGTGAAGGCCGAGCGCCAACTTTCCGGCCGAGATACCCGAATGCCACAGCGGCGGGAAACCCGATAAACTGCGTCATCAGCAGAGCCGTGATCAGATCAGACGAATCAAATCCCAGGGAGATGCCGTAATCCACCGCCATGCGGATAATGGTGTGGACACCGTCAATATACAGCCAGTATGCAATAAGAAAGATCCAGACCGGTTTCAACTGCCGGATCCGGCCGAGGGTGTGCCGGATTTCCTTTATGGCGGCGCCGGTAGCAGGGATAAAAGGAAGGGGGTTTTCCACGGGCTTCTGTTTTACAAAAATCAGTAATGGCAATGTAAAAACTGCCCACCAGATTCCCACCATTACAAAGGATATCCGCACGGCAACAACCGCATCGGCCAGTCCGAAAAGTTCCGGTTTCAAGGTCATGAGAACATTGACGGCAAACAGGAGACCGCCACCGATGTATCCCAGACCGAACCCCCATGCCGAGACCACATGCCAGCGATTCTCCGGGGCCACATCCACAAGAAGTGAATCGTAGAAAATGTTCCCGCCGGAATACCCGATCATGGCTGCCATATACACCCACCCTGCAGTGATCCATTGACCCTGTGAAACCAAATACAGGGCGGCGGTCATCACGGCGCCAATAAAAGCGAATGTTCCCAGCATCTTTTTCTTGAATCGACCCCGGTCAGCAACCGCGCCCAGAAACGGCGCCATAACCGCCACCAGCACACCGCCTGCGGAATTGGCCAGAGCCAGTCGTGCGGTACTGACGGTGGGATCTGTACCGACACTCCAGAATTCCTTGAAAAAAATCGGGAAAAAACCAGCTATTATACAGGTGGCAAATGCAGAGTTTGCCCAGTCATAAAAACACCAGCTCCAGATTGATCGATGGTTTTCGTGATCCATAATGAAAGCGTTTCATAAATCTTGATCGAAATCAATGCCTGTGCTAAGTCACCTCTGTTCTGTCAGAAATCGACATACCCAGCTAATATTGCACTGCCTTGCGATTGTCGTGTTATCCTTCGGTTTTCGTTGCGACAATTCATCATTGATACGACACTAGAAAAGACCGGTGCAAAACCCGGGAAAAGATGATAGAAAAATGATCGGGAACCAGTGATGCGCTCATCAGGTCCCCCAGCCGATCACATCTTTGCAACCCTTTATGAACGGATTGAAAATGAACCGATTCACACTGCTGATTACCGGGATTATATTCACAGGAATCTTGTTAAGTGGAGGAGAGATTATGGGTGCTGAACCCCTGGGAGGTGGATACAGAAAACCACCGGATACCGTGGCAAATCTTGTAGATGCTCCTCTGCCCCCCGGCGTAATCACCAATCCCGCCGGGAAGTGGATGGCGGTGCTGGAACGACCCAATCTCATGGGGATAGAGGATCTCGCCCGCCCGGAAGTGCGTCTGGCAGGTCTCCGCTTCGACCCGGTTACCGGCGGGTCTCATCGTCGGTATCATTATACGGGTATCGCCCTTGTTTCCATGGAAACCGGTGTGGAAACGCCGGTGACAGGGCTGCCGGATAATCCAAAAATCCGGCGGATCAACTGGTCGCCCGATGGCCGGTATCTTGCCTTCACGCATACCGGAATAGATCGGCGGACGCTCTGGATTATGGATGCGGAAACCGCCCGGGCCCGTCAGATCCTTGATCAACCCCTGAATGCTGTTTACGGAGATGCTTTTCACTGGCTGTCGGACAGCCGGTCCCTGATCTGCCGGGTGATTCCCGAAAATCGAGGTGATCCGCCACCCGAGTTCCGTATTCCATCAGGACCGGTGATTCAGGAAACAACGGGTGTGGCAGCGCCGTCCCGTACCTACCAGGATCTCCTGGAAGATAAGCATGATGAAGCGCTGCTGGAATTCTATCTGCACGCACAACTGCTGGCAGTGGATTTGATGGGTAACACGAAGAACCTGGGTTCCCCGGATATGTACAGCCGATGTGAACCTTCCCCGGATGGTCAATATATCCTTGTGGAGCGCATTCACCGTCCCTTTTCCTACCTGGTTCCTATCTACCTGTTCCCGTCCACTGTACAGGTCTGGGACCGCCGGGGTATTCTGGTCCGGGAGATTGCCGATGTGCCTCTGGCTGAGACTATACCCCTGGGGCGGGATGCCGAACTCAGCGGTCCCCGGTATTTTCAATGGCGGAATGATACGCCGGCCACACTGTACTGGGCGGTTGCCAGGGATGGCGGCGACCCCAAAAAGGATGCTGAAATTCGAGACGATATCATGATCCTGGCAGCACCATTCAAGACCGAACCCCGATGTCTCATCAGCCTTCCTCTGCGATATCATGACGTGATCTGGGGCCATGATCATCTTGCACTCGTCCGGGAACGCTGGTGGAAAGACCGCCGGCTCCGGATCCGAAAAATCGATCCCACCCTGTCCTGTCAACCCGGTGAGATCATCATGGATTATACCTGGGAGAACCGGTACAACCATCCCGGTGATCCGGTCCGGATAAAGAACGGGGCCGGTCGAAAAATTTTGTACATGGATGGAACACGGTCCGGCATCTACCTGGAAGGCGATGGTGCTTCCCCGGAAGGCAACCAGCCGTTTCTGGACAGATTTGATCTGAACCGGATGAAAGCAGAGCGAATCTGGCAATCAAAACCGCCATTATTCCAGCAGTTTTCCCGATTCCTGGATCCGGATCATGTGATGATTAGAAGCGAGAATTTAACGACACCGGTGAACTACTATATCCATAACCTCAAAGACGGGACCCTGAAACAACTTACGGATTTTCCGCATCCTCACCCGGAACTGGATTCGGTACAGAAAGAACTGATCCAGTACAAACGCGATGATAATGTGGAACTCACGGCAACCCTGTATCTACCCGGCAATTATGATCCGGCCCGGGATGACCCTCTCCCCACCCTGGTGTGGGCATACCCCCGGGAGTTCCGGAATGCTGAAGCAGCGGGGCAAGTCAGAGATTCACCGTACCGGTTCCTTCGTGTGGGCTGGTGGTCACCCGAGGTCTGGCTTACCATGGGTTATGCTGTTCTGGATAATCCCTCCATGCCCATTATTGGTGAGGGCGACCGGGAACCTAATGACACATATATCGAACAACTGGTGATGAGTGCCCGGGCTGCCACTGAAGAATTGATTCGACGGGGTGTTTCCGAACCGGGTCGTATTGCCGTGGGCGGTCATTCCTATGGCGCGTTCATGGCAGCCAATCTGCTGGCTCACTCTGATCTGTTCTGCGCAGGGTTTGCCCGGACCGGCGCGTACAATCGGACCCTCACACCATTTGGGTTTCAGGCGGAGGAACGCTCGTTATGGGAAGCACCTGATGTATATGCACGGATGTCTCCGTTCATGCATGCTGATAAAATTAATGAACCCATCCTGCTGATCCACGGCGAAGCAGACAATAATCCCGGTACCTTTCCCATGCAGAGTGAACGATTTTATAACGCCATAAAAGGATTGGGAGGTACTGCCCGCCTGGTGATACTGCCCCATGAGAGTCATTCATATCGTGCCCGGGAATCCATCCTGCATATGCTGTGGGAAACCCATGGGTGGCTTGAAAAATATGTCCGGACACAGGCGGAGGATACGGTTCAAACGGAAAGAAGGCGTTCAGATGATTACTAATTACAGACAGTATCTGACACAGGCCGAACAGATTCATGCCGGCGCTTTAATGGAACATGTCCGAACCCTTTCCCATCCCCATATGCGGGGACGCATGCCCGGTGATATCGGGTATGAACGCGCATCTCAGTACGTCGAATCATGTTTCCGGGATATCGGATTGGTTCCCAAGGGTGATGACGGGAGTTTCCGACAGCAATTTCATCTGGAGACCAACCGGATCCTCTCCGCCCAGGTGTCTGTCATCCCGGAAACCGGAAATGAAAGACCGCTTGTTCTGGGTGAGGATTTCGTCTGCCGCGGGTTGACCGGGAGTGGGGATATCACCGGTGAACCGGTCTTCGTTGGATACGGAACCCGGAGTGACACCCTGGATGAACTTGACGGCATACCCCTTGAGGGTCGAATTGCCGTTTCGTTTAAACACCCGTTGCCGGGATCAGATCAACCGGAACTGCCCCGATCAAAAGCCCGTCGGCTCCGGGAACGTGGCGCTGTGGCCCTGGTCCTTGTGCCCAATCCCAACCGTGAAGAACGGGATCGCCTGGGTGTCAGCATGGTGGAAACCGGAGAACCCATGCCGGATTTTCCCATAATTGTCCTCTCGGAATCAGCAGCCGTTTCCCTGGCTGGAACAGGGGATCTTACCCTGGCTGCCAGACAGTATCACATCGATATCTCAGGTGAATCCGCATCGGGAATTCTGCCGGGTCGTATGCGTATTCAAATCACAACAGAGCACAATCCGCGGGGGTCGTCCTGGAATCTGCTGGGGTTGCTGCCTGGCAGGGACAACGGTGATACTGCTGATGCCGTCGTTATTGGTGCGCACCTGGATCATGTGGGTATACAAGGCGAGTCCGTGATTTTCCCGGGTGCTCAGGACGATGCCTCCGGTGTGGCCTCCATCATTGAAATGGCCCGGGCATTTTCAGCCGGACCCCGGCCTGAAGCCACTCTGCTGTTCATGGCGTTTTCGGCGGAAGAAGCCGGCATTCTGGGATCGATGCATTACAAGGATCATCCTGCCTGGCCCCTGAACCGGACACGGGCTATGCTCAATATGGATTGCATGGGCGCGGGAACGGGTTTGGATATACGGGGCAGGAAAGCGTACCCGACACTCTTTCGGGTTCTGGATGAAATCAATGAGGCTGTGATCGGGATTGAGGATACTTTCAGTGATCATCCTCCGGGAGGTGCTGATGCGGAAGCGTTTCAGCAATCCGGGGTTCCCAACATGTTTTTTGTGAGTCGCCGGCCGTACAGCCATCTCCATATGAAATCGGATACACCGGAAACGCTTAATCCCCCGGTTTTCGAATCCATCACGCGGCTGGGGTTTTTAACGGCGGCGGAATTTGCTTCGGATGGGTTTCCTACCCAAGAATCTTGAGTGCGGCTGTCTCGGCTTCCAACATCAGTGATTCCCGGACGGAAGCTTCTTCCGGACCGCTCAGATCGCATCCCCGAATCAGATACTGATCTTTATACCCGTAGAACTTGAAAAAGTATCCATACCGGGGGAAAACATCATCAAAACTCTTTTCCGGACCGGCCTGAGTTATCACAAAGACCAGTGTTTTCCCGGGTTTCAACCGGCAAGGCGTTTCGCTTGTATAGAAGTCCGGAACCAGATAGGAGTAAGTCCGGTCAATGAATCCCTTGAGTTGGCTGCTGACATCACCGTAATAAACCGGAGTCGCCACCACTAGAACATCGGCTTCCGCGGTTTTCTCAAGCACCTCACGGAGATCATCTTTCAGCACACAATGATCCAGTTTTGTTTTGCATACCTGGCAGCCCTGGCAGCCTTTGTATGTCAACCGGTTCAGATGAAACGATTCGACGTCTCCACCCTGTTCACGGATTTTTTCCAGGAACCCTTCAGCAATGGCATGACTGTTCCCATTTGCACGGGGACTGCCGAATACACAGACAACTTTCATGAGATTCTCCTTTTGGGTAGGGCCATCATGGCTACCGTGCATCCAGGACAAGACGCAGTCCACAGCGGAAACTCTTCCGTTGAGGTCGGTTGCGCTCACGGGATGAAGATGTACAGCGCGAAAAAATATCGTTCCAACTCCCACCGCGGATCACTTTCCGTGTTCCCTTTGAGGGTCCGATGGGGTTATACTCGTTGGGAAGGATGCTTGAATACCAGTCCCAGCACCATTCCTGTACATTGCCGTGCATGTCATAAAGTTTCCATGGATTGGCCGGATAGGATTTTACTTGAATGGGTGAATCCGTCGGCAGGTTGTGCTGACGCATCAGATCTGAGCAGGAATCCTCAGATGCAACGGTATCGTTCTCCGCCATGGCGAGATTGCAGTCACCGTAATCACCCCAGCTGAACCGGGTCTGTGTTCCGGCCCGACACGCATATTCCCATTCCGCTTCCGTGGGTAACCGGTATCCGTTTGAATGCCGGTTCCAGTGCACAGCTGCGGGCTCTCCTGATTCGGGAAGCGTGTACATCAGCAGCGTGTCACTCTTAAAATGGTAGCAGGGGTTCAACCCGTCTCTCAGTGACATTTTGTTGCAGAAATCAATGGCTTCAAACCACGTAATACTTTCCACCGGTAATCCGGAACCTTTATTCTGTGAGGGATTTGAACCCATGATTGTCCACCATTGATCCTGGGTAACTTCTGATTCAGCCATATAGATGGCTTGGGTCAACCAGATTCTCTGAAGCCGGGATCCCGGGGACATTTCCGGCTTACCTTCCTTATTACTTCGATAAAAAGAACCGGGATGAATGTACACAAATCCCGACGGCGCCACACTCCGATTACGCCTGCGGGAACCGTAATTTTGCTGTGCCGGCTGTGGCTTCGGAGTTCGGGTTGGTGAAGGCGTGGGCGGTACAGGCGTTGCCGTGGGACGTGGCGTTATCGTGGCCCGGGGCGTCACTGTCGGCACCGGTACAGAGGTCGGAGTTACTGTCGGTGCAGGAGTGGGTGTTTGAACAGGAATCACTGCCGCTGACTCCTTAACAGGAAACATCTGCCAATCCCGCAAAAGGAAAACGCCGAATACACAAATCACGCCAATTAGAACAAACATGCAAAAAATCATGATCCGCCGCAGAAACAAATTTGCACGGGGAAAATTGCCTCCCGAGGGTTTGCTTTCGTTTCTTTCGGGGAGCTTAACCTTTGCCTGCTTTTCTTTCAGTTTGAATACTAATCGCTTCACCGCCGCTTCTGCTGCTGAATCATCGGGATTGTTGAACTGAACTTCCCGCCACAAATCCAGACTCTTCTGAAACCGACCGTTTTTCTCAAACATGATGGCGTGATGTTTGAGTTTCTGGTCCCAATTCTCGCGGATATCACGGATGTTTTCCGTTGCCTGAAACGTCTTCCGTTGACTGTCCGATTTTCGAGCAAGATGAACCACGGCCAGATCCACATCCTCAAGCATCTCCGATGCCCGCTGATACCGCTGTTTTTTCCTGGCCAGAGATCGGGTAATGATGTTCAGGGTTTCGTCGGAAATATTACGATCCTTCAACTCCGGAATCTTGATGGACTGTATATCAAATCCCGTCAGAACTTTTACCAGAATGGCACCCATTGAATACAGGTCAGACCGCATGTCCGATTTTTTCCGGGGTTTCTGTTCCGGAGCTGAAAATTCGCTTTTTGGAAAATCCAGTCCGAAATCTGTGACTTTCACCCGTGTATGATCGTCCACATAGATGTTGTTGAGATGCAGATTCTCATGATGAATACCATGGCTGTGAGAATACAGAAGTGATTCCAGCACCTGCTTGGCGATCTCCAAAGCCATCTTTTCCGGTAAAACACCACGCACCTTCAGATTTGATGCCAGTTCATTCCCCTCTATATTTTCCATCACAACATGTGCCGGCGCTTCGTTTGTATGCAGATTGAGGACTTGCAGAATTGCCGGATGGGACAGTTTCGACTGGATAAACATTTTTTGCCGGAACTGCTGGAGATAATCTGTAATGGCCAGAATTTTCAAAAGCACATGGTCTGACAATTCCGGATGCGTGGCCGTCCACATTTCCATAAAACCACTGGCACTGACAAATTTCTGAAGTGTGTACGACCCGATGACCTGTCCGGTCTTGAACTCACTGATATAGTCTGCCACTATTTCCCCTCAACAATATCCCATGGACGAGACATCAATATAGTAGCAGAAATTAGTGCAAAGGTCGAGAATGGAACCCCGACCTGACACGCCTTAAACATTAAACCGAAACCGGATCACATCGCCGTCCATGACAATATAATCCCGTCCTTCAATCCGTAATTTTCCCTTTTCCCGGACTGCCGATTCCGACCCGGCGGTAACAATTTCCTCATAAGGAACAACTTCCGCCCGGATAAAACCCCGTTCCATGTCGGTATGTATCCCGCCCGCCGCTGTCTGGGCAGGGGTCGCCTCCGGAACGGTCCAGGCCCTCAATTCCGGACCAACCGTTGTATAAAATGTAATCAAACCCAACAGGCGGTACCCGGCCTTAACCATCTTCTCAAGCCCTTTTTCTTCAAGCCCCAGTTCACTACGGTATTCCGCCTGGTCTGTCGGTTCCAGCGTACCCAGTTCAGATTCGATTTTTCCGGAGAGGATCACGGCGGGAAGAGAATTGGACGCTGCATACGCCAGTGCGGACTGCACACGCGTCGATTCCCCCCGGGTATCGTCCTCTGCTGTATTGAGCACCAGCATCAGAGGTTTGGCGGACAGCAGTTGAAGTACCTCAATGACCGAATACCCGCGAAATTCTTCAGGCGCATCCCGAATGGAATGACCCGCTTCAAGCCAGTCCTGAACCCGCTTCAGGATATCCATTGTTTTCCGGGCATCTTTATCCCCAACCTTTGCCATCCTCACCAGTTTCTCCATCCGCCGCGTCACGATATCCAGATCCGCCAGGATCAGCTCCAGATTGATAATCTCAATGTCATCAACCGGATTGATCTCAACGGACGTATGAGGAATATTGGGATCCTCAAAACACCGCACCACCATGGCGATGGCATTCACTCCCCGGATATGTCCCAGAAACTGGTTACCCAGACCCTCCCCCTGACTTGCACCTCTCACCAATCCGGCAATGTCCACAAACTCCATATATGTGGATGTGACCTTGTCCGGTGATGTCAATTCGGCCAGTTTCAGCAACCGCTCGTCCGGCACCGGCACCTTTCCCAGATTCGGATCAATGGTGCAGAAAGGAAATGCTTCCGCCGGCACATCCAGATTAGTCAGCGCATTGAAAATCGTGGATTTACCCACATTCGGTAACCCGACAATTCCGCACGTAAATCCCATAAAACTCTCCTGATTTTCTTACCCGAAAAAGCTGCTGATAATGTAATATATCAGGTAAAGACCGGGTTCGGCAACGTGACATTGCATTCACACAGAGATCACGATAATTTCTATCATCTCAGCTCTTTTTTTATTGGAGGGTCCAACCCACCTTTCTTCACAAGACAGGATTATCAAGATGTTTACAAAAATACTGCAATCGAAATTATTCTGGATATTTCTGGTGATCTGTATCCTGGAGGAAATCACCTTTTTCTTTCCCTTTTTGTCGCTCTTTCTCCTGGCAGCGACTGTGAAGCCGCGCATCGCCCTGAAATTTGCCATGATCTTTGTGGAATATTACAATCAGGTGTACGGGACAACCCTTGTGATTGGGGATTTACCCGCCGGTGATCGGTAAGGGCCTGTCTCCTTATGCCTGCCAGTTTGCATAACCCATATATCGTACGTTATAATGTACGTAATTAAGCAAGAATACGAGGTGTGAAATGCAAAGAATTAAAATTGATCAGGATATCAAACCACTGTCTGAGGTAAGGACAGGTATCGCAAACATCATAAAGCAGGTTCATGATACGAAACGACCTGTGATCATTACTCAACATGGGAAAAGCGTAGCCGTGTTACTGGATGTCTGTGAATATGAGATGATGCAGGAGAAACTTGAACTATTGACTGATGTTCAGTTGTCACTTGATCAACTTCAAAATGGACAGGGAATTGATCATGGAGACGCGAGAGAACACGTATTGAAGAACATCCGAAAATGAAGATTGTCTGGTCACCCCTTGCAATAGACAGAGTTTCGGAAATCGCTGAATATATCGCTCGGGACAAACCGTCCGCTGCGGAAAAATGGGTAGAGACAGTATTTTCGAAAGTTAAGCAACTTAAATCTTCACCTGAAATTGGCAGGATTGTCCCTGAAATTAGAAATGCTCAATTTAGAGAGTTGATTTACGGTAATTACCGCATCATTTATCGCATTGAAAAGAAGCAAATATCAATTCTTACAATCCGACATGGCAGGCAGATCCTGCCACTAAATGGTATTTTATCATCACCATAGCCTGCAGCGGATCGCTGACAGATCGAAGTGCATTATTATCTCACCATTGGCAGTAATTCCGCGCTGTTCCATCCCGGGAACATGAACCCCGCTGTTTTGTTGATCCCTGACCGCATTTTTGCTTGAATAGGTCGCCAGAGGAGGAAGTCCTGATGGAAAAAATCATCGTCACAAGCGCGTTGCCTTATATAAACGGAGTTAAACACCTGGGAAACCTTATCGGATCGCTTCTGCCCGCCGATGTGTACGCCCGGTTCCACCGGATGAGCGGGAACGATGTGTTGTGCATCTGCGGCACCGATGAGCATGGCACACCGGCGGAAATATCTGCGGCCGGTGAGGGGTTGATCCCGGCGGAGTACACCGAAAAGTACCACGGAGTTCAGAAAGACATCTATGACCGGTTCCGGCTGAGTTTTGATTATTTCGGCCGGACAAGCAGTCCGGAAAACCATGAGATGACCCGGCATTTGTTCCAGTGCCTTCACAAGAACGGGTTTATTCAGGAACGGGTGACGGAACAGTTATTTTCCATTGAGGACGACCGGTATCTTCCCGACCGGTATGTGGTGGGTACATGCCCGAAATGCGCTTCCGACAATGCCAAGGGCGACCAGTGTGAGGCTTGTGGGGTGCTCCTGGATCCGGTGGACCTTATCAATCCCCGATCCACGATAAGCGGAAGCACGAACCTGGAGATGCGCACCGCAAAGCACCTTTACCTGTCACTGGATAAGATTATGCCACAGCTTACAGAATGGGTGGAATCAAAAACGAACTGGCCCAAAAATGTTGTGGGTATCGCTGGGAAATGGCTCAAAGAAGGGCTGCAGGAACGGTGTATCACCCGGGACCTCAAATGGGGCGTTTCCGTGCCCCTTGAAGGGTATGAGGACAAGGTGTTTTATGTCTGGTTCGATGCTCCCATCGGGTATATCGGTATATCCATGGAATGGGCGAAAGCCATGGGTAACCCTGATGCGTGGCAGGATTACTGGAAAGATCCCGAAACAAAACTGGTGCAGTTCCTGGCCAAGGATAATGTACCCTTCCACACTATCACCTGGCCGGCCACCATGATGGGCGCTGATGACGGGTATGTCCTGGCGCATATGGTGAAAGGGTTTGAATGGCTCCAGTATGAGGGGGGCAAGTTTTCTACTAGTCAGAAGCGGGGCGTGTTCACCGATACCGCTCTGGAAATGTTCCCGTCGGACTACTGGCGGTTCTATCTGCTGAAAATTGCCCCGGAAAAACAGGATACGGACTTCACCTGGGGCGGGTTTCAGGAAGCCGTGAACAAGGATCTGGCCGATGTTCTGGGCAACTTCGCCAATCGGACGCTGGTGTTTCTCAATAAACGATTCAAAGGCACTGTCCCCGATCTTCACACGGAAGACGCCGCTGTTTCGGAACAGATCCGGATGGCAGTGCTGGATGTGGGATCAGCTCTCAATGAATGCCGGTTCAGCATGGCTGTCCGGAAGCTTCGAGGGTTCTGGCAGTTCTGCAACCAGTATTTTGACGAAGCTGCACCCTTCAAGGTTATTAAAGAAGATCCCGATGCCGCGGGTCAGATCATGGCTAACTGCATGCTCCTTCTGAGGACCGCCGCAGCCCTCGCCGCACCGTTCATTCCCGATCTGGCGGAAAAGATTTACAGCAATATCGGACTGACCTGTGATGTCCATGAGGAACCCTGGGACCGGATTGGCCGGTGGACCGATATGGCTGATCATACACTGCCGGGTAAACCGGAAATTCTCGTTACCAAAATCGAAGATGAGCGGATTGAAGAACTCCGGCAGGAATACTCAGGGAAAAATTGAGTATAGGTGGATAAAATTTGTAAGGATTTGCCGGCTGATGCGACAAAAGGATAGATTGTCGTCATGGTGCATCTGCCATGGAGTTTTCCTCAGAAGGACGCCCGGTCATGAATGAATTTGATACAAAGGTAGTCGAATCAATGGGTAAACCATTGCAAAGTGAAGATATTCGGACCGTGCAGGTGAATATCGGACTGAAATGCAACCTGGCCTGTCGCCACTGCCACCTGGAGTCTTCTCCGGAACGTGAAGAGATGATGAGTCGGGAAATCCTGGTGCAGGTGCTGGAAACCATTGGCTCTTTGGACCGGTGTTTCGTTGATATTACAGGTGGCGCACCGGAACTCCATCCGGATCTGCGATGGTTCATCATCGCTCTGGAAAATGACGGCCACTCCATCCAGGTCCGGACCAATCTGGTGGCGCCGGATCCTTCCGACGGAACCTCCATGCTGAAATTTTACCGGGATCACCGGGTTCAACTGGTGGCGTCTCTGCCGTGCTACCTGAAAGAAAACGTGGATTCACAACGGGGAAAAGGTTCCTACCAGCGTATTATTAAATCCATTCGAATCCTGAATTCACTGGGATACGGCATTGAAGATGACCTGGTGCTGAATCTCGTTTACAACCCCGGCGGTGCGCATTTGCCACCGGATCAGGCCACTCTGGAATCAGACTATCGCCGGGAATTGAATGAGCGGTTCGGGATACGGTTCACGCATCTGCACACCATCACCAATATTCCCATGGGACGGTTCCGGGAGTATCTCCAGCAGGCAGGCCAGGAGGACTCATACATGAATCTTCTCCAGAATGCCTTCAACCCCGCAACCATGAATGATCTCATGTGCCGTCACCAGGTCTGTGTCGGCTGGGATGGCACACTGTACGATTGTGACTTCAATCTGGCGCAAAACGTGCCGGTGAACCATGGTGCACCGGATCATATCCGGGATTTTGATTTCGGGACGCTGGAACATCGACAGATCGTTACCGGTGACTACTGCTTTGGCTGCACCGCCGGGAGCGGATCCTCCTGCGGAGGCGCCCTGGTGTGACAGGGATCGGTATCCGGGAACATCTGATCCTGTTTACCCGGTACCCGGAGCCGGGCCGGGTTAAAACCCGACTGATACCTGCTCTGGGAGAAACCGGTGCGGCATCCAAACACAGGGACCTCACGGCAAACACCCTGACCCAGGCGGACCGGTTGGGTGAATTCAGACGGGTATCCCTGGAAATCCGGTATGAAGGCGGTGATACCACGTCCATGGCGGCATGGCTGGGTCTGGACAGAGATTACTTTGATCAGGCGTCCGGCAGTCTGGGAGATCGCATGAACCGGGCTTTCCAAGACGCGTTCAGTGCAGGATCTGACCGGGTGATCATCATTGGATCCGATTGCCCGGACCTTACCGCGGAAATTCTGAGTAATGCGTTTGACAGTTTGAACGAGGCGGACCTTATCCTGGGGCCCGCCCGGGATGGCGGATACTACCTCATCGGATTGCGGGCACCGGCACCGGAACTGTTCCGGGATATCGCCTGGGGAAGCTCACAGGTGCTGGACCAGACCCTGGCAATAGTCCGGGCACTGGGACTCACCGCCGGTCTTCTGCCGGAATTGAGGGATATCGACCGACCGGAAGATCTTAGTGATCAGTAGCCAGTACCGAAGTTTTTCGCCAGAAAAACTTATTGGAGGGGAAGCGGATTAAATTCTGTTCTGATGACAGGTGTCTGAGGCACGAAGACACCGAGAGATCAGGCCAATCACATGAAGTGTGCCAGTAGCCAGTAGTCAGTACGTCGGTAGGGACGCTCCCTTGTGGGCTGTCTCAAAACCCTGATTTGCCGAAAAACTGTCATCCCGGACCCCGATCCGGGATCCACGAAAACACTGCGGCATGTTAATCGATTCGCAGCTGTAGGCTGCATATGTGGTGCATTCAATCTCAATGTTTCACTGGATACCGGCGTTCGCCGGTATGACAATCCTGATATAGAAAAGAGCTTTGAGACAGCCTCCTTGTGGGCGTCCTTCCGTGAAGCGAGATCCAACCCGGGATGTGTGATCGGTGATGATACCTGGCAGTCCCGGGATCTTACGACCCGTATCAAACCCCGCCCAGGTGCTTCTCCAGAAACGCTTCCATGGCACGGTATAATTCGAACCGATTTTCCTCATTGCTGAACCCGTGTCCTTCATTATCTTTAACGATGTATTCAACCGGAATACCTTTTTTCCGGAGCGCTTCCACGATCTGGTCCGATTCCGCCTTTTTGACCCGTGGATCGTTTGCACCCTGGGCCACCAGGAGTGGCGCTTTGATCTTGTCGATATGAAACAGGGGTGAGATTTCCCGGAGCATCTCCTTTTCTTCCTCCGGATGACCGACCTGTTCGTACACCATTTTCAGGAACGGTTTCCAATATGGCGGGAAAGATTCGAAGAAAGTAAACATATTGGAGACACCCACATAATCCACACCGCAGGCATACAGATCGGGTGTGAACGTCACGCCGGCGAGGGTCGCGTATCCGCCGTAACTGGCGCCGTAAATCGCGATCCGATCCGGATCAGCGATACCCTGATCTATCAACCACTCAACACCGTCAGTGATATCATCCTGCATCTTCCGTCCCCATTGTTTGAACGATGCCTCCCAGAACGCCCGGCCATACCCGGTGGATCCCCGAAAATTCATCTGGAGCACCGCATACCCCCGGTTGGCCAGAAACTGCACTTCGGAACTAAAACCCCACATATCCCGAGCCCATGGTCCGCCATGAGGGTTGATCACAACCGGCAGATTCCGAGCCTCTCTATTCAACGGCAGCGTTAGATAACCGTTAATCCTTAAGCCGTCCCGGGATGTGTATTCAATGGGTTTCATTTCGCATAAATCCGATGGGTTCAGCCACGGATTGAAATCGCCTAATTTTCTGAGATCATCGGATGAGGAGTCGAAAAGATAGAATGCGCCACGCATGCGATCGTTGGATACAAAGACGATAAAAATCGTCTCCTCGCGATTTGAAGAGATAAGCTTGACAAAGAAACCAGGGAACTTGTCTTCAAGATTCAGATATATTTCACCGGTTTTAGAATCCAAAATCTCACGCTGCCGTCTGTCAGTTAAATATCCGATGCTGGTCAGAACTTTTCGTTCACGGGAGTAGTCCAGTGACATGATATCCACGTCCGGGTGCTGGAACAGCACCTCCATCTCAATGTTATTATCAAGATCATACCGAACCAGTGCTGCTTTATCGCGATTCAAGTTGGATAATGCGTAAATATGCTTGTTGTCAAAAGTGAACTGAAGAGGATGAAATTGATTTTTAAATGATGTGGTCAGAATCTCACGGAACGGTGTTGTTTCGTTTTCACGATAAAGAATCTTGTTGTTAACACCGTCGTTTGCCAGTGCCACACGGACAGTGTATTCATGATCAGCCAACCATCCCATGACACCGCCGGGATTTTCTGTAACCATGCCAAGATCCCCGGTGACGGTATTCAGGCGATATACATCAAACAGTTCCGGGCTCCTTTTGTTCAGGGCGATCAGCACATCATCGGAGTCCGGCATCATTTCCAGAATCATGGCTTTGACACCGTCAAAAGGGGTTAGATCCCGCAAATTCTCCCCATGAATGTCCACAGTGAAAACATGATCATTTTCGTCTCCGCCGGAATCCCTCAAAAATATTATCCGGTGGTTTCCCTTCCATTGATACCATCGAATATCACGCTTTTTTGCAGAGGTCAGACGTATCACATCCGAGCCGTCACGTTTGCTCACAAATATATTCATCCGATGCTCGTATTCCTGTAAAAACGAAATGTGCTCGCTATCAGGAGATATCTGGAATTCGATTTTCTCCGGGTTCCGGAAAAAATCTTCGAGTTTGATTCGGGGCGGTTGTTTCATTCTGCAACTCCGTTGTTGAAGGTTCCAGGTTTGTCATTCAGGGTCTAAGATTGGGTATATACAACCTCTCGGTTAGAATCAAATGAAAATAATTCCAGGAAGTGACTTTCTCCGGGCCGCCGAAACTGGTAAAATGATTATAAGTTGAATGGGATCAGAACCAGAAAGGAGCATTTATGAATTTAGATTTAAAGTCGATGACATCTAATGAAAAATTGAAGGCTATGGAGTTGCTCTGGGACGATATCTGTCGCAATATTTCACCTCTTGAATCACCTTCCTGGCATGAGAGAATCTTGGAGAGAAGAGAAAAATTGATCCTGGAAGGTAAGGGAAATTTCCATGATTGGGATCAGCGCAAAAAAGCAATCCGGGATTTGTTGGAGTGAAGATTCAAATCCTGAAAGCAGTTGAAAGTGATCTGCTTGATGGATATTACTTCTACGAAGTTCAAGAAACAGGCTTGGGCATGTACTTCCTTGATAGTCTTTATGCAGATATTGAGTCACTGAAATTATACGCGGGCATTCACAGTATTCATTTTGGTAAATACCATCGTCTTTTGTCAAAGCGGTTCCCATTTGCAGTTTATTATAAAGTTGAGAATAAAATAATCAGGATCTATGCCGTATTGGACTGTAGACGGGATCCTGCCTGGCGGAGAAAAAAACTCGAATAATGAAGTTCTGTCATGCTTCATATTGTCAAAATCTCATCCATGTGAATTTTCTTAAAACTCTACCAGACACCATCAATATTCGTGACCGGTCGGTGACCGTAACGGCGGTTTGCACGGAGACCGCATATGAATCCGATCTGGCTGCCCTTCTCACGGTGATATCCCGGGGGGAAATCCGGATTAATCCCCGGAACCGGCGGCTGACTTCGGCAGCCATCATCCGGATTTCCGATGTGCTTACCGAGACCTCGCTGGAAGCGGTCCTCGGAAATTCACCCGCCGGTGAGCAGCCGGAATTTACAGAGGCTGCCGCAATCCGGCCGATGACCTGGTTCCTGCTGTTAAAATCCGCCCGGTTTATCCGGTTTGATGGATCCGTGGTCAATCTGACCCGAACCGGGCAACAGGCTCTGGACCGTCCGCCCGTGGAAATATCCGGGCAACTCTGGCGAAAATGGGTGGCGTCAGAGCATTACAATGCACTTCGTCGGGTTGATGTACTCCGGGGTCAGACCTCCATGAAACGGCCCCTGGCTGTGGCGGCCCCCCGGCGGCGTCTCATCGCAGCGGCCCTGGCTACATTACCGCCGGGGAAATGGGTGACGGTCCGGGATTTTTATGAATATATACAATCCTCGGAATATGCCTTCGATATCGTGCGCAACCCCCGGGGCCTCTATTTCCTCCGTCGAGATTTCGGCATGCTCAGCAATACGCCGGCTACCGTTAATCTCCTTAACGAAACTTTTATGCGGATCATCATCATGGAGATCGCCGCCACTGCGGGCATTGCAGATCTGGCCCTCATTCCGCCCTGGGGCACCCGGGATCTGAGTGATTTTTATGGGATATCCCACTGGACCTGTCTCAGCCCCTTCGATGGCCTGTACGGATTTCGAATTACAAACCGTGGCGCCGCAATTCTGAATCATCACGAGCATCCGGAAACCCGGGAACAGGATCCGGTAACGTTTATTGTCCAGGCCAATTATGAGATTCATACCGGGGAGATCTCCTTTTCACCCCGGACCCGGGCTCGCCTGGACCGGATCGCCTCAAAAGTATCGGATCACACCTGGCGGATCTCGGAACGATCCATTCTTGATGCCGTGGAAAAAGGCGATTCCCCGGAAGCAATCCGGGAATTTCTGGAACTGGCTCACCCCGGTGATCTTCCGGATACGGTGAAGGCACTTCTGGATGATGTAAAGCGCCGGATCAACCGGCTGGAAGACAGGGGACTGGTCCGGCTGATCGCGGTTTCCGATCCAGCCCTGAAAGCACAGATCCTCAACCATCCGAAATTGAAACGGCGCTGTATTGATCCCGGTGGTGAGTTCGTGGCGGTTCCGGTCCGCCATGAAAAGACGTTTCGTGCTGTGCTCAAGGCTGAGGGTATAATTCTTCGGTGATTACGGAGCTGTGTGTTCAATCCCACCGGTGTATTTATGGGATGATTTTTTGGGAGTGCTTTCGGCCGAAAGCACCTACGGATATTTGGGTGCATGTTGTTTGCGGGATTTTGAGACTGTCTTTTCCACTATTCCAATCTTCCACCATTCCAATCTTCCACTTTTCTTCCATTCCTCTTTTGCATCTCCTTCTTGAATATGCCACTATTAATCGTGGGATTAAGCCTTTAAAGAGGAGTTGATTTAGAATGCGTTCAACGATTTTACTGATGATATGCATGACAGTGATCATGGGTGTATTCGGTTGTGCCACCACCCATGAACTTCCCCCGCCGCAATCCCTTCATATTCCGGCCCGGCACATGGATAATTCCGGTGACTTTCTCTGCCCTTACACCCAGGATCATGTTCTGGCGGAATGGGTGGATATGCAGATTAAAGCCGGGGCTTATGAGAGTATCGCGAAAGGGTTGGGCAGCACCGCCGCCGCAGCCTTCAGTGCAACGCCGTTGAGTCTCGCATCATTTGTTTTCAGGAAAGTGGCTGAAGGAATCGCCCGGTCAGCGGCCATACGGTCCGCCGGCGGCATGGATAATATTCGGGCAAAATCGGATGTATCATTTGACCGGATCGATGATCTGGCTGTTTATATGTACCAGTTTTACTCCGCGGAGGAGACGTATCCATACGCATTGGCAGCTGCCAGACTGCTGTATCCGGAACTCGAACAACGGTATATACCCGCCATTGAGGAGGCTCGCAAGTGAGAGGTTTGAAACCATATTTAAGGTTTGGATTCATTTTGGGATTAACCACTGTCTGGCTTTTGGGGACGGCAGGCTGTCATCGCCATACCACTCGGCCCGACAACCAGCCCGGAGCGAACCAGACCTATGTGGATCATACCAGCCCCGGTCCTGTTCCGGGAGTTGGCATTGATTCTCAGGATATTGTCAGCATGACGGACCGGATGACCCGGGACCTGCTGGCCACTCCGGAATTAATGAACTGGCCTTCACCTCCGCGAATTGTCATTGATGCCAAATATTTCAGGAATGAGGGCTCATCCCGGGTTAACCGGAAAATGATCACAGATCGCCTCCGGGTAAACCTGAACCGTGCGTCCAATGGGAAACTTCGGTTTCTGGGAAGGCATTACAGTGATATGGTGGAAGATGAACGGGCACTGGAAAATGACGGTGTTGTCACCAGTGGCACCATGGGAGATACTCCTCGGGCTGAGGGTTGGGATTTCCGGATGGGCGGCCGGATTACTACTCTGGACAAGGTCACACCGGGTTCCGGTCGGATGGAGCGATACCATCAGATCACCTTCGAACTGGTGGAACGCGGGTCAGGAGCCATCATCTGGTCTAACTTGTACGAATTTGAAAAATTTGATGAGATGGATACGATATACCGATAATTCGGTTTGAACTATGATCTGTCTGTACCCGGAAATCAACAGAATGCCGCCGGTATCTGCATGTGATCGATGGTTACGTGTGGGACTGACGGTTTTCGTAGTTTTGATGATTTGCGCGCCTCCCATTCAAATGGCTGCAGTTGACCCTCCAACAAAAGAATTCAATGATGTACCGGATGTGTTACGTCCGTACGTCATGCAATTACACCAGGGCGGCACCACTGATCGGGTTTTAAATCTTGAGAGATTGGCTCTGGCAGCTATGCGTTCCGGTCACCGTGAGATTGCAAAGTCAGCTTTTGACAGGGTTCTGGACCGAATTGAGGATTTGTATGTTGATTCGGAAACAGCGGCAAAGGTCCGGTCAAAATGGTATGAAGAGGGGTGTAAAGCGTTCATTGGTGAACCATACGAGCGGGCGTTTGCTTATCTCTATCGGGGTATCCTGCACATGGAAGACGCCGAGTATGACGAAGCACGGGCTTGCTTCCGCAGCGGTATCCTTCAGGATGCGTTTGCGGAGGACAAGCAGTTCCGCTGTGATTTCGCACTGCTTGTTTACCTCTACGGAGTGTGCTGCCGGGTTCTGGATGATGAAATGGGAGCGGAGGAAGCCTTTACTGAAGCTGCGGCACTTATGCCGAAACTAAATCTTAAAAGTCGAAAATCAACGAAATACCTGGTGATTGCTGAAACAGGAACTGCACCCCGGAAGATCTCCGACGGCCTGGGTCATGGTGAGTTGAAATACGGTCGGGGAAAGTCGGTTACGGCGTATCACGTCAGGATCAAGCGGGGCACCTCACACCGGGAATCCACTATCTACGAAAATGCCTATTTTCAGGCTTCCACTCGGGGAGGCCGTGCCGTGGACAAAATCATCGAAGGAAAAATCCTGTTCCAGCAGCGGACAGCAGTCTCAGGAAAGGTGCTGGACCGGACGGGCGATGCCGTGGAACTTGTCGGACTCATCCAGGATAATGCTGATGTCGTGCAGGCAGCGGGAGCGCTGAACGTTATTGGCGGTATTGTTCAACTCATTGCCGCCCGGGCTAAACCCCATGCTGATATCCGGTACTGGGACAATCTTCCGGACAAGATTTATGCGTTCGAGTTACCTGCTTCCGCTGAGAAAAAGCCATACACCCTGCAATATTTTGATGATACTGGCAGGGAGTTGACCGGGATTGCCGGAGAGATTACCATAAATGTACCGTGCAATTCCGGACTGTGTATCAAATATTTTCCATCACCAAGTTATTCCATCAGGGAGGATAATTCATGAAAACCATGCAGTGGTTATGTGTGATTGCAATTCCGGTAATATGCCTGTCCGGCTGTCGCACCGTTGTCAACGAAGGGCCTGCCCATGCCACCCGGGTGGATCACCAGAACACCAGAATTCAATACAATAATGTGGTTTTTCTGGATAAACACATGGTAAATAAAGTGGAGGTCCAGCGGTCAGGCGCTGAGCGAACACCCACAGACACTGTGGAAGTTTACGTCGTGTTCCGGAACCGGACGGATTTTCCGCAGCAGATCGAATGCCGGGTCACGTTTTTCGATCGGCTTCAGGTGCCTCTCGGGGACCCCGGCGGCTGGCAGCGTGTGATTATGGAACCCAATGCGATTCAGGCGTGGCGGGAAAGTTCCCTGTCTGTTAAAGCGCAATATTATTACGTTGAAATTCGGGAGGGCAGATAATGAAACGGGTATGTTTGAGCCTGCTGTGTGGCGGAATTCTCCTGGGAAGTTTCGCTTGCACAACCTATATCGAACAGGATACGCCTCCCGGGTATGTTCCCCCGCAACAGGACACAGTGGATAATCCGGGGCAGGCAGCGCCGGCTTCCCGATCTGCAGCCGTTTCACGAGCGCCGGCACCCGCCGCACCTCCGCCGGCCATGGAGAGATCATCCTTTGCTGATGCATATCAGCGCATGGGATCTCCTCGAATTGTTGTGTTTGGCACCCGGGAGTTCTCCGACCGTGTCAATGACTGGCAGCCCGGCGCCGCCATTGAAATCACCACGGAAGACAGCATGGGAACAGGGTCCGGTGGTGACGATCTGACCATGACATCCACTACGGGCATTACCACGATGAACGCAGCACCGCGGCAGCAGGCTGTTTTTACCGATGATGAGTTGTTGTTCGAGCGATCTTTTACAGCCGAACTGCTGAAAGCAGGTGTAACTGTCATTGACCGCAATGTGATATTGCGCCAGGAATCACTCCGGCATCAGGATGCTGATGCGAAAAAACGGGCTATTCTTTCGGAATCCGTAGTTGAAAGTTATGCCCTGAACAATAATGTGGAACTGATCATCTCGATCGATATGCTGGAAAGCATTGCTTTACCGTGTATTAACCGCCGGTATCTGGCATCTCTGAAAGATCTTCAGAGCGGTGAAATAAAAGCGACGGCGGATTCCACGGAATCCGTCAACCGCTTTACCGTCACAGAAGTTGTGGGAACATCGGAAGGTTACCAGAGACAGACTGTAAACCAACCGTTCACTTGTGCCGATCTTGCCGGAGCTCTGGCGAAAGATCTCATGGATGCCATGGCTGCAAGTATGCGGTAAAAATAGGGAACGGATCAGGATAGCAGATGAAAAGGGGAGAAAATGTATGAGAAAGATTATTTTGACTATCGGGCTCATCGTATTGATGACACCGGGATTTCTTTATGCGGCGGATGTGACGATTAATCACGAAGCTGTGCAGTGTATTGTCATCAGTGAGTTTCCCATGATGGATGCCGGTTTCCAGCCGGCTCCCGCAGACACGCCAAGGGTTTATTTCAAGGCAATGGGGTCCGCGGAATGGTACTATGTGGAAATGGCACGTGAAGCGACGGATAACTGGCAGGGTGTGCTGCCAAAACCATCAGCCGTCACCACAGGAGTTGATTACTATATTCAAGGTGACGCTGCTTCCGGACTTTCATCGAAAACCCCGGAATACCATCCCATAGTGTCCACGCGGACATATTGTCAGAATAAGGGCATGACCGTGACTGAATCGTCTGATGACGAGAATTTGAAACTGATTATTTTTATGGTGAAACATGGTCAAAAACTGATCCCCGAAGGTTTTCTTGCCGATGGTATTTCAGCCGTGGGATTGCCGGACGGAACGTTTGAGAGTCTAACCCAGTCAACAACCACAACTATGACGGCAGCTTCGGCATCAGCCGGTGCATCAACCGGCGGCGGATTCGGTACGGCTGCCGCCTGGATTGCCGGTGGTGTTGTTGTGGCCGGCGGCGGATACTGGGCCTATGATGAATACGGCAAGGAGGAAGAGGATGAAGAAGAAGCCGATGCCGATTGCGACGATGCCCAGCAGTCCGGAAGCGATAATCCGGTTTCCCTGGATGTGAATCTCGGCCAGAAAAGCGGTACATTCCAGTTTTACTGGTCAAATGGCGGCTCTATTCCGGACCGGATGCGGATTTACTATGAGGGCCGACTCCTCAGGGATATCGGGTGTACAGCCGGCACCGGTTCCGTCTATATCAATTACAGTGGAAATTCCCGTATCGTTACCGTGGAAGTGGATCCCAATTGCGATGGCACACCGCCGGGAAGTACTCTCTGGATGTTCATTGTCTACTGTCCGGAGTAACTCGCATTTTTCATCTGTTTCAGGAGTAATGGCAAACTAAAGTGTAGGCGTAATGAGTTGTATTGTGTGCGTTAATTTCAAAAAATCAGATCGTCTGATTATACCCGGACTGGCAGTTGTCTTTTTCACGGTGATGCTCCTGTGCGGGTGTGGCAGTGAAGATCTGGCGTCACCGGAATTTTTCCCGCATCTCAAGCAGACAATCCATGCACAGGGTGTGATCCGTGCACAGTCCAGCGATTCTTTCTTTTCTCCCATTAAAGGAGAGGCTGCCAAAGTTCTGGAACTGATTGCTGAAGGCATTATCGTCGATAAAGACGATGTGATCTGCCGTATCGATGATTACAAAGTGCGAACCGAAATCGATAACCAGGAACTGGAACTCGAAAAACTCTACGATGAAAAAAATGCACACCAGGTCAAACTAAAACTTGATCGGGAATTGTCGTACCGGGAAGAGGCCAATCGTCGGGCGGAACTCAAGGCATCGGAAGCAGCAGCGGCGACATACGGTGAAATTGAAGTCCCCCTCAAGAAGATGGAACTGGAGAATGCGCTGCGAACCACTCAGGACGATGTGGAAAATAAAAAGCAGACTGTGATGGATGTCCGTGAGTTTCTGGAAAAAGGCTATGCCGCTGCAGTCGAACTTGAACGGGCGGAACGTGCGCTGGAAAACAGTCGGTATCAGCGTGCTGAAAAGCAGCAGCGATTGAAATATTTTCTGGAAGTGGAAGAAAAAAAGGAGCAGGCAGCCCGGGACGAAAATGTCCGGATACTTCGGGAAAGAATATCGGGTCTTCTATCCTCCAGGGAAGCGGACGGTGAGGTTTCTGAAGGCAGGATTGGAACACTGGAAGCTCGGATTGCTAAAGTAAAAACTGAAATAGTGGAACTCCGGAGTCAGTTAAAAGGCTGTGAAATCAGGGCAGTAAATCCCGGTATCGTGGTCTATGGCACGGTGTACGATAAACAGACCGGTGATCGCCCGGTTCGTGTTGGAGATCTTGTATGGTCCAATGTTGTTCTCGTGCAGGTGACAAACCTGAGTCGCGTGGACATCGTACTCAATATTCCCGAAGAACAGATGCATGATCTGAAAGAAGATCTGCAAGCCGAGATATGGATGACTGCTGAACCACTGTCCACTCTCGACGGACAAGTGCGGTCTATCGGATCCATGGCCAGTGAAAAACATGCCATGGAATATCAGCGGTCTGTTACTATCCGGGTTGAAATTGTAAATCCTCCGGAATGGATCCGTCCGGGAATGACAGGGAAAACCCGGATTACCGTGAAAGAGTTTGAGGATTCTCTGGTAGTACCGTATGCATCGGTTCTATTTGAGGAGAATCAGGCATTCATGTTTCTGGATACGCTCTGGGGTCTGAAAAAGACTCCTGTGGAAATCCGGGGCAGCGTGGATCAGGGTATTGTGACCGGTGAGGGGATTACGTCACACAGCAAGTTTCTGCGGGAAGCAGTATCGCGGTGAGATCCCGATATCTGATCGCTCTTGCACTCCTTGTCCTGCTCGACGGGTGGTGTGTCGTATCCGCCATGGATCTCAGGGAATTTGCTGAGATGGCACTGGCCGCTGATCCATCATTCAGGATCACCACTGTCTATGCCGAACTGGGTCCCCTGGAACTGGCTGCAGCAAAGAGTGAATATCATCCTAAACTCATCCCTTTTTACTCCGTGAGACGACCGGATTCGGATACGGAAATTTCAAGTGGCGGCGGTACAGTCTCATGGGATACCGGTTGGGGTGTCAATCTCGGTCTTCAGGCAGAGTATTCTGATATCCGGTATTCCAGTGACGAAACCGACACATCCACAGATGATTACAGTGTGGAACTGGAACTGCCTGTTGGAAAAAATTTCGGGCGTCTTCCTGCAAAAGTTATTCTGGAATCAGCAGCTCTGGATGCGACGAAAACCGAACGTGGTCTCGAGGATGCCCGGCAACGGACCATTCTTGATATTTTAAGCATCTATTACGATTACCTGAAAGAGCGGAAACGGCTGGAAGTGGCTTGCACCGCCCTTGAAAAAGCCCGGAAAAATCTTGATATTTCTGAAATGAAAATACCGCCTCGAGAAGTTTCACGCCTGGATACGGCACGTGCGCGGCAGAGGGTTCAGCAGTCTCAGATCGGGGAAGTGAACAGCCGGAACAATCTCTTCCGGATTACCCAGACCATATCCAGTACCTACGGAATTGTTTCCCTGGAGGAAATCGCAGTTACTCTTCCGGGAACAGAAAAATTCAAGATGGAAATACCTGAGGACAGAATTCGGTCGATTCTCATGGCATGCAATACGGCCATTATAAATGCCCGGGACGAATTGACACTCGCCGAGTTGAACTGTCGGTTAGTGAAACGGCAGATGTGGCCTTCCCTCAATCTTTCCTACCGGGCGGGAACACGGAAAGAACGTGCTCTGGGTGATGAATTCAGAGATTACCAGGAAGTTTATCTGAATTCTGACCTGGATATCGATATCTCAAAAAAACGGTTGGATCTCCATAGCGCAAAAGCACGGGTGTATGCCCGACAACTGACCCTTGAGCGGTTGATCAATGCTGAAACCGGACAACTCACGTCAGAACTGGCAGCGTTTAAACGAAAAAACCAACTCATAGACATCGCGGAAGATTCTCTGACCACCGCTCGAAGTCAGGTGGAAGTGGCTGATCTCCGGTTTCAACGGGGGATCGGATCAGCGTTTGATGTGGTGGACTCACAAATACAGCTTCAAAATTCCGAACTACAGTTCCTGACAGTTCGAATTGATTATATCATGAGTTATTATGAGATTCTGTATCGGATCCGGGAGTTGGATCTGCATCGTCTGGTGAAATAAGATGTCCGGAAACCAGGTTTCGGCACACCCGGACACCATGAAATCAGATCCCACCGGCAGCGAACCGGTTTTCCGCCTGGCCGGGATATTTAAGCGGTATCCCGGAGAAAACCATGATGTGCTTTCCGGCGTTTCTCTGGCAATACGTTCCGGGGATTTGATATCCATTATCGGTGATTCCGGATCAGGAAAAACCACCATCCTCAATCTCATGGGATGCGTGGATACACCCACTCTCGGTGATATTGTTCTGAAAGGATCTTCCACTGCGATCATGAAACCGGATGCACTGGCAGATCTTCGGAGCCGGCATATCGGCTTTATCTTTCAACAGTATCATCTCATCGAATACCTCACTGTCTATCAGAACCTGGAAGTCCGGTTTTTGTATCAGAGAACACAACACTTCACTGATATTGATACCCGGATCATATCCATTCTTGAGGAACTGGAAATTCGGCATCTGGCAGCAAAATATCCGCGAAAATTGTCCGGTGGTGAGATGCAGCGTGTGGCCATCTGCCGTGCTCTGGTCATGGAGCCGGGGTTGCTCCTTGCCGACGAACCCACGGGTAATCTGGATGCAAAAAACTCCAGTCAGGTATTTCAAATTCTGGAAAGATATGCCCGAAAAGGCACCGCTGTGGTCCTTGTCACCCATGATGAATCTCTGGCCCGCCGGTGTCCCCGACAATATCGGTTGAAAAACGGTGTATTGAATGATGTTTAAAGAGGATACCAGGCAGCGGATTTTCAGACGGCACGTCCTCTCGTGGGTTATCTCGGACCCGTTCCGTAACTTGTTGAGTATTATTGGGTTGGTGCTGGGGATTTCCGGTATTGTTATTACGTTCGGTCTGGTATTCGGTGAGAACGAAAAAATAATGAAAACACTTAATATTATTGGTCACCGCTGTATTTATGTCAGTGCCGTTGAACGACCGCTTCCCCGGATCAACTATGAGGGCATGACCCGCAGTTTTCCGGAAATTGATCGCTGGACCATCATTCATTCCAGTATGAAAAACCTTTCAACCAATTCACCCCGATCCACGATGATGGCGCCTGTACTGGGTGTTAACAGTACATACTTTGATATCATTACCGATATCCCGCTGTCAGGCAGAAATCTGACGGGAGCGGATATTACATTGTCACGACCGGTGTGTCTTATCGGTCAGGCGCTGAGTGATCGGTTAAACGCTCCACAGATGATATATATTGGTAATACGGCTCTTACTGTTGTCGGCGTGCTTGAAACCCCGGTTTCCGAGGGATCGGATCGTATCTTTAATCGAATGGATCCGGCTGGGGCAGTCATTGTTCCGGAAACACTGGGTATGATCAATAAAATATCAAATCAGTCAGGACAGATTCTGCTTGTGCAGGTTCATCATGAAAATCAAATTGCAGATGTGAAGGAAAAACTGAGGACGGTATTTGACCGATACACAGTGGCTGACATTCGGGTCCTCACATCCCGGGATCTTATCGAACGGGTACGTTCCACAAAAACCCACCTGGTGGTGATCGTGCTTGCCATTTCCTTTGTGGCGATTGTTTTGGGAGGGCTGGGTATCCTCAATAACCAGTTATCCATTATTCTGGAACGGCTTCCTGAGATTGGCGTGAGAATGTCCATGGGCGCCACCCGTAACGACATTACACGACAGTTCAGTTTCGAGATTTTAATTATCACGGTCTCAGGCAGTATTATAGGTCTGATGCTGGGTTTACCGATCCTTGGAGTTATCCATCTCGTGCACCTGGCAGCAGTGATTGTGCCATGGTGGCTTCCGGTGATTCCGCCATTGATCGGAACGGGTATCGGTGTCATCTGCGGTGTTTATTCCGTTAGACGGATTGCCGGATACAAACCCATTGAAACACTGACTTTCAGGTAGATGAAGGAGATTCAAAATGCGCATGATTTCCGGTGAAAATATTATCAGCTCACTCCTGGTGAGCTTGACAGTTGTTTTCGGTCTGAGTTTTATCCCTGCCATGGCTGAATCTTTCCCGGATCACATTCTTGTCGACGGGACGGTGATCAAAGTAAGCCTTTCCGAGTCGGTCGGGGATTCCGAAACCGGAGAATCATCACGATTTGTTCCGGGATTTCAGGTCCGGGGATTTACCGGTGACGTAAAAAGAGCAGAGGTGAAAAAAGAGACTCTTGCACTGGGTTTTCACCAGATATCCGGGAGTAGCACCGTTTCGCAGATTGCCTTAAAACTGATAAACACAACTGAGGATCTGGTTGTTGTCAGCAGCATTCAGTTTGATGCAAAAGGAACACCTGCCCGGGTCTCCAAGACACTCTCATTTCCCATTGAACTCGATATGGAAGAAACCCGACCTCTGATCCTCGATTCACTGTCCGGATTTAAACGGTATCCTGAATTTTCGATTACACTGACCCTGGAAGATAATACCCGGATCAGGTGGATAATACGTACGGAATCAAAATAATCCCGGTCAACGCAGAGAACGCACCAGACGAAAACCGGCCTGATTGCTCCGGTACCCCGGATACTGACTGTATCGTGCAGCAGACCGGCACTTTCGTTCGTTATCCCGCCAACTCCCGCCTCGCAGTACGCGACCAGTGCCTTTTTCCGGTCCCCGGGGTTGCCTTGTCTCATAGGCCGCCTGCCAGTCCCAGCACCATTCAATAATATTCCCATACATATCAAACAGCCCCAATGGGTTGGCTGATTTCCGGCCGATCTCGTGTGTCCGGCCCTCTGCATTCCGGTGATACCAGCCATACCGGTCCAGATCCTCTTCGTTGTTACCGAAAAAGAAGCGATCAGCGCTGCCGCCACGGCAGGCATATTCCCATTCGGCTTCTGTGGGCAATCGGTATCCGTCAGCCGATGTTTTCCAGTAAACCGTTCCTTTAGTCACCGGTGGACTGCCGGTAAAGATCGTTTTGAATTCCCGGTCAGTGAAATAACAGGGAGACAATCCAGCCTGTCGGGAGAGTCGGTTACAGAAAATCACAGCATCAAACCATGTGATGGTTTCAACCGGCAGAGAATCACCTTTGTGACGAGAGGGATTCGATCCCATGACAGAAACCCATTTTTTCTGCGTAACTTCCCGCTTGCCCAGAAAGAATGCACCGGTGATGGTAACCGGATGCAGTTGTTCCTCAAATAAATAACCGGGCTGGTTTGCAGGCGAACCCATTTCAAATCTGCCTGCACGGATAAGAGCAAACCCTTTCGGTATGCGGATGGGGGTCTGCGTGGGCGGTATTGTCGTTGGTGTGGCGGTACCCTCTTTGATCGGCATTGCAGTATCGGTTTTCGGTACGATCACATCCGGTTCGGATGCCGGAATAACGGGAAGTGTTTCACCTGGGGGTTCAGGTGACGGAAGTGCCCGGGTGGGCAAGGGCGTTGCCGTTGCCGGTTGTATCGCTACCGTGGATATCTCACCGGGAGTCACAGTAAGGGGGATGGCTTGTTCCTGTGAACAGGATCGCAGAAACCAGATCATCAATATGATAAAAATCACACCCGCTGATATTGCGGCTATGGTGAGGAACCATCGTGAAGAAGACGGTTTGTCGGCCAGGGTTTCGGCGTCCCCACGGCCAAATTGATCGGGATCAGAGGAAATAATGGATTCGGTATCAAAGGATTCATCTCCATCAATGGTTATTGTAACCATGGGATCAGATGATCGTGATCCTTCGGTCTTCAGGATGGTGATCAGATCCGAACGAAATGCGTCTGTATTTTGATAGCGGTTATCCATGTTCCGGGACAACGCTTTTTGCAGACAGTTTTCCAGAGCATCAGGGAATTGATTTCCCGGTAGAGATTCCTCAAGCGTCGGTGGTTCCTTGATGCGCCGGAATGCCAGTGATTCAACCGGTGTTTCTGCGCGGAAAGGGATTGTTCCCGTGAGCGCCCGGTGAAGAACAAGACCCAATGAATACAGATCACTTCTGCCATCCAGAGTCTCACCGACCGCCTGTTCCGGGGAACAGTAGGCAACTTTGCCGACAAAACTGCCCGATACGGTATAACTTTTAAGGAGCGTTTCGCTGAACGACTCTTCTGAAAATGCTTTGGCGATACCAAAATCAATGATGACTGCCTGGTCCCTGCCACTGCGGTGTTTTGTAATCATCAGGTTGTCCGGTGAGATATCCCGGTGGACGATGCCGAACTGATGCGCTTCACCCAGACCACTCAATGCCTGAATCACCAGAGGCAATATCTCCTGCGGGCTCATTATCGTTTGGTGCTTCAATCGATGAGCCAGACTTTCCCCGGGTACGTAATTCATCACGAGAAAAAGGTGCCCCTCCTCCTCAAAGAAATCAAATATCTGAACCAGGTTGGGGTGGCGCAACGGCACCAGCAATCGCGCTTCGCGGTTGAAACGATCAATGAATTTTGGGTTTCGGGAGAGAGAACTCCGGATAATTTTGACGGCCCGAATGGTTTTGAGTTTGACATGTTCGGCTTTTAGGACGGCAGCCATTCCACCCTGGCCGATGAGGCTGATGATCTGATACTCACGGATTCGGCGTCCGATGAACTTTTGGGGTTCCATAGCACGAATATAGGGTAAATGACTGTGATAAACAAGGCAGATTCCTGGGTTGTTTAAATCTGTTTTCCTGGAATAATCTATTATTTTACTATTCTTTTTCATAGGTTTTGGGTTCTTATCGAAAAATCACGGGCGAACAACCGCCTTCGCTGACCAATCGTTTAAATTCGGTAAGCTCATCTGCTTCGGCAGGTCAGGCGAGGTTCGCCCTATCACACTTCTTTTCCTCCTTTCGCTTTTTAACAAGATCCATTAGGATACCCGAATGCAGATCTGGCCGGTAAATCTCATCAGAAACCACGGCATTGTCGCCGTTCTTATCACCGGTATTCTGTCTATGCCTGCGTTTGGCAGCGGCAACTTCTGGATACTGGCGCCTGCCCTGGCTGCCGGCATTGGTTATTTCTATTTTGCCACTCGCCGGTTCTTCCGCCGTCGTCAAATCCTACGGGAACCCTTCCCCTCGGAATGGCGAGTTCATCTTGAAAAGTACATCCCCTTTTACAGAGGCCTGGACACACAAGGGCGCGGCCACTTCGAAACCGATGTCCGGATATTTTTGCAAGAGCAATACATCTATGGGTTACGGGGTGAATCTGTTTCCGATGAAATTCGTGTTCTCATTGCCGCTTCTGCCGCCATTCTGGGGTTCGGTCTTCCGGACTGGGACTGGCCGGTTGTCCGGGATATCCTGGTCTATCCCACGGCATTTGATGAAGACTACGATATTCAGGGTGGAAATCCTCTGGCGGGTATTGTGCATCAGCAGGGCCCCATTATCTTTTCTCAAAGAGATCTGAAACATGGTTTCTGCAAACCCGCCGACGGACTTCACGTGGGAATTCATGAACTGGCCCATGTGCTGGATATGGCCACCGGAGCTGCCGACGGTATCCCTGCCGGACTGAAATGGGTGGCGACAGCGCCCTGGATACGGATCATGTCGGATCGGTTGCAAAAAGTGCAGAAAGGGGAGATCCGGAAGGTGCTCAGACCCTATGCCGGCGTCAATGCCGCCGAGTTTTTTGCCGTGGCCGTTGAAGCTTTTTTTGAAAAACCCCGGGAACTGAAAAAACAGGATTCCGATCTCTACGATGTGCTTTCACGGTATTTCAATCAGGATACCGCCGCTGCTCGTCTGCCGGTAACCGATAAAGGTGGGAAACTGGTGGATTGTGAGTGAATTGGGGAATCTCTGAACCGGGAACTCTGAACCTCTGTTCTGTGCCCTTCGACTTCGCTCAGGGTGACCGTTTCCGCTCAGGGTGACCATATCTGATCCGGGAACTCTGACCCTCTAAAAATCCAGCACCACCGGATCATGAAGACTGTCCTTTATGATCTGCTCCAGGTTGCCGCCGATTTCAGCTACCACCAGTTCTTCATTGGAGAGCACCACCAGCAGAAGGGATATGGTATCCTCATCATCCACATGGAAGAAAATCTGGACGGATTCATCGGGTTCCACAGCTTTTATAAAGAGGTCCCACCCGGCCGTTTCAAGACGGTTCCTGATCCGTTTCATGCCCTGATGTACGTTCAGATCATTCATTGCCGTGGTTTCAAACACACCGAGTTTCAGGGATTTGATGTTTGCCAGTTGTTCCAGATCGTCCGCGTCATCGGCGAGACCGATGATTCCGCGAAGGAGGGAGAGAGATCCGTTTCCCAGATTAAGTTTCAGAACCGATTTAAACTCTGCGGGTTCCAGTTGCTCAAGGATATCACCGGTGAGATTGAAGGATGTAAAGGCGGCGATACTGCTTACCACAGCCCCGCATAATATAATCCCCGCTGCGATGACACCGATTACCACGGTCCGTTTCATTTTACCGTCTCCTCAGTACCAGACGGAATTTCACTCAGGGCGGGAATGTCGAAACTGGCACCGAGTTTACTCATCATTTCAAGATCCAGTTCCCCGATAATATTGACGAATACCGCTTCTTCTTTTTCCAGTGCCATGATCAGCAGTCCGTTTATGGAATCACCATCCATATGAACAAATATTTCGACATGCTCATCTTTTTCACGGGCTTTGACCAGTCTGTCCCAATTCTGTTTCAGAATTTTTTTCGAAACATTTCCGATGAATTTATCGAATGTACCGGATTCCTGATCGTCCACATCGAAGATTTCCACACGGATCATGACAAGTTTTTCCAGAAGTTCTTTCAGTTCAGGATCTTCAGCATTGGCAGCGGCCAGAAGTTTCAGGAGAGGTTTACTCAGATAAATCTCCACGGACGTATCGGATTCCGTAACGCCGGTAAGGCCGTTAAGATCGACATACCCGGGATGACGGGTGACATCGTCTTCTGAGAAGACAGGAATGGAAATCATCAGCACGAGCAAACTAATTGTTAGAAACTGTTTCATGGGTTAAACTCCTTTCAAAGAGATAAATATTTTTTCAATAGAATCGTCTATGGGTTTTGCAACGGAATCATTCAGAACATCCCGAGTGATGATCAATTGCGATTTCCGGCTGAATCGATGTACCAGACCCAGAGACTCTTTAAGTTGTGCATTGGCTTCCCGGATCTGGTTTTCCGAGTAGCCGGTACTTGCTGTTCTGTGAATGTCCGGTGTACCGAACTGCATGAGAACCATCACCAGAGTTGCCGTTGCGGCTGCTGTCGCCGCCGCCATCCACCGGAAAGTAACCGTAAATGCCGGCTTGTGTTTGGGGAGCTTTCCGGGAGTTCTCTGAACACCAATCTGATCGAAAACCGACTGGATCACCGTTTCCGGACACGGTTCCCGGGTCGTTTTCCTGAGATTTCTGAAGAATCTCGCTTTGGAGATCTGTCTCTGTCCCATGATCAACTCCTCTGCCGGCACTGAATGACCGGTTCTGCCAGGTTCTGTCCGACATTTGCCTGCATAAAATCCGGCGCCTGGACTTTTGCATGGCTGACAGTCAGAAGATCAAATAAAATTTTCCGGCTGCGGTGAAGATATACTTTGACCGTGCTCATTGAGATATCCAGTGCCCGGGCGATCTCACGATACCGATACTGCTGCATTTCACGCAGAATGAATATGGTGCGGTACTTTTCCGGCAACTGCCGGAGCGCACGGTACAGTGCTTCTTTCATCTCTCGATTAACGGCGTTATCTTCCGGGGAAGGTCCGGGATCGCTCTGCTCCAGAACCGGCAAATCCTCATGAACCGGATTAATGCTCAACTCCCGTTTTTTCCGGGATCGGTCGATGCAGGTGTTCCGGGTCACCGTAATTATCCAGTTACGCAGCGTTTTTTTGGAAATGGATTCCAGATTGATCCATAGTTTCATGAGCACATCCTGAGTGATATCAGCCGCATCATCCCGGTTGCCGGTAAAATAAAGCGCTTGATTGTAGATGGCATCACGATATTTCATCACCCATTTCCTGTATGTTTTTTCCGGACTGCTCATTCATCACCTCACTCTATCTACGATTAAAGTGAGAGATTTGTTACAGAGAACCTGATTATGTTTTGTAATTATCCGGCAGATGACTCATCTCGTATCGAAATGACGTGCTTTGTTTTCAGCTCAGAGACGAGAGTTCGAGCTTGACTTCATCCAGCATTTTACTCAAATCCCCATCATCGATGCTGAGAACTTCCGCTTCCAGTTCATCAATCAGCGTGTCTGTGTCGCTGGTCTCATCCGGGTCCCGGTCGCAGGACGTCAAAACGATAATGCGTTTCAGACGATATGTCAGATATTCCTGTCGAAGCGCTTCTTGCCCTTTTTCATTGATGAGATGTCTGAATATTTCCAGAGCACTGTCAAAGAACTCCAATGCTGTATTGTATTCTTCCATATCATTCAGGGCACAGGCCTGATTGGAATAGGACCTGGCAAGATCTTCCAGAAACTCAGTTCGACCTTTCTGATAGATGAGTTGTTTCAGGAGATCAATGGCCAACTCATTTTCCACAAGTGATTTTTCATACCGGTCCATCACGCCCAGGATAGCGGCATTATTCATGTGCATGATTGCCAGGAGACGGCTGAGACCACCGGAAGGATCATTTCCGCATCGCGGTTCTAAAAGTGTCAGGGCAAAATCGTTAATATCCAATGCATCCTCGTGTTTACCCAGTTGACTCAGGGTTTCCGCTTTGGTGATATAGGCATTGGCGAGATCCGGTGTCAATTCTTCATGATCATCCTGATAGATCAGTTGTAAAAGCACTTCAATGGCATGATCACAGTTACTTAAGGCACTTTCCATCTGTCCCAGTGAGTTCAGCACTGCCGCATAATTCATATAGGCCATACCCTGTTGCATCCGGTGCTGGATACCGGTCCCTTTGGGGTTTTCAGAATTTAGAATTTTCAGCGCTTTTTTTATGCAGGATCGGGCGCGGTTAAACTGACCCGTGTTCCAGAGAGCACCGGCTTTGTTCAGGTATATTCCTGACAGTTCATGGCCCTGAAATTGATCGTCATATTTGATCTGCTCCATCATCCTGATGACATGGCCATATTCATCTATTGCGGCCTCAAACCGGTTCATTCCGAAAAAAATCAAGGCTCTCAATTTACGGGCGAAAATAGTTTTAAATCCATGTTGACCCCCGGGATCTTCACAATTATGACGGGTCAAAATCTCAATGGATCGGTTCAACTGTTTGAGTGCACCCGGGAAATCACCGGCCTGAAAATGAATAATGGCCTTGGATTCAAGTAATTCCGCCAGACCGGACAGGTATTTGCCCGGTGTTTCCTGTTCCAGTAAATTGTATATCCGGAGTGCTTCTTCGAACATTTCCATCTCAATGAGATGATTGTCCTGGGGAGGTGCGTCTCCATTGTTTTCATAATGTTTTAAAATGACATGACTCTCACCGGCGTCACTCAGTGCACGCTGAAGCCAGTAACCGGATGAGTGGTTTGTTTCGGGATCAATGGTCACGATGTTCGGATCATTTTGTTTTGGCAGAGCGGTAATCACAGGGAGTTTCCGGGGATACTCACTCCCGGTTTCCCGGGAATAAATCTCCAGTAACCGCCGGGAAATCTCCGTCATTGAGGACCACCGATTTTCGGGTTCTATTTGAAAACACCCGGTAAAAATCTCCGCCATACCGGACGGCAGGGGGAATGCTGTTATTGAGTCGGGATTTTCCATGAGTGATTTGAAATATTTGTCTGCCTGAAATCCGAATCGCCACAGGGATTCACCCAGAAACATTTCAAGAACAGTCAACCCCCAACTCCAGATGTCCGTATGAATACCGGGATTAGCGCCTTCCATCTGTTCCGGCGAACAGTAGGTTACGGTCATGCTCGCTGTGGAATCCCGGTTATTATCAAGGTCAGGAATTCCAAAATTCCGGGATCGGACACATGACAATCCGAAATCCGTTATTTTAACCTCGCCATCACGGCTCATCAGTACATTGGACGGTTTAATATCCCGATGAACAATATTGTAAGCGTGGGCCGCCTGTAGCCCCCAGGCAATTTGAATCGCTATATCCAGAATGTGCGGGATCCCCTGAATCCGGCCGGCATCAATACTGTCTGCCAGGGATCCCCCATTGACAAACTCATTGAATATGGCGATGCGATTATCAATGGTGCGGAAAAAATGGCAGGTCGTCAGATGGGGATAGTCCGGCAGTGCAATCCATGTACGCAGTTCCCGAATAAATAATCGCTTTTTCTCGGGATCAGCCAGCAGTGATTTCCGGAGGGTTTTTACGGCGAGTCTGACAGATTTAAGGGCGCGGCATTCCACAAGATATACCGTCCCGATACCTCCCTGACCCAGGATCCGCTCAATACGATAATCGTCCAGCAATATCTGTCCCGGTGTCCATTCACCATGGATGTTCCGGGATATCCGGTCCTGTTCCTCAGAAATTGTCTTCAGGCGATTACTCATAAACCCAAAACCCCTTCAGGGATGGTCCCTGCAACCGTATGATCTCCTGACTATGCAAGAATGATACTCAGATGCCTTCTCAACGCATTTGGGGTGGAAAAATTTACATCACGATTCTTTTGCGATGGTTTTGCCGCTGACATGTCCCCGGGGCGCCGCGTCCGCCTTCGCCAGGAGGGATCTGAAATAAACGAATTGCAGATGGCTACGGCGGGACGCTCCACCCCGGGCTGATATGTCTTACCCCTTCAGGGCAAGTGGGACACCGTGAATCTGGTGATTGCTATGCATCGGAAGGGCTGCCGGATTTTGTTAATTTCGCAGGAAGCCAGTAATATGCTTACTCTACCAGACGACCCATTCTTCGGTTAATTATCCATTATGAATTATCCATTATCCGTTAGAATTTATAATTGAGAATGAATAACCGGGGGGGAGAAGGACACCGATGGAAGTCCGGGTGGTACACACCGATCCGGTGGAGACATGGATTGCGTATGGCCCTTGTCCGGCAGGTGCGGGTGCGGTAAAGAGATGCGCCGGCTGTGTTTTTACATCCATACGCGCGGGTCGTTGAAGATGCTAACGATGGAATCAGGCAGACAGAAAAAAGAATCACATGCTTTTTGGATCTTTTCTCCATGTTACATGATCAAGGGCATATATCGAATACCGGAGTGGCGATTTGACCCGCGTTATGCGAAATGATACATAACGGACATGAATTCCCCTGAAATCGTTTCAAAACCCCGGTTTTCACCCACAGAAAAAGACCGGACACCGGCAGATGTGCGGCTGGATGGCGACCAGGGTATCGTCTGCAAAGCACGGTTCTGGATCGAAAAGCACAATGAGACCTTTCTTTCCGTGGCTCGGGTGACGCTTCTGGAGCGGATACAGGAGTTTGGTTCCATCACCAGAGCGGCAAAATCCATGAATATTTCTTATCGCCACGCCTGGAAACTGGTGGAGTCCATTAACCGGTTATCCCGGGAACCTGTGGTTCGGGCAGTGACCGGCGGGAAAGGCGGGGGCGGCACGACGGTGACGGAATACGGGGCGCGTCTCATGGAGCGATTCAGGGAATTTCATGGGAAGTTCCGGGAATTTATGGTTGAACTGGACCGGGTAACTGGGGATTTTGAGGCGTGAGAGAGGATCAGTAAGTTCCGTATCCCCACTCCCGGGTTGCAGATGAGCCCATTATCCTGGACAAATCCGGCATAAGAACGGCGCCGTGAAACCGAAGACCCGAGGCGGAAGACCCGGTATCGGGCCAGACAAATTCTTCAATTACGGTGAGAGGTGTCGTTCCGGATCGGATATCCATAACCATCCAGTCCATCCCGGGAGTTAACGGCGGTGACCACGATCGCCATGCGGGCCAGAACCAGAAATGACCGTCCACCTCCAGAATAAAAAAGACCGGCAATGAATAGTAAATGCTGTCCGGGTTGTCCAGATATGCGATCACCTCAAACATTTCACCGGGATACACCCGTTCGGGGAGTTCCAACCGGACGCCGAAATCATAGACCGGCGTCGGAGTTGCCCCGCCATAGTTGTTCACCATCACATCCATGGTTTCCGTGGTTCTGTTTCCGGCGACATCAATGCCGGTAACCGCCACGGTATACGCACCATCCGGCACAGCGGTTGTGTCCCAGGATGCATCCCGGTCCGACAGCTCGAATACCATGTCTCCATTGGAGTTTGTCACGATATGATAATACTCCGCGCTATAGCTGTCGAATACCGATCCGCAGGTGCTGTCCCGCTTATAAAATACGGGCACCAGAGCATCGGATTGGGCGCCTCCCTGATAGGTGTCCAACTCCATATCAAAAAAGATTGACAGGAGTTCGTCCATAACAGGATCATCGGGATCAGCCGTGGGATAAATACTGACCCTGATTTCCTGAACCACCACATCATACAGTGAATCGATCCGGTCGTACATTCGGGAAATAATGTCCACTTCACCATGAAGATCATTGGAATCCATATAATTGGGGGTTTCGTTTTCACAGAACATGAATCGTTCGTTGTTGTAAGCATTCAAGATCACCGGCGGCTCGGTATCATTAATCATGTCGATATTCAGATGGGGGTTTTCCGTGCATATCCAGTTGCCGTGCCAGGTGCTCCCCGAATCCTGAATACGGGCAAAATGGATGTGGTGAAACCCGGTGGGCCACTCAATAATGTCTCCCAGATGCTGCCCCAACTCAACGGTATCACCCACATTCACGGTGATGGTATTCTGAATAAGATGGGCGTAGAGATATCCTTCCACCGGATCCGCCGTTCCTGAATCCGCAATGGCCACCCGCCAATGAAGTTCAGCGCTGATTGTTATAATGGCTTTGACCACTCCGGCTTTCACCGCATAGACGGCCTGGCCGGGAACGCCCATAACATCAATTCCCGGGTGCAGATACGGTGACGACGGATAGAACCCCTGATATGCGGCGTACGTGTTTCCCACCGGATGCTGTTCATTGGGAGCATACGGCCAGGGAATGCTGTCATGCCGGGATTCACCGACACTGTTGACAGAAATTTTCTTCTCCTCACCCCATACCCGTCCCAGACGATTGCCACGGAAATTCAGCACGTCACACCGGCCGCGATATCGATTGTTCCTGAGTTCGCGGATACCCAGCCGGATCCGTCCCCTGTTCACCTGAAGATCCCGGATCTCACCGGATTCCGGACGATACAGTTCCCGGATCTGCCCGGTCTGAAGACAAATTGCGCTCAATCTGGATCGGGAGATGATAAACAGAGTAGAACCCTCCACATCAAAACCCATCTGCCGGGGTTTTTCCACCGGGAGAATATGGTGAATGGGCGTTTCGCCGCGGAACACAACCATGTGAGGTGATTCCTCATCCCGGATAAGCGCCGCCATCAGATTATCGGGTCCCGCCGCATATACATCGGAACCGGGATAGGATTGCAGTTTCCATGTAATCAGGTTCAGAACATTGAGAAGCTCATCCGCTGAGAATATCAGTTGTGAACCATCGGGTGACAGCGAAGGATTGGAAAAGCGATGAAAGGTGTTACGATAGACTACCCGGTTTTCAAAGTTGTGAATTTGCAGCGACACCGGTAAAGCCGGAGATTCCGGTGCTGAAACCGCCAGTACATATCCCAGATCGGAAATCAGGAATCCGTTCCCGGTAATATTATGAAGCCGCAGTTCAAATCCCCGGGCTCCGGTGATCATAAGATCCGCTTTATCCAGGTGCTGTCTGACCCCCTTCTGGTCAATGACCATTGAGTATGTTCCCAGGGGTGATCGCACTTGCGTACCAGGGGTTCCGGATCGGATTATCCCCTGAGCTGTAACGGCAGGTTCCAGAGTGCCGGCACTGAATGTTGGACATGTCAGAAATCCACTCAATAGCGCAGCGGTTAGCACGGCAATGATCCTGTTCATGAACGGACCCTCCAATCTTTCTGAATTCCACTATTCCATTTTTTAAAAAATGGGGGAAAGGTGCAAAAAAAGGTTGTTCAGAAGCAAGGCGCCCCCATGAATTGGTGCAAAAAAGGGACCCAGTCCCTTTTGCACCTCTCCCCGGCGATTAACAATGCAAGAATCGAACCGTTATCACAAATCAATGATTATAAGGGATTACAAATCCCTGACCGTAGAAAATTTCCCGAAATCGGACACTTAAAATCCCGAAATCGGACAGTTTTGCCGAACCTGAGGTTTACTCAGCCCGCTGACGACTATTCGTACCAGCCAAATGTGAACATGCCGAAGGTACCGAACAGCTCCGTCATGGCTTTATTGGTCATGGCGCCGTATACGTTAATACCGCTGACATTACCTGCGTTGGCCGGCCACGGAAATTCCGGCAGGATGCTGACAATGCTGGTGCCCGGAGGTACACTTTCCAGCAAATAATTGTCATAATCCGTGAAACTGGGACCAAAGAAATACTCACCGTAAACATCCAGAATCACAAACAGCGGAATATCGGAATAGGCCACCTGTCCCGGATTGCAGACCCATGCATCAATGGCGCAGGGATCACCCGGACCAAAGGTGGTGGCGGGCATCCAGATGCTGACTCCCAATTCATCACAGGCCAGGGGTGTCGGGGTAATAGTCGGTGTCGGGGTTATTGTCGGTGTTTCGATGGGTGGTGTCGGGGTGAATGTCGGCACGATAGTTGTGGGGTGTGGCGTGGGTGTATGTCCCAATGTACAGGGATCGTAAGTGACGTATTCACAGAGTTTGGGATAACTGGCATCGTATGCTGTCTGGAGTGTTGTCGTAACCGAAGAAAAGGTATCATCGCTGTTGTTAATGGCGTGGGAAGTCACCTGGAGGGCTAGTTTCTTGGGAACTCCGCAGAGGCTGATGTCTTCCACATCGGCCAGGAACGCGAACTGATCCATGAGGACCGCGTCGCCATACATGGGTTTACCGTTAGCCACAGTGAGCATTACATCGGCGGATTCAGCAGTCAGCAAGTCACCATACGGATCGGCTGTACTGCCGGGTATGATCATAAGATCCGCTTTGAATCCCGGTGCGACCTGCCCGGCTATATCCTGCATACCTAACGCATATGCGGCGTTCCGGGTCACAAAATCCGCCAGTTGGGCCGGTGTGAGGAACCCGCCCCAGAGATGCCAGTTCATATCGTTGGCAAACTTCATCTCCTGAAGCATCGAATCCATTCCCGATTCCGTCCAGTCAGGCGCCAGTGCCACGTTCACACCGGCTGCCAGAGCGGCGGGGACGTCAGCCGTATCTTCATACAGAACCCAGTTACTGAAGGGTGACCAGATGAGAGACGCGTTGGCATCGCCCATTTTCAGAAATTCATCCCTGCCCAGGGGTATTCCGTGAATGATGGATGTCCGCCAGTCCAGCATTCCCCAGGATTCCCAGGCGTAAAATTCGCCCAGGGATCCCGCACTGAAACCCTCACTGAGATGAATGACGAAACGATCCCAATTTTCATAAAACTTGTTGTTTACCCAGTCGTCCTGGTAGTTCATGGGAAAGGTTGAGGAGAACACACGGTTGGGAAACCGTTCGGCATTGGTGATACCGATACCCTGACGGGCATAATCATCATGATCGTGACCGTTACAATTCCGGCCCTGAATCACCGTGGTGCCTGCGCACAGAGATCTCACCTCGGTCATTTTCCAGATGTTTCGTTCCTGACCTCCCTGGTAGTAACGGATATCGTTGAACTGGTCGTAGAAATCATCATACATGGGGTGAGCCTGCCATTCCGCTCTTTCCGCGAAAGTACAGGGAAACGGAATCTCACTCAGCACATTGTATAATGGATGATTGTGAGAATCCAGAAGACCGGGAAAGATCAGGCTGCTGGTTTCCACGACTAAAATCCCGCCGGGCATGCTCTGGGTGATCCCGATGATGGTGTCTCCCAGAACCTCCACATAAGCGTCTTCAAGCACCGTCCGGGTATCATCCATGGTGACTACCGTGCCGCCAAGGGCGTAGTGAGGTACCTTTGAACTGCTGATATCCAGTGTGAACCGGGGCTGAAGCTGATACTCACCAAAACTGTAAAAAAGCACACCACTGATTGAATCCAGATAATCGCCAATCTGAGGAAAATACATATAGTCATTGGCGTCATCACAGCGCATGATGCC
>SWBY01004792.1_pt1 | contig 45357 bp, 32 predicted proteins | sample 4693071 | NCBI WGS metagenome assembly SWBY01 (sample SAMN10267273, study PRJNA491770) | bioreactor metagenome | isolation source: DHS bioreactor inoculated with marine methane seep sediment | place: Japan: Omine Ridge, Nankai Trough | collected 2006-05-06 | reverse complement strand
CGGAGTATATGTCGGTGGCGGTGTATAGGTGGGAAATGGCGTATATGGGGGGGGGGGGGGGTGGGGGGGGGGGGGCGTGCCCGTGGGGATTTCCGTGGGAGTGAACGTTGGTATGTCTGTGGGCGTATGCGTCGGGGTCGACGTCGGCGTATCTGGAACCGGCGTCAAGGTAAATGTCGGAATTTGAGTGGGCGTGTGCGTAAACGGCGGCGGCGTATACGTGGGGAACGGCGTATATGTGGGGAGTGGTGTGTAAGTGGGGGGAGGAGTGACAGTGGGGATTTCCGTTGGGGTGTTCGTCGGGGTCGGGGTCGCGGTTGGAGTCGGCGAGTGTGTCGGTGTGTGTGTCGGTGTGTGAGTCGGTGTCATTGAGGGCGTCGGTGTTGACGTCGGCGTGAATGTTGCCGTAAAGGTCGGTATCTCTGTCGGTGTCTGCGTAGGCGTAAACGTTGCCGTGAAAGTAGCGGTTTGAGTTGGTACATTTGTCGGTGTGAAAGTGGGTGTATTGCTGGGAATTGTTGTAGCCGTTGCTGTAGGAGTTAGTGTTGGCGTATTGGTCGGCGTCACCGTAGGGAAAGGAGTGGCCGTGGGGAAAGGAGTGGCTGTTGGGTCAGGGATTTCCCAACCCGCCCGAATAACAAAATCATGTTGCAGACCAAAATGTGTAGCCCAGATAAATTCCTTTTGGGAGCAATCAGAAGGCAAATCCCAGACGAGATTGCTTGCTGAGTCAATGCCTGGAATATTGTCAGTACACATGTACACGTCCTGACAATTATAACTGTAATCACCAATATTCGTAACCTCAATGACAAATTTGTCTCCCGCATTCAATGGAACCTCATAGCCGGCACCCCAATCCCCGAGTCCCATCACGTAAAACCCCGTTGTCGTATAAGTAATGGACGGCACGAGACTGGGATGATACGGATCAGATAAATCCGGAAAACCAAACATGTCAAATGGAGGGTTGACAAAGTAACGGACATTTATTGGGACGGAGACGGAAACACCGTAAAGCAAGACCCCCAGATGCGTTATTAATACGTTATCGGCCGCCTCGTAAATTACGATTGCTGAATCACCATTATAACACCCATCTTCGCACTGTATGGAGGGAACAGCATTGAACGGCTCAGCAGCTTCCCAACTGTCCAGCTGAAAATACCAATCATAAGCAGCAAAAGATTCCACTGGAATCAAGACCAGCATCAGGATGATTAAAGAATTAATAACCGATTTCATAAAAGCCCCCTGCTTCAGTTTGGCAACGCATGTCCTACTACTAATTGTGATAAAATGAGGATTAAAGTCAAGGAAAGATCGTCTTCTGAATTCTCGATCACTGGTGTTCCGGAGTGAATTCTGTTATGTATCCTCAAGGTTTTACGGAAGGAATTCATGGTTGAATGAGCAACATATCGACTTCAATTCTTGATCTGAATCTCCAGGAGATTCAAGAGTGGCTCGTACGGCAGGGCGAACCCCCTTATCGGGCCAAACAGTTAACACGCTGGATTTACTCTGAGCACGTACTGGATTTCCAGGACATGACGGATCTGTCGAAATCAATCCGGGCAAAACTTGAACGACAATTTCACATCACCGGCGCTCGGATCGTTCAGCAGAGAGAGCACAATGATGGCACCATAAAATTCGGTATTGCTTTGGAAGACAGTCAATCGGTTGAGACTGTTTTTCTTCCCCGGGACAAACGGAAAACACTGTGTATTTCCAGTCAGGTAGGATGTGCTCTGGGATGTAAATTTTGTGCCACAGGTATCCTTGGCATTATTCGTAACCTATCCTCAGGTGAAATCATCTCCCAATTGATTCTTGCCCGCCGGCATGCGGAATTCATGGATCATGGCAATATCGTCTTTATGGGAATGGGTGAACCTCTCCTGAATACCGTGAATGTGATTAAAGCCATTAAAGCCCTGACTTCTGAGTGGGGATTCGGATGGTCGCCCCGGCGGATTACCGTATCCACCGCCGGAATCGTTCCTGAGATTCAGCGATTGGGTCAGGCCAGGCTTGGTGTGAATCTCGCAATATCACTTAACGCCCCCGATGACCGCACCCGATCCCGGCTGATGCCTATCAATCGCAAGTACCCGTTAAAATCGCTGATGAAGGTCCTGAAAGAATATCCCCTGCCGTCGGGACAGCAGAAAATCACTTATGAATATATTTTGCTGCGTGGGTTTAACGACTCTCCGGATCACGCCCGTAAACTTATAAAATTGCTCCTCAAAAAACGTTCAAAAATCAACCTGATTCCTTTCAACCCCATCGAAGGAACTCGATTCCATCCATCTGATCCGGCTACAATGCTGGCATTTCAGAATGTACTCAGTGAAGCCGGTTTTCTGGTACGGATCCGTAAGAGCCAGGGCCAGGCAATTGATGCAGCCTGCGGACAACTGGCCGGCAATATTTCCATGGATCCAGAACCCGATAATGAATAATCCCAACGGATACATCCTCGGTCTTGGCATCGCAGTCTCTGATTATCTGGCACTGGTTGAAACCTATCCACTTTTGGATCAGAAAACCGAAGCTGTTCAATCGGATCATCAGGGTGGCGGCCCAATTGCAACTGCCATGGCAGCTGCATCTGTTCTCGATAGCAAGAGTATGCTCATCGCAGTTGTAGGTGATGATCATGATGGCCGGTTCGTCAGGCAGCAACTGGAAATGCACGGTGTTATCACATCGCAGATCATTGTGGACCCTGAATCCAGAACTCCCCGGGCGAATATCTGGGTGGAAAAGCAGTCTGGTTTACGAACTGTTGTTCTGGATGCCACCGGGAGCAGAACCCCGTTACCAGAAGAAATTCCGGAAAAGATTATCGCAGGTGCTGGTCTTGTACTTGTTGACGGCCGTGGTATTGAAACAACGCGCAGGACAGTGAGTCTGGCGGAAAAACACGGCATTCCCACCATGATTGATGCCGGAAGTCTCCGGCCCGGAATATTGGAAGTTCTCAACGATATCGATATCGTTATCTGTTCCCGAAACTTCGCACTGGAATATTCTCAATCACGAGACCCGATGACAGCCCTTCATAAGATTCATCACCCGGAACGAATTATTACAGTTATTACACTTGGAAAAAATGGCTATGTGGCGAAAACAAACCACACTGTTTTCAATGGCAAATCACTGAAAACTGAAATCCTGGACACTACCGGAGCCGGGGATGTGTTTCATGGTGCTTATGCTGCTGCTTTTATACATTTGTTTGTAAATCAGGATGATATTCATAAAAAATGTTTGGAATTTTCCGCCACGGCCGCTGCTTTATCCTGTCGGGGCCTGGGTGGCAGAGGCAGTCTGCCATCAGTAACGGATGTCCTGAATCACTGGAAGTACCAGGCGTAAATCCGCGTCTTTTTACCCGATTGTAAATAATTTTCCTTGCAATTCGATGTAAAACTATTTTACTAAGTGAAGAGGGATGGTTTTAATCTAATCCAGGAGTTCCAATATGACACTGAAACAAAATATCAAAATGAAGGATTATAGTGTCCTGAAAAAAGCAGCATCTGGTCTGTGGGGTACGCTCTACAAAGTGAAACACAAGAAAACAGGGAAAGTGGCGGCTTTAAAAGAATTGTTTTTTGAATGCCCCATGGATTACGATTCATTGGCTCAGGAATTCAAGTATTTAATTGCACTTGATCACAAAAACCTGGTCAAGATCCACACCCTGGATATAGGACCCGAAGGTCTCCCCTATCATATAATGGATGATGTGCCTGGAAATCCACTTCTTAGTGTAATGAATCAATCCAAATCTGCATGGGAACAATTCAATGATATCGTTTCTCAGATCCTCGACGGGTTAGATTATCTGCATCAGAAAGGGTTTCGTCACCATGATCTCCATCCCAATAATATTCTTTTACACAAAGAGGGAAAGCGGTGGAAAGTCACCATAACCGATTACTCCCTATACGATATTGTGGGATGCCCGGATATCTATCAACGGGATATGGAGAACCGGTTAAATTATGCCGCATATCTCAGCCCTGAAGTCATCACAGGAAATTCACCGGATTATCGAAGTGACTATTATTCACTGGGTGTGATTCTTTACGAGATTTTAACCGGGGACAATCCATTCGCGAAGAATTCACTCCAATCCATTATCAGCAGTCATTTAAATCAATACCCGGTATCTCCCGCAGAACTTTCGGAGAATGTCACCGAAACACAGAATTCTATTATTCTACAAATGCTCGCCAAGGAGCCCTCTTTTCGTCCCACCACAGCAACAGTCATCAAGAATGCGCTATGTGGGTCCAATTTGCCTTCACTGGAACCGCCCCTGCGTACTTCAGGAATGTTTGTCGGACAAAATTTACCCTTGAAGGAATTGCGGACGGCATTCGAATCTGCATGTCAGGGTCAGGGAAAAATTCTTCTGGTACACGGTGAAAAGGGAATCGGAAAATCTCGGCTGCTTCAGGAAATTCGAACAGATTTCCTATTATCAGGAGCCCATGTTGTCGATGTCGTTTTTGATCAAGAAACCGAATCCTCTCGAGATTTGTTCCAGAATCTATTTGAAAAAATGTCCCATGTTAATCCTCGGATATCTAAAGATCTGACGTCATTGATCTATCGTAAGGGTCTGATGGAACATCCATTTGCTGCGGCGGACAAAGCAGTGCTCAATCGAGCACACCACCATGCCGCGAAACGCCTGCTTGCAGATCTCGAGATCAGCGATGATGATTTCGCATCTTCACCCCAGGTGGTCATCATTCGGAATTTCCATTGCTCCGATAAAATTCCCTGGCTCTTTCTGGATGAACTCGGCCGGTATTGGGAACAGCAATCCCCAGCAAATATTCCGTGTTTATTTTTGATTGAAACAGACGTTGATACTTGGAAACCATTGATAAATAGCACTTCCAAATCCCGTTTGAGCACCGTTGAACTGGTGGGATTGAATCCGGAGGATACTGGCATCCTTCTCAGTTCTCTACTAAGTGTTACGCCGTTCCCGACTGACCTGACCGATACAATTCATCGCGTTTCTCGCGGAATCCCGTGGAAGATTGTGCTTATTGCACAGTTCTTAAGAGAGGCAAACATTCTGGAAGAACAGGATGAAAGTTGGTTCATCAATGATGATAATGCCGTTAATTTAGACATTGATATCGACCTCCATCGTATGTTTCAACAGATGATTAATTTGGAGTCCAAACCAAAATTGCGAATTCTAAAATCGTTAGCTGTCTGGAATCGTGCCATCGAAGCTCGGGATATTCGATACGGATTCGTCCAGGAAAAGGATTCTGAAACACATCTCATGAAACTGGTCCGGGATGGACTGGTCATGCGGAATATGATCCATGAAAAGATTTTCTACTCCCTCTGTCATCCTGTCCTGAAAGAAGTTCTGCTGGAAGAAATACCCGTATATCAGCAGAATGAGAAGCATAATGAAATCATCGATTACCTGATGAAAGAGTCACCTGAAAATCTGTGGGATATTGCATATCATATGCTCCGGGGAAAAAGCCGGTTTGATGGCTGCGAGTGGGCATTGAAGGCAGCTCGAAAATTTCGCGAAGAGGGTAAATCTCATCCGGCAGTTTATTGGTTCAAACAGACAATTGAAGCCATGCCGGAACGCAATGTAAGCATGATTGCACAAGTGAATTATGAATTGGCGCAGTGTCAGTTAATCAATCAGGATTTTTCCAGAGTGCTGATCTCCCTGGAAAAAGCAGAATCAATTTTGGAATCGCGATTTTATCAGAAGAAGGAGAAGGCGAAGTTCCTCTTGTTCCGGGGGGTTGCACGATTAAAAACCGGCAATGTTCCAAGCGCTCAGATAGATTTGAGAGCGGCCCTGGACATGCTGCCCAAAACCACCGGGATGGACACCCGTCTGAAAACGCTGGCATTTTACACGCTTATTCAGAACCGATCCGGTAACCCTGATGCCGTTATTGAGACGATCTCTATCTTCCTTAAAGATTTACCGATAAAGAGTGATTTTTACTCCAGCAGCATCATTTTTCGTGAACTCTCTGCTGCTTACTTTGATAAACAGGAATTTAATAAATCGGAAATCGCCCTGAAAGAATCCATTCAGTACGGGGACAGTATCGGTATTCCTTTGCTGACATTAAGGTTGTATCTGCAACTGGGTAAGATCTTCCAGAAAACAGGAAAATTCAGGGATGCCCTCCATGAATATGAAAGGGTTATATCCCAGGCACGGAAGGGTGGCGATTCAATATGTTTATCGGAAGCGCTGTGTATGATTGCACGGTTGAAAATTTTCATGGACAAACCGGAGGGAGCCCTCTCCCTGCTTGAAGAAGCAGTAAACCTTGCCTTTCAAGTTGGTGATTCCAATCTCATTGCCGCAGGAATTGAAACTCAATGTGAAATTTTTATCGCCAACGGGAACCTGGATCAGGCAAATGATGCATTGAAAAAAATACTCTCCCACGTGGATACCGTCAGCGATAATCGAATCGTAAATAAACTTTTCTTCCACAAATCCTTGATTGCCATTCGAACCGGTAACTGGTCCGATGCCTTGGGTGCGTATGATAACGCCCTTACCATTGCCCGGAAACGACGAGATCTGAAACATATCGCGTTTAATTATCTATATATGGCGGATACATTAAAATTGATGCAGAATTTCACTAAATCCGAAATGTATCTTCGACGCACCCGCCGAATCCTGGATCATCTTCAATTGGATATCCCCGATTGCGATCTCATCGAATCTGAACTGCTTCTACATGCAGGCAAACTGGACGAGGCAATGGCCATAGCTACTCAATGCCTGAAAAAAACACAAGCCAAGAAATCGCTTCATGGGGAAGCATCCACACATAGACTCCTGGGTAGGATATATTTGAATAAAAATAAACCCGGGAAATCTCTGGAACATTTCCAGGCGGGTCTGGAGTTGTTTGACAACCTGAAACGATGGTGTGAATCCGCTATGACCATGTATTTCATGGGTGAACTGCACATTGTCACGAAAAAGAAGAAAGCGGCTCAGGTTTATTTTAAGAAATCCAGGGAACTCTTCGGCAGAATGGGTGCGATAAATTTCCAGCGCATGGCTGCGGCCGCTCTGGACATACCGTCTGATTCGGAAATGACTGTCCGGAGTGAGACCGGAGTAAAATTTGAATCGTTTGAGCAAATTATACCACTGATTCACAGCATCGAAAATTCGGATCAACTCCTGGAAAGAATCGTTGATACCGCGCTTCGCATCACTCGAAGTGATCGTGCATGTATGATTTTGAATAATGACGACCCTACCCAGGCAGAAAAACATATCATCCGAAATCTGGATACAAGTATTATTCATGACGTGGTACAAATTCTCCATTCCGCACTCAAAAGAAAAACCGGAGCAGACACATTAATCGTGTGCAATAATCCGCATTCAGATCCGAAATTCAATCAATTGAAAAGTATCCGTAATTACCAGATTCGTGGATTTGCTGTCGTTCCTTTCATTCTGGGAAAAAGTATATCTGGAGCCATTTTTATCGATAAAAAAGGTGAATCCCCGGAGTTCCCGGAACAAAGTCTGCGAGATCTCACTATTTTCGCTCGGGGTGCTCTTCAATTTATCAGAACATCTCTGAAATACCGTAAAATCCTGAAGGAAAATCGGGCGCTGCTTGCAGAAATGTCCCGGAAATACAAACTCTATTCAATGATCGGTCAGACAGAGATCATGAAACAGTTGTTTCAGAAAGTGGAAACCCAGGTTTATAATGATCAAGGGGTATTGATCACCGGAGAACCCGGGACCGGGAAAAAATTAATCGCAAATATGATCCACTACCATAGTCATCGAAAGGACCAGAAACTGGTCACTGTACGCTGTTCAGCTCTGTCAAAAGTCATGATCGAAACAGAGTTGTTCGGTACAGCGGCAAAGCACGGTAATGTGTCAACAACCGGCCGGGTTGAGATGGCAAATGGCGGCACACTTTTACTGGATGACATCACTGCTTTACCGATGGAATCACAATTGCGGTTAATCGATGTAATAACAACCGGAGAAATCATCAGTATCACCGGAGATTCCCCACGGCGAATAAATGTGCGGCTTATCGCAACATCCCCCCGAAATATCCGGGCTTTAGTTCAGACCGGTTCTTTCTCTGAAAAATTATACTCTTTGATCAAGACAACCGTTCTCGAAGTACCTTCTTTGAATGCCCGTAAAGAAGACATACCGCTTCTGGCGCATCATTACGTGAAGGCTGCCGGGGAGCGTGTGGGAAAAGACTTTTCAGGCATTGATTCAGACGTGCTGGAAGCCCTGCAACAATTTTCCTGGCCCGGAAATGTGGCTCAACTTGAACGGAGTATCGATAGTGCCGTTGTTTTCGGAACCCCCCCAATGATTCAATTGAAGGATCTCCCGGAAGATATTCGTGTACTCTACGCCCGATCCGGTGTAGGCTACAATTTGCCGGAACTCCAATCTATGGACGATGTTGAGGAAGCACATATTCGGCGTATCCTGACATCAACAGCGGGCAATAAACTGCGAGCCTGTCAATTGCTAAAGATTTCCCGACCAACCCTTGACAGGAAACTCGAGAAATACAATATCAAAATCAAGCGGAACAAGCGCTGATATACAATTGCTGATTGATTTTCCATGCTGTCAGCCCTCTTGTCACAAGTCCGGTTTCTTCCTTGACGTTTCAAGCTGATCTGACTATCATCATGTAGTATGATTATTTGACTTGTGAATGGATTTCAGCGAGAAAAAGGAATGAAAACAACCACCTTTGGTGCAACAGATATAGGTCGTAAACGTAAGGTTAATGAAGATAACTTCAAAATCTGTGAAGAGCTTGATCTGTATCTTGTCGCAGATGGCATGGGTGGACATATCGCGGGTGATATTGCCAGTAAACTCGCGGTAAGTATTGTTGCAGAGTCGGTTCAGCATGAGATAAAGCGATGTGAGGAAGACGATTCCTATTATATGCACCCCGGGCAAATTTTAGAAAAATCTATCCATCTGGCAAATCATAAAATTCTGGAAACAACTAAATTACGCACGGATCTCGAAGGAATGGGCACAACAATCGTTGCTGCTATGATCCGTAAAAATACGCTGCATATCGCCAGCGTTGGCGACAGCCGAATTTACAGGGTCCGCGATGGGGAAGGTTTTCTTTTAACCACGGATCATTCCTGGGTGAATATGCAGATCCGTCTGGGAAATATGACGGTTGAAGAATCCCGGTATCACCCCATGCGCAATGTCATCACTCGGGCACTGGGTACCCAGAAGCATGTCGAAGTGGATGTCATGGCACATCTCATCCGACCGGGTGACACGATCATGCTCTGTTCAGATGGATTGACAAATCTGGTTATGGATCCTGAACTGGTGTTCATCATCAGTGAGAACAAGGAAGATATCGAAAAAGGTGCCTCGCAGATGATTGATCTCGCCAACGAACGCGGTGGCGATGATAATATTACGGTACTTCTTCTACACTTTGAAGGGGTTTTGGACAGGGATTCCATGGATTCCGATACGGCCATCAGATCTCTTGAAAAGGAAGAAGATGAACAGGAAACGGAAGTTATTGCCAAAGATGCCATCCGTAAGCGGTTACAATCTCATCGCTTCCCAAAACACCCACCCTGATGTGGTATGCGGAATTCCTTCAGTGATCCGGTTTCAGCAGAAAAGGTAGCGATATGGCGCATTTTCTTGTAACAGGCGGCGCAGGATTTATCGGATCCCATCTGGTCACAGCACTTCTTAAAGACGGTCATCGGGTGAAGGTGATTGACAATCTTTCTACCGGGAGTCTTTCCAATCTCGAATTAATCATTGATCAGATTGATTTTATTGAAGGAGATATTTGTAGTACATCTGATATCACCCGGGCGGTGGCGGATATGGATTACATCCTGCACCAGGCGGCAATTCCCTCTGTCCCCCGTTCCGTATCAGATCCTGTGACCAGTAATCACAATAACATTGATGGTACACTGAAAGTACTGGTGGCAGCACGTGATGCTGCCGTTAAACGGGTTGTCTGCGCCAGTTCATCCTCAGTCTACGGCGCCGATCCATCCATTCCAAAAATCGAAACCCAACCCACCCATCCAAAATCCCCTTACGCATTGACAAAGCTCACCGGTGAAATGTACTGCCGTCTATTTTTTGAATTATACGGTTTAGAAACGGTCTCTCTCCGGTATTTTAACATCTTCGGACCCCGACAGAATCCACACAATCAATACGCGGCAGTTATCCCGTTGTTCATAGAAAAATTAATGAAGGGAGAAACTCCCGGAATTCACTCCGATGGTGACCAATCCCGTGATTTTACTTTCGTGGATAATGCCGTGCAAGCTAACATTAGAGCCTGTTATGCTGATAATGCACCTGGAAAGGTGTTCAATATCGGCAGCGGCAATTGCATCACTGTGAATCAACTTTATTCTAAACTGTCAGACCTCTTGGATACAGCCATTAAACCAGAATATTCTGCGGCACGAGAAGGTGATGTCAGACACTCTCTGGCCGATATCTCCCGTGCTCGAAAAATCCTCGAATATGATCCTCTAATCGATGTTTATGAAGGTTTGCGACGTACAGTCTCATATTTCCGTGGTAATCACTGATGGTTCGAAGATGGTATTATTCGGCCAGACGTTTCATCATATTTCTGCCGTTTTTAATTTTCTTGATCGGCTGCACCCAGAAAGTAACTTCTCCAACTGAAAATACAACAAAGTATCTCATCGACGATTTCAGGGACGAATTCGTTACAGGTGGTCAGGAGATCGTTAAATTTCATGATTCGCTCATTAAGAAAAAATATCTCCTCGAAGGCTGGTTTTTCAAACCGAAAGATGAGCGGAATAAGTTCCCCTGGCCAATTTTCACCGAGAAACCCGGACAGATTTCATTCCACTGGAATCGAGCATTTGACAGGCGAATCCTGATAAAATTGCTGAATATTCCTCCTGAGACAACCCCTGAGATCCTCATCCTTAAAATTAACGGAAAGAGCGTAAAACTCATGCCCAATGAGGTGCGACCCGGACTCATGGAATTCTTTCTGCCATCCTCTGTTCAGAACATAGGTGAGAATCTTCTGGAATTTTTTTTGGAAGATGAATTCATTAATGAAGTCAGTCATGTTTCCACCATCGCCCTACATTCTGTTGTTATCACTCACGGGGCCGTAGTGAAATCGACAATTCCACTGGCCAATCAAGTCCGACCAAGTCTGCTTCTGGCAGCGCCAATTTCAATCAGATTCCCTCTGGAACTGCATCGTGATCATGTCCTTGTATTTGATTACGGTATGTATTCCTACAGTAAGGAATCGGACAAACAGCCAATAAATTATACCCTGGATATTTCTGTATCAGATGCTGAAATGGAAACACATCGCATAATCAAGACAATTGAAATTCAGTCAATTCCGGGAGAAGATCACGAATGGCTGCATTGCCGTCTGGACTTACCACCCAATCCTGAACGCCGTTCATTTTTAGAATTTACATTTCATGCCGATCCCACATCGTCTCAAGTGTCGGAATATCTTGCCATGAGTGAGATAAAAGTATTCCCACAGAAACAGAAGTGGAGTCTGAACGTTCGAAATGTGCAGCCGGATATACTTCTTCTCACGGTGTCCGGAGTAGGTTCCAACGTCCTGCCCTCTTACGGATACCCTCGTGGAAGAACGCCCGTACTGGACCGGTTGTCCCGTCGCGGCACCCAATTCACGTCTGGATTCACGGTATCCAATACAGAAACATCGGCGATCATGTCTATTGCAACCGGTTTATTCCCAAGGGATCACGGCGTATATGCCCCTCCCGTCCACCATATCAACAGTCCACTGCCGGTTTTAACTCAATTTCTGAAGAATCATGGGTTCGACTCATATGCAATTCTTTTGGGACCCAAAACTGTTGATCAGCTTTTTGCTCGAATTCCCAGTTTTCAGAGAGTGTATTTATCCCCCGAAATCATGACAGATTGGGATGGATTTCTGAATCGTTTGGATGCCTGTTTGAGATTCTCGGGAACAAATACTGAACCGGGTTTTTTCTGGATTCATCTATCTGGAGAATCAATGATGGAAACCGCACCGGACTATCTGGAAAATGAAATGAAGAGTCTGACTAAAGACTACGGTTCGGTGCCCATTCCTCTGAATAGTCTTCATCTGCCCGGGACAGAACAGGCAAAAGTAAAATCATTACTGGGTCTCGGTAATGATGTTAGAGAATTGATGGTACGGCACGATACCGCCATTTCAACCCTCGATGCGCGCATTCAGGAAATCCTGAGCCATTATCGCAGAATCAAACCCCGGAAAAAACTAGTCTATCTCATTACATCAGCCCATGGAACAACACGACATATGGAAGCCAGCATTCTGAGTAGTGATTCATTGTCCCATGAAATTCTCCACGTTCCACTCATTACAGGGATGATTCCGGAACAACAGCCGAAGACCAATTTGAACGACCAGGATTTCATACATACGCGAATAGCGGATTTACTCCTGAAGGAATACGCTGCCGTCACTGATAAATCATGGGATTCAGACGATCTTACCCACTGGAGCTCAACATCGGAAACTATTTTGGCTGAGCATGGACATCGTCGAATTGTTGCGCTAAAGAAAAACGGATTTAAAATGATCCATTGTCTTGCCGACCCATATTATCGAATTTCCACAACAAACCTTTTTAATATTGAGGACGATCCGGCCGAACAGATGAACCTTGTAGGCCGGAAACCGGATGTTGCCGAGGAATTTCTTCGATCAATCATGGCATTTTGCAAAGATGGCACACTCTATCCGAAACCCAAACCGGGTCTTGATGAGATGACGGATGAGATTCTTGAAGGCCTCGGATACAGCAGATCTGCTACTGAAGAACAATAATATCTACGCGACGATTGGCTAAGCGTCCTTCCAGAGTGGTTTCATCGGAGATGGGCTGAGATTCGCCATAACTGATAACATTCATTTTATGCAGCGGAAATCCACCTCGCGTAGCAAGATAGGTAAATACGGCTTCTGCACGCTTTTTTCCGATGAGATAATTAATATCCGCATCACCGCTGGAATCAGTATGACCCTGTATTTCGACATAAACACTCCGATTCTCAGATTTAACTCTTTCAATGAATTCATCTAAAACCAATTTACATTCGTCACCCAACTCAGTTTCATTAATACTGAATTTACAGCGATCATCCGTCAACTGAATCTCATACAGGAACTTGCCCTGTGCCAGTTTACCGGCTTCCTGTGCCCGATCCAACGCCTCTTTCGACGTCTCGGAAATATTGGTTATCATTTCCTCATGTCTTTCCAGCCGGGACTCATTCTGCTCAACTTCAGATTCAAGGCTGGCGATCTGTACATCCCGCTTTTGAATCTCATCTTCAAACACACGTTGAGTCACACAGGCACTCATGAAAAACACACACATTAAAAGGGTAACTACGTAACTAAGAAACTTCATTAATTCAACCTCCTGGATTGCAGTAATCTATAGCACAAATCTTGTTTTGATAGACATTATTTCGCGACATAATAACCTTGCCTTGCCCGGACCTTGCTTCGCCACTTCTTTGTTTTCACCTCGATTTTATGATTTCCAGGCACACCACCTGCCTGGGAAATGAAAACAAGGAGATACTGATTTTCAAGATCTCGGACTAATTGATCGCAAGCCGCAAAAAATTCGGAGATGCGACCCACTTGAAAAAACCGCCCTCCTGATTCCTCCGACAGCACTCTCATTGCCGCAACAGCATCCAGTCGTTCCTTTTCAAGGCCAACATTTCTGCCGGCAATCGGATCAACTCCAATGGTGTAAATGGGTAGATCCACCTGTCTGGCCGTGTTAATGGCATCTTCCATGGTAACCTTACTGGCATTATCGATACCATCGGTGATCAACAACATCGCCCGTTGAAACCTATCATCCATTTTGGCAAATCCCGGCGATGCTTTCACGGCATCCCGGAGAGCAGTCTGGCCGTATGCCGCTACATCTTTTATTTTAGACAGGACCAACTCCCGGTCAGTGGTATAATCACACGCCACCTCAACAGCACCGTCAGCAAAAAATAACAAACTGATCTCATCTTCGGGTTTCAAGCGATTGATCAAAGTGCTGACTGCTTCTTTGGCCGCCCCGATTTTATTCATGATTCGCATACTTCCGCTGACATCAAAAAGAATCAGAATTCTCTTAGTAAGACCTCTGGCATTGGAGAATTCGACGATTTCCTGTTTTTCACCGTCCTCCAAAACATAAAAATCCTCTTTTTCAAGACCAAGGACTGTAAGGCCTCTATGATCAACCACCGTGGCTGTGACTTGAACCAAAGCGACTGTGATCGCGATATTGTAACCGATATCAAAAGGTATATCCTCAGAATCCGTCTCACCCGCAATCACCCCTCCGGGCAATCTCAATAAAAGAATTAAAGTGATGATACCTGTAATAACTGACCTGTATCTGTAGTATGTCATACCCCCAGTGTAAGGGTTTTTCAGAAATTCAGCAACCGGTCATTGCACTCATCTAGACAATGGGATAAATTTGCCATTGCTAACCTCGGAGGTTTCACAATGATTCGTTCTCTGACACACACTGATTATGATCCGCTTATTGAATTGTGGAGAGCAGCCGGTCTGGATCATAGACCACTGGGCAGGGATTCCCATGAATCCATATCGCGCCAGTTAATTCAATATCCGGATTCTCTGTGGGGATATTTCCTTGAGGATACACTCATTGCATCTATCATGATTACTGATGACGGCAGAAAAGGCTGGATCAACCGCCTGGCAGTACATCCGGAATTCAGGAATCAGGGAATTGCTGGTGAGTTTATTCGTTTTGCAGAGTCTCTGCTTCAAAAGAAGGGCATTGCAATATTTGCCGCCCTGATCGAAGCTGAAAACCTACCGTCCATTTCCCGGTTCGAGACGTGTGGTTATGCCATTCACAATGATATTATTTATCTGACGCGGCGACTGGGGAAAGATATATAGATGATTATTCCAAGGAGACAACCATGACAACGACTATCGGAATTGAAGGTCTTGGCGCTGTATTTTTAGTGTTTTCAATAATGGCAATTATCAGTTATTTGCGAATTGTGATTATTGTTAAAACAATTGATCAGGGTCTGGAAAATCCTCCAGAAAGAAAACAGATGCAGGATAAACTCCGGGCATACAAAACCTGGTGCCATGACAGGGATCAATCACCAATCCTGCTTTTTATTTTTGCTGTGGGTGTCATCGGCGCAACCCTGGCTTGGCTGCCGTTACCATGGATTATACTGAGATAACAGGAAACCTGAAGACAGAGGTGACATTTTTTTTGATTTATCTCTCTCCATGTTATAAATTTTATGTGTGAAATCTCATCAGTTTGCAGGAAAACAATTTCGGGAATATACCTTCTTGAGTCTGCTCGGCCAGGGAGGAATGGCAGCAGTTTATAAAGCCAAGCATATGAAGCTTGATGCACTCCGGGCGATTAAAATTATCCGTGAAGAATGGACGAGTCAACAGAACTTCATCGCCAGATTCAATCGGGAAGCCCGTCTTCTTGTCAAATTGCAACATCCCAATCTTGTTCAAATACACGATTTCTTCGAAGAGCAGCGACATTTGTTTCTTGTCATGGAATACGTTTCTGGTGGAACACTGGCACAACGGCTCAAGAAACGAAAACGGCTCCCTGAAGGGGAGATATTACCCATAATCATGCAGGCACTGTCCGGCCTGGAAGAAGCGCATCGCCATGAAATTGTTCATCGGGATATCAGTCCAGGCAATCTTATGCTCTCAGAGGATAACAATGGTGATGTCCGAGTCGTCATAATTGATTTTGGAATCGCAACAGCATCCGGAGGTCTTACTTCTGGAAACAAACTCACCGTGGCGGGCCGTTTCCTGGGGAAACCGGAGTATTGTTCACCGGAACAGGCTATGGGTCTGGCAATTGATCACCGAAGTGATCTGTATTCCATGGGATTGGTCCTGTTCCGTGGACTCACGGGTGTCACTCCCTTTAAAGCGAAAACGCCCCGTGAAACCCTGGCATTGAGGCGCTCAGCGGATGCCCCTCGTCTTTCTGAGGCAGCGCCGGATCTGATGTTTTCTGAAGAAATCGAATCGGTTCTCGGGAAAGTCCTTGAACGTGATCCGGCGCATCGGTACTCCTCGGCATTGGACTTCCGTCTGGCACTCAAACACATTCTGCCGAAAGATATAAAATCCACAGATGTTTATCCAACCGTTACAATCAAATCGGAAACAGATTCTGATGAAAATCCGGATCTCGATACTGGATCCCGCCAGCCTGACACAGATACGTTTACGTATTCTGTGCCTAACCTGAGGAATGTATTTATTGGAGTATTTCTTGCTCTGATCATGATCGTTTTCGGCGTTTATCTTGCCGTCAAATACCTTGTGAATCCGGAACCGGAACGTATTCATGCACCGATTGAACCAACATCATTTGTCACTGAGACGCCTACACCTGCTGCAACAGCAATGACTGATCAGTTTCTGACTGAAGTTTCCACCGACGACTAGCACAGCAGCGCTCAACTGTGTCATTGTGCTTACCGATCCAAAAATAACCCCGGAAGCTATCTCAATTAGTTGGGATTCAGAGTGGTTCGATCACTCCCCGACCCCGCCAAGTTCCAGGGAGAGAAATCGGATGGGATCCAGCCATAATGCTTCATGGACATAATCTGTGTAGGAGTTCGAGAGTTCCATACTTCCGCCGGCAAAACCTCCGGTTAGAGAAATATTTAACTGACGGATCGTGTAAATAAGATCAAGAAACCGATCCGGTAAAACATCTTTTAATAATGCACCTTCCGCCACCCGCCGACAACTCTCCAGAATTGCCAGAGCCACGGGAAGTTGTTCAGGAGAACTTGCCAGTAACTGGCCATATATTCGGACACAGTTCCATTTCTCAAACAGAGTTCCAGCCTGAGCCAGCCTGTCGAGAATTTCGTCAGGTGATCCCGCATCATCAGGTACAGACGCCATAGCGCCTGCCGTCGGCATACTCACCGGCGCTGACGGTCTTCGCATGACAGGTACACGGGAACCAGCACCGGCAGCGGCACCTCCGCCTTTCCGGCTGAGACTTTTCACCCATGCTTTGGTTTTGTCATCGGCAAAGGGTGTGCCATCTGAAAAGGTCAGATCCATAAACGCTGATCCCACACGTTCAATAAATCCCGCTGTTTCCACTCCAACAACTGTTTGTGCATCTTTCCAGTTTAATTCACCGAGAATTTCATGAATAACCCGTTGAAAATCAAGCCAAAATGCCATCTTAGGCCGAACAACATAGGATTCGAGATTAAGAAGGAAAGCTTCGTTGCTTTGAATTTCCCCACTCGCTTTCTTCTCCAGGAGCGGCTTTATATTGGCCATAAATTGCGGTGGACTGAGCATTGTTTCCTTCACATCTTTTTCACCGCTTCGCGGCTGTCGAACCGGGGGTAAACCTCTTATTTCACTCCAGATCAACACCCGATTCAATTGAAATGCCAGAGAATCCGATGCCTTGGCTTCCCGAAGATATTTTGCATACTCAAGCATTTGCTGAATAATTGCCCGGCGAGTCTCTTCGGTGGCATCATCCGACCCGGGCAGATCCAATTGGGTTTCAGGAGGAGGCGGTAAATCTTCCTTGGGAATTGTTGTTGCTGGAACAGGAGCCGGTGCAGTTTGAGAAACTGGTTCCGGTTCCTGAGTTTTTACTGGTTCCGGTTTGGACGCAGGTGGTTTTTCCGGTTCCGGCGGGGGGGGCGGCGGGGCTTTTTTCTTCATTTTTGACCGTGCCAGTGCCGGATAATCCCCCACTACTTGCGGCAGTTCCAGGAATTTTTTATCGAGATCAATATTGACATCGATGTTTTCCAGAACGCTTTCGTGCAGGCTTTGAAGTTGATCGGGAAGTTTTTCCCAGAGGGCAACATCTTCTTCCGGCAAATCGCCGGAACTACTCTCTAATTCTTCCGCTTTCATCACCAGATAGTATTCATAAAACATTCCCATCCAGCCGAAGGAATTAGCCTGAAACTTGGGTTTGTGGGGAAACAGATCAGAGTAGGAATTCTCCAGCATCTCATTGTAAATTTCCAAAAACTGCACCAGGCCGGTGACACCAAATTTGTAAAGAACGGTACCGGACATATAACCGATAATCATGATATCTTTAGAGACGCCCCCCACCAGGTTGATACAATGATCCAGAATTTCATCCCAGATCTTATCCGGATTCTCTACATCGCCTGTGGGCCGGGAATACCCCGGACTGACATCCATGATTTTTTCTCTCACATCTCGATAATCCTGATTGTCACGGCCAATTTGATCACCGAACGGGGATTCTTCGGATATGGGTTTTTTCAGCGCCTCAAGACATGCTTCCAGTGTGGGCATGGTATCCTCCAGGAATTATTATGGGTTGTACTGACTTCTCTGTTGTGTTGATCTCATCCGGTTATTATCCGAACGTGAAGTCTTCTTCCTTTTAAATTTTTTAAGCTGTTTACTCCTTTTCGATCCCTCCAACGGTGTCCACACATTGCCCCGGTCTTTCCTGGCAGAAAGATTGATGGATCTTGGCTGATGTCTCGGATTTGCCAGGCGATCAACAGCCATACCGGATTTAATCCTGCTGCCACGCGATTGACTCGAATGCCCTGAAGAGGAATGTGCTGCATGACCCATGCCGGATTGCTGTGTAGATGAGCCGGCTTCCGCCTGCGCCAGGTCCGCATCACTTTGCTGGGTGGATGAACGTGCATCCGCATGAGCCAGGTCCATGTCGGATTGCTGTGTGGATGAACGTGCATCTGCATGAGCCAAGTCCATGTCAGATCGTTGGGCTGATGACCCTGCTTCAGCGTGAGCCAGGTCCATATCACGGTGCTGGGTGGATGAGCGCGTTTCCGCGTGAGCCGGATCCATGTCAGGTCGATCAGTGGATGAACGTGCTACGCGCGGTGTTAAGCACCTACGAGACTTCAGGCTAGATGAGCGTGCCGCACCGGGCGTTAGACACATTCGAGGTTTCCGACTGGACGAATGAGCTGCAGCCGGTGTTAAACACATTTCAGATCGTTTGCCCCGCGAGCGAGCTGCGCCAGTGGGGATCGAACAATAATCCGGACGTCCCGAGCGTGGTTTATGTAAACGATCTATCAACATGGCCGAATCCGTCTATTCCGTCTCAACGTTGATGGTGACCGCTCCATCGACAACATCCAGAACAACCTGCGTGGGTTCTATCCCTTCTGCAGCACTCCGAAGAATTTCACGGGACATTTTCGGCAATACATCTCTCTCAACAATCTGATCAATGAGGCGCGCACCCACATTGACACTCTTACACCTGTCCAAAACATAGGCAATAAACGCATCGGTCCAGACCACTTCGATTTTTTTCCGAAGCGCAACCCGTTTTTTCAGACTGTTGAGTTTCAATAGAATAATCTTGCTCATGGATTCACCGTCCAGCGGCATAAACGGAATCACCTTCATCCGATTCAAGAGCGCCACCGGGAAAGTCTGTTCGGCAAATTCGCGAATACTCTCGGTTACAGCAGGAATCTTCTCGACATCAATCTTCCCATCCTGACCTTCAAACCAGCTCAGCAGCATTTCATCTCCCACGTTGGACGTAAGGAAAATCAGGGTATTCCGGAAATTGATGGGTTTCCCTTCCCCATCTCGCATATCACCCTTATCAAACACTTCATAAAAGAGTTCCCAGACCTGACGGGCGGCTTTTTCCACTTCGTCCAGAAGTACAACGGAGAACGGTCGCTGGCGGACAGCTTCAGAGAGAACACCGCCTTCACCATAACCGACGTACCCTGGAGGTGATCCGATAAGCCGGGATACCGTATGGGATTCCGTGTACTCCGACATATTGATTTTTGTCAGATAATGACCACCACCGAAGACATCCGCGGCTATAAGTTCAGCGATGTATGTTTTTCCCGTCCCGCTGGGACCCAGTAACAGAAAGACACCGATGGGTGCATCGGGATTATTTATCCCGGCCTGGTAATTGGCCAGGGAGTCACAGATTTCAGATATCGCATGATCCTGACCTTTAACCCGGGTCTTTAACTGATCAGGCAGCTTGGCAATAACTTCACCACTCTGCGATTCAATCCGGTCAATGGGAATACCCGTAAGATCACTGACGACTGTCGCCACGATGGCTTTGTCAACCTCTGTTTTCAACAGAGGCGTATCTCGCTGGATATCCTTAAGTTTTTGGGTCACACCAACGACACTCTCTTTCAACCTGACAATCTCATCGATTACATCCTGGCGTGCATTAGCAAACTCCTCACCCTCCAGCGGTTCCGCATCGAGATTTTCGAGAGATTCGGTTTGAGTAAGGAGTTCACGACGGACCAGATTCAGTTCATCCACTACTTCTCGTTCCTGCTCCCATTTTTCTTTGAGTATCTCAAGCTTTTTCCCGAGTTGATCCCGATAGGATTCTTTCTGTTCAATTTTATCTTCTGTTCCCAGGCGCCCTTCCTGCTGTTCAAGGTTCAGATCAGCAATGGCTTTTTCCAGATCAACAATTTCCCGTTCCAGGAGATCGACGGCAGGAGGTTTGCTCTCCATTATATTTTTAATTTTACCACCGGCGGTATCGATGAGATCGAAGGCGACATCCGGTAGAAATCGGCCGGCAATATACCGGTTGCCATAATCTACAGAAGCCACTACAGCTTCATCGAGGATACGTACACCGAAGACTTTTTCATAAGATTCTTTAGCGCCCCTGAGAATAGTGATGGAATCATCTATGGAGGGTTCACCCACAAGTATTCTCTGGAACCGGCGATCAAGTGCGGGATCTTTCTCAATATATTTCTTGTATTCAGACCAGGTTGTAGCGGCAATGGACCGGAGTTCTCCGGCAGCCAATGCCGGTTTCAGAAGGTTGGCGGCATCTCCGGAACCGGCTGAACCACCGGCACCAATGAGGTTGTGTGCTTCATCGATGAACAGGATGGTCATCTGAGTCGATGTCCGAACCTCGTCGATAAGGCTTTTCAACCGGTTTTCAAATTCACCTTTCACGCTGGCGCCCGCCTGGAGTAAGCCCAGATCCACTTCAACGAGGCGGGAATTCTGGAAACTCCGGGGAACATCATTTTTTACGATCCGGTGTGCCAGCCCATTGACAATGGCAGTTTTTCCCACGCCGGGTTCACCAACAAGAATCGGGTTATTTTTCTTCCGGCGTGCAAGAATGTCCAGGGCCTGCTGAACCTCTTTGTCCCGTCCGAATACCGGATCAATGAGATTATTCCGGGCCAGTTCAGTGACATCGCGGCAGTATTTGCTGATGGCATCTGCCACACCTGCGGCACCGGACATGGGTTCGGCACCCGCTGCTGCCGGCTCGCCACCTTCACCGGGTTTCTGTACCATTTTAATTTCAGCTTCGCGATTTTCTGAGGAACTCTCCACAAGACTGGGAAATTCACTTTGAAGTTCCACCAGGTTGATGGGTCTTAACATACGCAGGAGATAACTGTCGGTTTCATCATTATTCAACAGATAGCTGTATAAAAGATTTCCCGTCCGGATTTTTCCCTGTTGCCATTTACCGGCATGGGACCAGGCGGCTTCCAGGACAGTGGTAAGCATTGGATTCAACCCCGGTGTGGCAGTTGAAGTTGCCCGGGGCAGGCCACTGAGCGTACGGCGTAACTGAACCTTAACCTGCTCAACGGAAATATCAAATTCATGAAAAATCGAATGAACATCACCGGGTTCACCACCCAGAATCTCATGAAGAATATGTTCAAACTCCACCTGTTCATGATGGCGGCGTGCCGCATAACGCACCGCTTTCAGAATTGATGTTGCCAGAGATGGTGTGCATGATCGCAGTAATCGTTTCAAATCTTTCTGTTCAGCCATGTTATTTCTCCCTTTCTATCCGTTCGACCCCGTCGTCCCGTTTTCTCCACCGGGCAACCAGATCCCCTGTCTTCTTCTCTGATTTCATAACAGTGGCAAATCCCAAGCGGCTTGTTTGGCCGCCAAGCTCCCACTTTATTTTCTTCACTTCTTCTTTTTGAACCTTTAACTCAACTTCATATTTTATATGAAAAGGTGTGTATAAATCCAATACGCCAAGCATTGCCTTGTATTTTGACCCCGCCGGCAGGAATTGCAGAAAATCATCGTGATCCATCGGACCAAACTTTACGCGATAATACATGGAGATATCAGTGATTTTATCGCCCAGAACCATATCGTTTCCGATATGGCAGTATCCGGCACCTAACCGACTTTGCGCTTCAGGGTCCAGCTTAATCCGAAACGGAACACCCTGATCAATTGAAACATCAACACCCAGAGTATCCTGAGCCAGTCTTGCAAGCCCCCATGCTGATCGAGTGGGATGCATCATGTAGGAGACATTCAATGATTGGGCGGGTATGGGCAGTAGATCATTGTTTAAGCCACAACAGGATAAAATCTGATTCTGGTCTTCATGTACGTCTTCCTGCGTACGATCCAATCGCCGGGGAATGGACCAGACCTTGTACATGCTCTGATACATCCTGTCATTGAGAATTTCCAGGAGTCCCGCCAGGTTTGGTCCCGTATCAATATCCGTGGAAATTATATAATTAAAATAGAATGGCAGAGATGAGTCCGGGCCAAACAGCCCCATTGTGTTAACCACAAGTGTCATGAACTGATCGAGGTGTTTCCTGTCTGATTCAGTGTCATACACAAGATCATTGAAAGGAATCCCCGGTTGAAGACTATCCAGATCACTCCCCGGGAAATGGGTGCCTCGCCTGGGAACCAATCGAAGATCCTTGCCCGGTGTATATCCCATCTTGATGAGGGTATGAATAGCGGAATAAAAATCGTATCGGCGAATTCGCGTCCTCAGAATGTCGACGGATTGCTGCCCCGGCATTAAAGGATTCTCCTGTTCCCGGCATTCGGCTCCCAATACGCAAGCTCTAAATCCTCTGCCTCCGCACAAACCACTTTGATGGAGACTTTCGAATTAATTGAGATGTAACCGGAGAGAAAACTATGAAGCACATCGTAAAATGCCAGCATCTTTCCCCGACACCCCCGGAAATCTGAATCCTTAACCCGAATCGTAAACTCCTGGCCATTGACGGGCAGCCGCTTCTCAAAAAACCGTTTTGTTTCCAGATTCAGACTGAGGATGGAATCCCGATATACCTTGACTGACGCCCGGTTAGGCGGCATGAGAATCGTGAGCAGCCGTTTCAGTCCTTCCAGGGTGTCAATTGACTGATAATTCAGTGCCATGAGTTCCACCAGCACCCATCGCCACCGACTGGGATCCAGCGGTGGGTAATACGGTGTGGGTTGAATGGTATTGTAACAGGTCATGGTTTCCGGAGCACCGGCGTTGATACGCATCTCCCGCAGATATTCGTTGACATCGGTATCCGACCAGAGTGCCCGGGCATGCAAGGAATAGAATTGACCCGGATCACGGGGTTCAAGGTTTCGCAGCATAAGAAACACGTCCCGGGAAAGATTTTCCGAACTGACCGTCTCATACTCCAGGGAATAGCAGGGTGAAACCTCCGTGCCTTTAAGGGCTGTCGGATCGTGCCGGAAAAGATTAAATGGTTCCAGTGTCCATTCCATCTGTTCATCCGGTAACTTTAAAATCACATCCTTGACGGAATGAATCGTTGCCGAATCCACGGACTGGCTCAATTGTTCAATTTGAAGCATAAACCGGCGGCGCTCCAGGTTTGTGGTTCGGGATTGGCAAAGCTCCTCAAAAAGGTTAATCACCGGTAAGTAATGCATGAGAATGCTTTCTGAGGTCCAGTCAAATTGGGGAGTTTCATGATCGAGGAGTGGAATCAGAAGCTCAAATTCCTCACCATCAAGCTCATTGAGAATTTCCAGGCCGTGGACATCAAAACAGAGAAAATAGTTAGGCATCAACATGAATTCCTGAAGGATGCGGTACCCGGGGAAAATTTCTGCCGGTACCGGCAACACCGGATCCATAGCAATGGGATCCGGAAAAGATAAAAATGCCTTACCCGCTTTTTCTGTACCTGATTCCGTCCGCACCCTTATTTCACAAGGCTTACTTCCCAATCCTGTCCTGAATTTTACATCATCAAATGCCTCAAACATGGCATATTCGTCCGGATCATGCACATGAAGGCGCATGGGTTTGGTGAAATCCAGTTTCTTAAAATCCGCTCCACCGGTTGTCCGGAACTTGATGCGTATTTTCCAACTCTCATCATCTCTGTCCCGCTGGACATTATAGATTTCCAGGGGATTGATCACCTGGGAGGTTTGCACACGATATTTTACCTGCTGGGCACCGGTGCTTTTCGATGAGATTCGGGATGTTTCCAGCATCTTGCCCTTTTCCAGCATCTGGGGAGATGATGTTGTGGGACGTAATTTAAATGCCGTCATACACATTGAGGGGACCGGTGAAAGGATTTGCGGCCAGAAGAGTTTGAGCAGTTCCATGGCCAGATGGGACTGGGTTTCATCCAGGGACGCTTCGAGCTTTGCGGATAAAAACGCCGTACCTTCCAGAATGCGTTCTACATGAGGGTCCTGCAGACCGGAATGTTTCTCCTGAAAATAAGGCATCAAATTAGGGTATGCCCGGGCGAAATCTGCTCCTCTCTGTTTAAGATAGGCAATTTCTTCCCGGTAATATTCGTCTATCGTCCGTTTCTTAGCCATTATTGTTTCCCAATCCCGATTTTACTAGTCCATATCCTGCACCTGACCGTCCAATTTTACACGGTAACAGAAAAACAGATTTTTCCCCTTTGGATCTGATTTGAGTACTGCGGAGATGTTAAAATTCGCCACAAAGTCTTTGTATAGTTCCGGTGCCTCCCGGTCCGGTTCAACACCAACATCCATTAACCGGGGTTCAAATTTTTCAATGATCTCCTTAATTTCCCGTTGCAACTCATAAATAATTCCAAACTTCCCCTCGTAGGAGGCGAAATCTGAAAGACCATAGTCGGGGAGATGACCCAGTAGTTTTTTTCGTGAGTTCAGCAGCTTGATCAGGTGATCATGAATGCTCCGGATTTCCCAGTCATCAGAGGGCTCGATCGATGGGTTCAGTTTCTGCAGCAAATCCATAGTGGTCCCACCAATCAGTTTATTTTAATAAGAGACCCACTTAGGGTGAGTATCGCAGATGCTTGAATCTCCACCATAATCCCCTTAATCTTAACGTTACCGATGGGGTCGATTTCAACAGAGCCGCCTCCCTGGGAGATTTTGAGAGTCCCGGCACCGGTACCTTTCACAGAGATATTCATCTTTCCATCGATTGTAATATTGTTTTTCGCCGTGATATCCGTTTTGCCGGTAGTAGTAATGGAGGCATCTTTTTTGGCTGTTATCCGGGCACTGTCTTTTGTGTTCAGTATCCAGTTCTGATCGGTTTTCGTCGAAATATCCTTTTTTACGAAAACATCCTTTTTGCCTTCCATACTGTTGATTTCGATCTGGTGACCGCCGGAACCATGATCCAGTTTGATATAGTTTTTCTGATCCTTGGTGAACAGCTCAATTTTTTCCTTACCTTCTTTGTCTTCAAATACGAACTGATGGCCAAAGGGTGTCCGAATCATGTTCTGAAACTTATCATCCGGAAGCTTGACCGGGGGTACATTGGTGGCATTGTGGATACTCCCGGTAATAATCGGACGATCCGGATCACCATCCAGGAAAGTGACCATAACTTCGTCACCAACACGAGGCAGAAAATGGTGACCCCATTTATTTCCTGCATATGATCGGATACTCCGCATCCAGCATGATGCTTCCTCGGGTTTGTTATCCGTCAAATCCCAGTTAAGTCTGACCTTCACCCGACCGAGTTTTTTATCATCGGTGTACACCTTTTCACCGGAGGGTCCGGTCACCCTGCCGGTATGCAGACCGACAATGCAAGGTCTGGGGGTCACCCGCGGCGGTCGGTACCGTGTATCCGTTGGCATGCAGGCAACGACATTCCGGTAATGATGATCCTCGTAATAATGCTGAATCTCTTTTACGATATAGTCCTTATTATATGAAGTACCGGGGTAATCTTTTAATTTGAACTTATGACCGGTTGCGGCGGACCGGCAAGTGGTCTCGATATACAGAATTTTTTCGTCGGATGTTTTTTCTTCAATCTGGATTTTCGCCTGGGTATCACCTTCGCCTGTATCAGTATGTTTGGACCACGCATGATACAACCCACCGGTCGATTTAGACGCAGCCCCTTCTTTTTCCTTCATCAGGCTTTCTTCCGGTGTCAGGTAATTGTAATCTTTCACCGCCACTTTTTTAATCACGGAAGAATGGGCAAACTCCAGAGCAGTAACTGTTTCCGGAATTTGTTGTACCAATCCTTCCCCGGGATCCCAGTGAAACTCTTTCATGGGATCAGTTTTGGGTAAATCCGATAATTTATCCGTAAAAATAACCTTGTCTTCTTTCTGATCGACATAGAAAAAATACCCGTCTTCCTCAGAAAGTCTGGAGATAAAATCAAAATCCGTTTCCTGATACTGGACACAGAATTCCCGTTTCGGCGGGTTGGAACTCACTTTAAAATCATTTTTTATGCTGTTTTTCTTCAAGATATCTTTGACGATATCCAGGGAGTTTTTTTCCTGAAAGATCCGGGTCATGTTGTTTCGGGTCGTCCCCCACAGGGACGGTACGAACGTGAAAGTATAAAGGAATTGGTTTTCTTCGTCAGCATGAACCTCGGCTTTTCGAATCATGCCCTTAATATTCCTTGCACCGCCTTTGACCTTTGTATTGTCATTTTCATGAGCATCCATGACAACAACAGCGGCTTTATGGACAAATTTTTCAAGGTCCAGATTACCATCGTTGGTTGAAACTACTGCGATATGTTCGGAAACTTTATGGAGTTCCTCTGTACCGATCCAGGATTCCAGTTTGGTATCATCGGGAAGTCCTTCAACCTGGAAACGTATGGATGCAACATTTGGTGGAAATGCCATGGGTATTCCTCCTACTTTCTCTCAGAACCCCCGTCAGGCGAGTAAAAACCCGTCTGAACCCTCAAAAAACGGGTATCTGTTCCGTCCTGAAGACAGGATAAACGAAAATCCGTTTTATTTAAAGGAAACCAGGTTCCGGTGAATAAGACACCGGAACCTGAAATTCTGTCCACTGGAATCAGCGTGCTTCGAACCAGGAATCTTCAGCAATAATGCCGCCATCAACATAGGTCCAAATGATTTTCTCATACCGGAACCGAACCCGTTCCATATGGTTCATTTCGGGATGAGCATGACAGTTGAGCATGAATGGTTCAACAGAAACCACGCGCATGACCTGCCATTCGTGAGTGAAATACTCCTTCTCAATACCCGCCATTTCGTCCACGGTGTACCAACTCAGTTTCCCGGAGGGAATCTGTTTTCCGTTAACCAGGCTCTCATAGAGTAACGGACTGGATTTGTCGAACAGTTTGACAATTTCCACGTGTCCATGACGCCGGTTTCCGGTGATAGCACCATCCAGTTCGTTCACGGGCAGTACCAGTGAGTGATTGAATGCGATGACTTCGATGGTGCCATCGCGGTCGGCTACCCGGCAGGATCCTTCGATTCCTCCCTCTTTCAGATCAAGATATGCGACCATTCCCATAATAAAGCTCCTTTCGGCTTACGGATACACTCCGCCTGTGGGGTCTGTGACTTCACAGATCCAGTTAAATCATATCGTTAGTTAAACGAATTGTTCGTGCCACCGGCTAATTTTAAATCAGCCGGCGACAACGCACTTCAGAAACTATTTTTTCCTGTCTTTAGGCAATTTTGTCGTCAGAGACAGTCCGGCATCGATACCTTCCAGTTGAATATGTGGGACGATAAAGATCTTCATGTCGAAATAGCCGGGATTATCCTTCAGTTCGACAACCTTGATTTCAGCTTGTTTGAAGGGATGTGTTGCCTGTAATTTTGCGCTGGGATTCGGATGTTCCGTAACATACTGCATGATCCACCGGTTCATTTCCGACTCCAGCAGATCTCTGTCGGTGATGGCGCCAATCTTGTTCCGGGCATAAATTTTCAGGTAATGGGCAACCCGGGAAACAGCCAGCATATAGGGCAGTTTCGCGGTTAACCGGGCATTGGATGTGGCCTGGTCATCATCGTACAGTTGCGGTTCCTGAATGGATTGTCCGCCAAAGAAAACCCCGTAGTTTTTATCCTTCGCCCAGACCAGGGGAATAAACCCGGCATCGGAGAATTCTTTTTCCCGGAAATCCGGGATGGCAAATTCCGTGGGAATCTGCGCTTGTTCCAGGCCATCCACATCGTAGACATGGAACGGAAGATCATCCACCTTGCCACCGGCTTCAACACCCCGGAAATAGACTGACCATCCCGTGGTCTGAAAACTTTCGATCATACGGGAAACCAGTGCACAGGCGGTATTTCCAAACAGATAGTCACCGGGACCTTCATACTCTTCCTTGAAAGCAAAGGATTTAATTTTCTTGTTTTCAGGATCATAGGGATTCCGGAGCTGGAACCGGGGCAGAGTCAATGCAACGTAATTGGCATAATCCTCTTTCCGGAATTCCTGCCAGGCCGCATATTTCTTTGTGGACAGAACACGGTTGATGTTCTTGATCTGGTCCAGTTCTTCCGCGGTTCTTACTCCAAAAAATTTAGGACCTACAGAAGAAATATAAGGTGCATGCGCCGCGCAACCGATCTGACCCATATGTTTTAACAGATTCATATCATCGCCACTATTTGTAATTTCGTAATTACCAACGATAGTGGCATAGGGTTCACCACCCAGAATGCCATATTCCTGCTGATAAATTCTTTTGAACAAATCGGACTGATCCAGAGACAGTGCAGCCTCATTATCTTCCAGAATCTCATCTTTTGTCAGGTCGAGAAGCTTAATCTCCACATTTTTCCTGAAATTGGTCCGGCGTACCAGGAATTCCACAGAGCGCCAGGCCGCTTCACAATCCTGAAATGATGGATGATGCATGACAGCCGAAACCTGTTTTGAGAGAAACTGATCGATGGCTGCGATGCAGGCATCAATATCCGTTGAACGGATACGTTCACCTTCAGGTTTGGCTTTGTCCATATTATTCACCAGGATACCTAAGCTGGCGAAAAGCATGTCACCTTCTGTAAATGTGTCCGGTGCGTCCAGAACATCCGTTCCAGCCTCCGCACTGGCACTTCCCAGGCCAAGGCTCCCAAGCAACTCACCTAAAACACCTTCTTCCTGGACTGCTTCTTTTTCCAGGACAACTTCTTCTTGTTTCTGTAGTTCTTTTTCTTCCGGCATAATATATCCTCCCTTAGCAAAAGCAGTCTTTAAAGTTCAGGAACCTTGTAATCTTCCAGCCGTTTCCGTGCTTTTGGATCGGACCGAAGTTTTTCAAGACGTTTCAGTAAATCTTTTTCGTTGCTGGCGCGGGCACTCAATTCAGTGAGTTGATCCCGTACTTTCAGAACGTTGCGCAGCATGGGTACGGACTGGACCACGGAATCCGGGGAAAAGGAACTCATGGACTCGACGGGCATTTTGACATTCATTTCATCATCTTCCGCACCGGCGTAATTGGGAACATTCATGTTCAGTTCAATACCCATATCCTTGATATTACTGTCCAGGTTCTCCTCGTTGATATCCCGGATCTGCCGCATATCCAGACTGGTCTTCTGATCTTTCCCTGTTCCCAGAGAGTAATCACCGGTCATCAGAACTTTGAAGGGCAGTTCGACTTTTTTCAGAGCACCGCCATCGTCAAGTTCATAAGTAATTTGTACTCGTTCTTCAGGTAGCTGAGCTTTTGGACACATGTATCCCTCACTTTGTTGATGTTATGGGTTTTAAAACTACGCGCATTTCGATTGTAACAGACTTGCTTGTGTTTGTCAAGGGAATATCGCAAAAAAATCCATTCTTTATGGATTTGCCTCGGATTTAGACTGTTTTGGGGTCATGTGCTCTTTCCTAAACCTGATGGTCTCAGGTGCAGAATGAGAATCCAACATGAATTACACTCTATGTATTTGGACTGAATTCAACAGGTTCAATATGCTTTATGATGAAATCCGTAAGTACTTACATTGATCCTGTAGAATAATCGCGTATCCAAGCTCAAAGGATATATGTACAAGACCCACTCATCGTTTACTTGACCCGGAGCCAACCCTCCGTTAATCTATTCCCCGTAACCTGGTTTTAATCTGTGAGGTGAGTTATGGCCGTCTGTCCGGTTTGTATGCATCCATTCCCCTCGGGGACCAATCCCGTGGAATGTTCCCGTTGCGGGCATATCCTGGATCCTGCCGCGAAAAAGGCGGCTGCAGCCCCGCCACCGGCGCTGGAGGAAGAAGAGGAAGAGGAGGAAGAGCCTCTGACTAAAGAGGAAAAGAAGAAGAAGAAAGCCAAGGAAAAGGCGGCGAAAGCCAAAGAGAAGGCGAAGAAGAAACAGGCCATGAAGAAAAAGATGGCGAAACTGAAGGCGCCGCGTGCACCCAAGATCAAGGATCCCACCGTCATGGCCAGGCAGGCAAAACGCCGGTTCATGATGGTTATTATGGGATTTCTTCTTCCCATAATCATGCTTGGTTTTGTATGGCGGAACATGAATCGCTATATCAAGAAGTACACCGGCAATAAAGGTAAAACAAAGGTTGAATCCACTGTAAAAGACGGTAAATCCGGAGAAACCCGTTCGGGAAATACCATTGAACCATCGGGACAGACCGATTCAGGCAACGCAGTGCAATCGGGTAACGCATCCTCCGATAGCACACACGTTGATTCAGGCGGTTATCAGCCTTCCGACGGTTCAACCGCAGATACTAGTGGAAGCACATCTAGTGGGACGACCGGTAACAGCTCAACAGGATCATCTCAGCCACCACCGGGTAATGTACCGGGAGACACCGGCGGCACTTCCACAACCGCAGGTGCAGCACCGGCTGTCCAGCAGAGCAACGAAAGTGTTGAACTGATGCTGGAACGGGGTAAAGCGCTTTATAATGATAATCAGCATCTGGCCTGTATGGATCTCATGAATAAGGTTCTCCAGATTCAACCCTATGGTGAGCTTGCCAGGCAGGCCAAAAATTACAAACAGATGTCAGAACAAATCCTCAGGGCACGGGGGGAATTGTAGGCGCTGTCCCCTGTGTACAGCATTATTAGGATGCCGGCAACGTCATCCCGGTGAGGAAACAGTATGATGGTTGCAACCGGCATCGTGTCGAAAGCCGGGATCCACATCACCACTTAACTAAGACGGTTAAATAAGATAGTTGGGATTATGGGATGGCTTCGATAGTGGCGATGCCAGCATCGATGTTGCTCAGTATGACATGTGCCGGGTCACTATGACAGATACCGACGCGGACGAAACCCCGCCCTACCGGATTTCATAACACATCCACGGCAAAGACAAGCATCCCCTGCTCTGGCTTGCCGGAGTAGGGGACGGGCGGGGAAGAGGCCTGAGGGGAAGAGGCCTAAGTGATATCGTCCTGTGGTCTTTTGATTTGAGATTCCTGGAGGGGTTTCTGAGGTCCCTGTCCCGGCGTGACATCCCACAACCAGATAGATCGCTTTTTCGGCGCTGAGTCCGGATCCATCCAGGCTCCCCATGGGCGATCCAGGAGAATCTTATACACTTTGAGCAGTACATCCAGGAGTTCCCTGATCACCATGATAAACCACATGGCACTCCCCGGTTCAAAATTCGTAGTGAGGAGTTTCCGCATATTCTCAAGGAATGTATTCTGCCGGAATACTTGTTCACAGTGGTTTGTCCAGAGATCATAAACCTCTTGAGAGGCTTCAGGTCCAAGCGCACCTATTGTGATATCGAATCGGCGTAACAATTCCTTGAAATAAATCACGAATTCCCGGGGAGGACCATAGATAATGGCATTGGAATACCGGTCGAGGGATTCCCCGATGAAGATCGTAAGGTGAGCGGAAACCGTTGCCATGGATCGAGCCAGTTCTGAATTCGGATCGATCAATCCCACGGGCCCCTGGTTACTCATCAGTCGGGAATAGAAGGTTTTAGTATATTCCATCAGTGTGTTCAACTGTTTGGAAAAGAGCTTGGCAGCCTGCATCTGCTTGGCATCACACAGCATGTTGAGGCAGGCAGGAATCTTATTGACCTGCCGAACTTTACCCTCGTGGACGGACACTTCCCCGATCTTAATGGCATTGGGTTCCACCACTTTTGATTCCCTGATGACAATTTCATATCGGGGAATCCGGAACCTCGGTCGGGGTGGTTCCTCTTCCGGATCTTCAATTTTTATCTCATCATACTCATCGAGATTAACCACGATATATACCGCCAGACGGGTACGGCTGCCGTCGGGAAGTTCCTTCCGCGCCAGATAAGATGGCGCTTCTTCCCGGGAACTGGCAAAGATCGCGATGTAAGAACCATCCCGTGTCACCGCCCGGCAAGATGTTACTTCTACTTCAACAGTATGGGTATCCACCATTCGGGCCGCCCAGGTCAGGGATGTTTCTGGTGTTGGATCGGCGGGGTCCCAGGCGAGACCATAATCGATCATCAACGTTCGAAGTGTGCGTTTGGCAACATTTTCCACGTATTTCTGATCCCGGGTCATATGCTCACATGAGACCAGCATGCCGTCCTGCCAGTTGACGGCCCAAAAATCTTGAAACCGGGTCATATCGATATTCTCCTTGGTAAACGGTTAATTATCATCTAACTGAAATCATCATCGTCAGCGCCCTTGAGCCAGTCCGGTACATCATCGTCAATATCCGGTAGACTAGGGGTTGATGGTGGTTCAGGCAACGGGACATGTTCGTACCGCGCATGTTTCCCTTTTTCCGCGGGCGGGGGTCCAGGTCCGGTTCCGGGTTTTTCTTTAGCGGGTGCCTGCTGAGGTTGTTTTGAAGGTTTTGTCGCCGTTGGCTTGGTTACCGGTCGGGTCAAAGGCCGGTCAATATCTTCACGGCTGCCGCTGATATCCACACCATCGGGACGCACGCTGGCGCCCTCGACGTTAATGGCCCGGCCATCGCCCATTTTTTTCACTGAATACCGGGGCTGAGGCCGCCGGGACCGAACCTCTCTGTCCGGTAATTCCTGAGATTCTTTGGCTTTCACTCTGGCATACATTTGAATCCGTACGAAGGCCTGGATAATAAACAACAGGCAGATCACCACAAAAGCGAGACCAAAAGTTAAAACCCTTGTTTTGATTTCATCTTCCAGTTCACCCCGGGGCAGCGCAAAGAATTCCACCATGGCCCGGGCAGGTGCACTTTCATAGGATCCCGAAAAACTATCGGTAAAAATATAGTAATCCGGTGGATCCACAAACACATTTGGCGATAGATTGGTCCGAAAAGTCAGAATGAACCGTTTAGCCTTAGTGACATTATCGAGCCGATCATACACTGCTCGAAGACTTTTTCCTGAATCCTTGAAGAATCGTTCCTCCACATTCCTATTGGAAATCAGGGTCAGACTACGAAGATATTCTTCTTTTTCCTTTTCTTCAGGTAAATTGAATCCGAATGCAAATACCGGGATCTGAGCGTCCCTGAGCTGAGCTGTCAAAGCATTTTCATCCAGTTCATCAGGATGATAGATCTTTTTATATACTTTGCAATTATAGGTTTTACCCACATCATCCAAATCATTGTATCCATCGGTCAGAAGGATAACGGCCTTTTTAATATTCTTATCCTGGATATCATAGAGGGTCCGGACCGACCGGCTCAGGGAGGGGTAGAGAGCGGTGCACATCCGGTTCCCACGATAATTCTTTAGATTCTGTACCTTCTCCACAAGATATGTTCTTTGCTCCGGACCCATAAAATCACGGGGTGAGATCTCTCTGAAAGTGGCGGCAAACGGCACCAGAGCCACATAACAATTCTCCCGAACCCCTTCAACAAACTCAGCAGCTACCCGAATCGCCTGCTCCAGTCGTGTATCCGGACTCCCGCCAACCCGGATATCCATGGTTTTCGATAGATCAATCAGCAGAATTATGAACAGTTTATCTCGATCGGTCTCCTCATCAATGGGTCGCACAGAGATCACATCTCCAAGTGATACACCCTCGGTATCCTCCACCCGCCATTTCGATGGATCCAAAGAAGTTTCATCAATTTTTACAGGGAGAACTTCGCCACTCTCCGCATCCACCATGCGAAACGGCACAGTAAATTCCGGATAATTACCGGTAGCAATTTTCTTATCCGGTACGATTACAAAACTGTTATCCTCTGCATCGCAAACCGGTGCCAGAAGAGCCAGTATGAAGAGGAAAATGATTCCCAGAGTCCGACCGGATCGCTTTCGTTGTTTTTTGGGCGCATTCTCATCGGAAACCAACTTGAATACAAATTTTGTCTGTCCAAGCATCAGGATATCACCATCCCGGAGCCGTGTCCTGCCCTTGATCTGTTTGTCGTTGATATAAGTGTGAGAACCATATCGGGGAAACTCCGGTGCTTGAACCAGGGTCCATCCCTCTTCTTTCATGCCGATGATACATTGGATTTTATCTACTTTGTTATCGGCATAGATTTTCAGCCGGGTTTTCTGGGAGCTGCGCTCACGCATTCCGGAACCGATCCAGAGATCCACATCAGACGGCATGGGATACTCGAAACCCTCACCATATTTCACACCAAAATTATCGCGATGTCCCCGGAGCACTGCCGGTGTCCGAAGTTTGGTCACGATGATCAGAGCTATGACCAGAATTCCACCAAACATGACAATGGTCAAGCCCAGAAAATCCAGTTTTCCGCTGATTTTAGTCAGGTAATGTCGGAGAATACCGCCAAAAATCCCACCGAATGCACCTGCCAGAATGATTGAGAAACAGCGATCCCAGGATCCCATCCGGAATTTCTCTGTCAAACCGGCTGCTACGCCAATAACAGTACCTAGAATAAACATTCCGCAAACCCGGGCGAGCAGAATGGACTGACTGTTTTCAGTGATGGCATAAAATACCCACCGGCCCAGAAGAGTGGCCATCGCTCCGCCGATCATGCCCAAAATACCGCCGATAAGAAACCAGTACATCTGCTGAAAAAATGCACTGAATTTTCGATCACTCTCAAGAACCTCTTCTGTAATGGCAATTGTCCCGGATACCAGAAATCCAAACGGCATCATCAACCATAACATCCAGGTCAGTTCGGATCCTCCGTAATATGCTTGAGAAATCACCCATGAGAGCAATCCGATGATTGAACCGATAGCAAAATAAGCGATACCCTTTATCAAGAAAAACATACCGTCCTCCTACGGACCGACCAGTTTAATCAAAAACCGATCAGATACCACCCTCTGTTTCGGCTGTTTCTTATTGATCACTTCGATGGAAAGTTCAAATGCTTCCTGTTTAATTCGACGTGTTCTGATGTGAAGAGGATACGTGTACCGCTTCATATTTCCAGCAAGCGTTTTTGTTTCTGCCGGATCCAGACCACTTCTATTTGATTGTCCATCTTTAACAATGATTTGATTCACATCGAGATCCTCGGCAGGAATACCTGTTGTCACGCTAATGGACGCATCGAGATATTCCTTTCTCTCATGAGGGTTTGAAGGTTTTTTCTGCCAGGCTATAGTAATACTCTGAGGATCCGGTGTTGCCGTGGGTAAAGGAATCAGGTTCACTGCAAGTGTCTCGTTTCCCTCAGCAATAAACTCTTTCTCATAACGGTATTCCTCAAATCCGGATTTCCTGAAAATAAGTTCATGATTACCAAGGGGTATTTTTTTTATGGTCATTGGGGTTTGTCCGTTTTGTTTCTCCCCATCGAAAATAATGAATGCACCCACCGGATTGGAATTTAGTTCCAGATTAAATGCAGGTGCCGGGGTCATGGTGGGTGTTGCCGAGAGTGACATCTCGACCTGGATCGTCTGTGTCCATGCACCATCCTCTGAGGGAACCCTCACTGCTTCTGTATAATCCTCAAAACCCTCTTTCCGGATTACCAGATTATGTAATCCCTTTGAGACACCAGTGATTCGATCCTTGTTTTTCCCTCTTAACCGGGCAGGTTTGTCATCCCAGACAACCTCAAAGTCCAATTCTGAACAGTTCAGCCGTATTGTTCCGGTTTTGGGCACCACAGGTTCATCTTTTTTTACTTTTATTAACTGGATAGTTTTCTCAAGAGTTTGTCCCGATTGAACCATTACCGTCAACTCACTGTTCTCATATCCTTTTGCGGAAACTTCGATATCATGTTCTCCGGCAGAAATCCGGTTATCCGAAGTTGTTAAACTCCATTTATTCCCATCGACAAAAACCTGAGCGGCGACTGGGAAAACACTAAGTGCCAGCTGACCGGCAGCCAGTCGGGATTCTGGTGTGGGCGTGTCGGTTTCCAATGACACTATGCCATTGCCCTGACCGTTCTGCACCGCCCGTTTTTGAACCGTCGTATCCCCTCCACTGTCGAATCCCCCGGGAAACATAAACCAGCTCACCGCCGTCACAACAATCAACGCAGCAAGTATCAGCAGAAGATAGAACAGGCGCGAGCTCCGAGGTTGTTTAACATCTGTGATGAGTTTCCGTTGTGCTGTCTGCAAAACAGCTGGTGTCTCCAACTGCGCAACTGGCGGAAAGTCTGAGGATAGGGATGGGGTCGCATTATTTGTTGCGCCATCCACCGGGACGGCGTCCAGGATAGGGTTTTCGGGACTGACCGCCTTTCCCTGCTCATTGATATCTACTTTCAAAGAAGGTTTCTGGGCGTGTACAAATGCTGAAAGTGGCCGATTGTCCCGATGTTTTTTTTCAAAGAAACCGATTTGCCGATCTCGGGGTTGAACCACCACAGCCAACTGCCATGGTGATGTGCATCGGCGGTTATGCATGGCCACGTCGAAATCAGAGAGGAAAATGGGATGATCCGGATGACTGTGATAATACGCAACCACCGTGAGACCTCGCGGAAGTTTTGCCAGACGCCGACGGATAATTTCATCTTCCACAGCTCCGAAAGAACACTGATCGTTGACATCATCGTCACTGGAAGGTAACTCCAGAATATCATTAATAACAATGGTAGGATACACATCGATCAGTGCGGATCCGATGAGAACACCTTTCACTTCCCATGCAGAATCATCCGGTTTTTCTCCCAATCCTTCTTCCGCATGGGCCAGAAGTTTCCCATAGATGGATTGTGCGGCAAAAATGCGTAGGGGCATGCTTCTTTGATCACCTGGAACAGGAAACATCTCAATTTCACCCTTGCTGGTGCCCGGGGTCACAGAGAGCAGTTTAAATTCCAAATCTTTAGCACTGCTTTTTCTGGGAATTACATCAGGGATAACCTTACCCACCTGGCCATCATCTCGTTGGACCGGAGGACGTTCTTCGGATACGTGTTCAGGCGGTTCCACCAGAACACGTTCCACCTGAAATTCTCCAGATGGTTTTTCCTCTGCACGTTCAGTTATGGGTTCTGGATCCGTAAGGACCACCTCTGTTCCGGCTTCTGTCTCCAGGAACGCATCAGACGGTTCCATATCGTCCGGCTTTTCCGGTTCCTCTTCATCCATCCTGACAATCTCGCCCAATTCTGACGCCGGTTTAAATCCGGGATCCGTACTGTCCAGATCGAAATCATCAGGGGCTTCCGGAAATTTCTCCTCCCTGTCTATCATATGGCTCCCGGAATCCTCCGGGGGGTCTGATTGTTCAAGCCCATTATCCGGGTGGAGGGTAGGATCTTTATCTTCCGGAATGTTTTCCCAACTCATGAACCCGGTCTATCCTTCCGGATCCGACCACCGGAATGTACGCCCGGAAAGCGGGAAAAATTTTGGATTTTTTGCTACGTAGCTCTCATACCAATTACTGGCTTCTTCGTTCATTAACCGGTGGGGCTCCTCCATATTGACTTTTTGATACTGGATCATATCGACCACCTGGTAACAGACCAGCGGAAGCAGAAAGTTCTGATCCAGATTATAATCCACCCACACACACATTTTCCGTTTTTCCATGGATACGTTTGGGTGAAAAATATAGGAAACCGGTGCCACCAGGGGTTCTTCGTGAGGATGTGGATTTCCCAAATGTATGGCAAAATCATGTTGATCAGTGATGATGGGCTCCCCTGATTTATCCAGACCGGAAATCCCTTTAAATCCCTTCAAGCGAATATAAAAAGCACGGGGATTGGCTTTCAGCAGTTTGATAGCGCCGGCATTCTGGTCCATAAACTGGATCAGTTGCTTGCGATCTCTTCGAATACGAGCGATAGCATCACCGGCACCCAGGTATTCAATGGGAGATACCGTGATGATATCACCGGATTGAAGCCCCAACTCCCGAATGGTGCATTCCTCATCCAGACGTTCCACCATCTGATCCTCTGCACCGTATGCGAAACTCCACCGGATGTCCTGCCCCATATACTCTTTTTCGATGGGATATTCCCGATTCTGGGAAGCTTCCACCGTCAGAAGAAACGCATCCCACAACGTGTAATCCGGCGCGTAGGTGACATCATACTGGGTGAAGCCGGCAGCCGAGTTCCATACACTGAACAATAATTTTTCAACTTGAGCCACGATCTAACTTCTCCTTTCAAAGTTCTCGATCTGATTCATGAAAAGCACGATTCCGGTCCTGCCGCAATGGTTGATCCGGTAAAAATACCTTGATCAATGAGTGATTCCCGGGGTTCCAACTTTTCCATGAATTCTTTTTCCTCGATTGAGCCGAAATAAAATTTCCATTTATTGAGCTGAGTAGCGGTAATTTTTGAGAATTTATCCGGATACCGTCGTGCCAGCGGTGGTATCATCCGTCGGAGGATATCAATAACCCGCATGTTTGGATCTACTGAAATAGCCCGTGAATATGGTTTTTTTCCAGGCTCAAGAACAAATTCGAATGTAAACATTTTTTTGGGTTTAGTTTTACTCGGTCGCTTTCCCGTCCGTGGCATTCATAACTCCTTATCTAGGCATTCAAATTTTCTTTAACAGCCAGTTTCACCTGTTTAATAAAGGGGATGGGTGTCCGGCATCGCCAGCACCGATCCTCATTTTCCTCCAGATGTTTCGAACAGAATTCCGCATTGCATCGAAAACACCGGATTATGTAATGCCCTTCTTCCTCAGGGAAAATATAGCAGATAGGACATCGGATTCCAGTCTCCTCGAGAATGATATCGGTTATTTTAATATCCGGAGGTGGACCATCTGCAATGACCTGTCCCTTGGACCGGGATGATGTCAGTGTATGGACCAGAGGAATTCCGAATCCCAGAGCCATGGCTGTCACGGCGCCCACGAAACCCCTCGCAGGCGAACCGGAGAAAATTTTCAAGCTGGCTGCCAGGTTAACGGTAAGAATCATATTTCCCAGGATAATAATCACGGGTATCAGCAGTGTCAGACCGGCCATGGCACCATCGTTTCCGGCGCGCATACCCGCATAACCCAGAAACAATCCGGCGGCGAGATGGAAAATGATAAAATTCATCCAGATTATCTGTGAGATCTCACAGAATTGAAATATTGCCACCTGCACCAATATATTGGCTGCAGCAATAATCACTGCCAGAATCAGATAGTTCATTATTGTCCGGCTATCCATTGACCACTCCTACCCTTTGAAACCGGGGATAATCTTCTCTTTATCACCACTGATCTCAGCAAAGAGATACCTTTGATCTTCTTCAGTTTCCTCAATTATAGTCAAAATATCAAACGGACGGAGTCCTAATTTCAGAAGCGTATAGTCAATAAAAGGGAAATCAACTTCTTCAAACAACGAGACGATACCCAGCATGGGATGATATTCTAGATTTTCCGATCCGCATTTCGGGCATTGATGGACCACACCGTGTCGCTGTTCTCTGACCAGGTCGGTGATGGGTTTGAACCGCTCAATCTCACTCTGACAATCCCTGCAGACATCGAGGAGAACGATTTGCCGGGATGGTTGGAGATAGAGAGAACTGCTGTCAGGCACCTGAAAATCCGCTCTTACACGCCGAAAAACATCCGCAAGCGTTGTGGAATCACTGGTCCAGTCCGGATACTCCCGGAAATTCTCCCAGTTCACGCGATCCGGTGGCGGATGGAAGGGGCAGCTTTTTCGGCGTACGGGAATTTCGATATGTGAACGAAGGGTACCAATATCGATATGAAACATTCGGGATACCCATGGATTTTCCGGACCGGTTCCCCGAACCAGGTAATGGAGTCCGGCTTGAACCTGCATTCCGGATACGACTGAACATGTCGTTGGAGTTGTGGGCAGAAATCCCTGTTTGGATCGTTCACGTTCCTTAACCTGACAACCTTCCCGATCCTGGATAAAGTTATATGTTTCCTTAAACGTTCTGACGCCGGCATGACAGACATAGCAGGGCGCATCGGGGTCTGCACCGTTGAAGACGGTCACGCCACCACCGTAAGGTTTTAAACCAAGATAGGCATCGATCCAGGTCTTACCCAGTTGAGTTGCTACTGAATTGATATAAAACCGCGGATAGAGGTCGTCAAACCCGGAAAAAATCAGATCTGCCCGTCGGAAAACACCAAGCCCGATATTTGCGATATCGCCATTGTGGGTATAAAAAGTCGTATCCCCATTAATTAGTTTTCCATTTTTAGCAGCAGCATCCACCTTGGGTGACCCGCAATCTTCGGGCCGAAACAGGACCGACCGTGTCAGATTGGACGGTTCCACACTGTCCAGATCCGCCAGGAAAACGTATCGGAATCCCAGAAGACACAGGTTTTTGACGAGTTCATTGCCCAGAGCACCCACTCCCCCGACAACCACCAGCGAGTTGACTATTTTTTCTGCGGGATAATCGGGAATCGCCAGCAGTCTTGAATAGCGGTCTCGGTCCATACCGATAAGCTCCTTTCTGTCTAAAAACCCCTTAACCCCGATGTCAACCCGCTTAAAACCTGAGATTCCGGTTGACTCATCAATTTTCCATCGCTAGACTTAAACTGATATTACTAATTTTCAGCGAGAAAAACCATGCAAAGATTACCAAACAGACAATCCCCATCACAAATTCCCCCTCGATCATCTCCGGGACGGAAGAAACCGGAAGATGATTTAAAGGCTGCCAGACGGCAATTCTGGGTCAGTATCAGTCTTGCCGCCGTTGCTGTCATAATCGTGATTATTATCCTCATGAAGCTTATGGGCGTTGAGATTTTCACTTCGACGGAGCCTGCTGTGGTAGCGGACACACCCACACCCTCTGACCAACGACTGCTTGAATTTGACGGATCTCGAAAAAGCAGTTCAGCCGCACCCATGGAACAACGGAAGATCCTTATTCTCTCTGATGTAGAGGGTACTGAAATCTGGTTAAACGATACCTTTTACGGCCTGACTCCTCTTGAGATCAAGGATCCCGCACCCGGCACCTACAATGGACTAGCAAAAATCATGAACCCCCCAAAGAAGAAGAATTTTACCATCAAAGTTGCACCATCCCCACCCAAAACCTACACGCATAAACTCGTTTTTATGGGTGGAGCCGTCCAACCCCTGGCACCACCAACCCCCACACCAAAACCCCGGGATTCCGGAATTAAGGTCATATACCCTGATTCTGCAAAATACGGAAAATATTTCCGAGTCATTGTCCGACCTAAACCGGGTCTTCAGATTAACGGCGGGTTTCTGAAACTGATGTCATCCTGCAAACAGGATAAACTAAGGCTCCAGGACGCGCCATCTCTGGACATGGTACCCTACCAGGGTGGTGTCATTCGGGAAAATTTGAGACCGGAGAGATGTCCGGGTCAACGCGGAAAAAACCAGGGACTGTTCTATATTATTCTAAGCACGAATCGCGGAACAATCACACTGGGCAGTCCGCAGAATCCGTATGTGATTGAATATACCCGTTGACAGTTAAATATGGGAATACTGGAATTATGGAACGGTGGAAGCATGGTAACCGTTCAGCAGATATGTCATCTCGATACGAAGTGCGAGATCCGGCCCCTCAATAATGATCCCAGTCAGTTAAAAAGAGATTTCTCGTCCCTCAACTCATTGTGGACATCAGAATGAGAATAATCATAGCTGCGATCAAGCCTCCCATGGCAATCACCAGCACCCATGGGAATGGATTTCCCGACTCTTCTGAAGCAGTTGTTTCCAGAACTTCCAACTCAGACAATGATTTTCGCTGGACAGCCGGGGTATCACCATCATCAGCACCGGAATCACCGGGCACGCAAAACTTGAACTCCAGGTAACCGATCTGGATGGTATCGCCATTTGTAATGCGCTCCTTTTTGATTTTATTCCCGTTGACGGAGACGCCGTTGGCACTGTCGAGATCGTTAATATAATAAGCCCGATCCCGATTGACTATTTCGCAGTGATGCCGGGATGCCGTACGATTATTCAAGACGATCCGGTTGCTCTTTGATCGGCCAATAGACGTAACATTTGAATCAATGAGATGTTTTTCTATTTCCTGTCCGGTGTCGTCCACTTGAATAAATGTTGGAAAAACCTTGTCAAGACATGTTTCACCGGAAAGCAATCCCATATCATCGTCATCGTCCATATCGAAATTGATATCCAGAACGGTTTCCCCGGTCTCTGACGCCCCTTCCGGAGCAGGAGACGGATCCGTTACCAGAGCCAGGAATTGACAATCCACACCGTGATTCGCGGGGATATCCGCTTCATCATCATCGGGAGGTCCCAGACAGAGGTCGGACCCATCCTGGAGCATTTTTGTCCGGATTTTAATCCCGTTTACCGCAGTACCATGAGCACTTTCGAGATCTTCCAGCCAGAATTTGCCACTTGAAAAACGAATCTGAACATGGTGAGGGGAAATTCGCGGGTGAGCGATCAAAAGATCATTGGACGGATGGGAGCCGATACGGAACGGCGCTTCCCAGGTGACATCCGCTTTTTCCTGGCTTGACCCATCAGCTCCTTTGATGAGCAGGTATGGCATGAATCGTGTCCTCCAAGAGTCGATGAGTTACCAGATGGTAAGAACTTCCAGCCGGAATCCATCATAATTCTCATTATCCACCGGGTAAATAGAATCATTTCCGAACTCGTAATTAAAATTCTGCAGCCGGTATCCACCTTTGAAATTCATAATGAATATATCCAGCATCGTAAGAGAGTATCCCACGCCGGCTTCAAGATTATAGCCGTCAGCATCTGTATCATAGGCCGCCAGCTCACTCCCTTTCCATTCTTCATCACCGGTCAGTTTCGGCATATAAAAAAAGCTGCCGTAAACAAAAATATTGGTGGAACCCAGGGGATACCCGCCGGCAAGACCAACAGCCGGTCCGGTAACAGTTGTCTGCACAATGAACCCCTGCTCCTCCTTCTCAAAATCAAGGTATTTATAACCGACAATAGCCTGGAAATATTTCAGGAACCGGTATGTGAGATACAGATCGAAATCCGTACGGTCACGACCACTGCTCCGTTCCACATGTTTCTCACCATCCTGTTCCCAGGATTTTTCCACGTCGAAAGTAGCAGCGTAATAATTCAGACCCAGTCCGAAATCGCGGTATCCAAGGAAGAGAACCGGTCCATAGGCCCCGTCGGTGGACCCATCGTACGAGTAAAGACTTTTGTCGAAAGTCCAATCGGGTTTCCAGTATTGAACACCTATCCGGTAAGACCAATCGGAAACGGCTTTCACAGGCGCAAGAGATCCTGCAATTATGGCAATCGTCACAACAATAAAGATGTACTTTTTCATATTCTATCCTCCTGAACAATAAGACTATATCAGGAAACAGAAATGAATCCAATGTTAATAAATCGTTTACATTCCGGGAAGGGGGATTTCTTTTTCCTGTTTGACATTTACTTCAAAAGGATTGGATTTATCACCCCGAGTAATGACATTTCCTTGAATATCCTCAACCTCAAGATAGATTTTCAGACCATGTTTGGTTACGGCTGAAGCGGGAATCACAAACATTTTGTCCACCCGGCCGGCAGGGAGATCGGTAAAGTCGATGTCCTTCCATCGCATGCGCCGTTTGGTCCGATAGTTGAGTGTCATTCGTCGGATTCCATTGGGACTTTCCACTGTTACGGACAGACCCGCCGGCTGATCAGCTTCCAGGTCAACCGGTATCTGAATACCAACGATCTGGAAAATCAGTTTGGGTTTTTCTTTTAGTTTCTGATCGACATTCATCAGGAGTTCTTCAGCCGAGAGATTATTCGGATCCACTTCCAGAAGTTTCGTGAGAAGCGTTTTCGCTTCCACATAGCGTTTTGCCTTGTAATGCTCTTCCGCCATGATAAGACGCCGGCTGGATTTTTCGATGACACTGCTGATCGTTCTCCGGATCCGAGCCGCCTCGTCATTGTTGGGGTGGATATTCAACTCCTCTTCCACAAGTTTCATAGCCAGCCTGAACTCCTTCTGGTCCATGTACTGCTGCGCATCCTTCATAAGTCGGCCCGACACTTCTCCTCTGTCCGGTTTCGGCGTCGGTCGACGGCGGGGAGCTCGGGTCGGCGGGGCCACGACTGCTGTAGGCACGACCTCAACAGGTACCGGTGTCGCCGTATAAACGGGTTGAATCGCGGGTTTGGACGTGGGTTTTATCGGTCGTTTCGTCGGCCGGGTAATAGCGACAGCGGCTTCTGATGTGGGTTTTGCGGGAACGGGAGTGGCGGTTGCTGTTTTGCCGGTATCCGTGACCATAGCAGGTGTCACCTCTGGGATTACAGCGGTTGCAGATTGAGATTCCTCCCCTGACCGGGATGACCACATCCACAGCCCACCGGCAACAACAGAGAGAACAACAATTACACCAACCAGGATCAAAACCATGCGATTGGGACCGGCTGGTTTGTCCGGTGACAGCGACACAGCTGGTTCACGGGCGGAGGCTTCCAGTTTACGGACCTGGGCAGTGAGATCCGCCACTACAACCGTTTGCTTGAAATCTTCGCTGTCTTTTACACCGGCTGGAACAGGTTTACTAACCGGAGGTCTGGCCACAATGGGTTTCGTTACCGGCAACCCTTTTTTCATCATCTTCCGGATACGACGGATATCCTGTTGGATTCCGGAATCACTGGGTCGCCGGGCTTTTAATGATTCGAGAAGCGTGATGGCCTTT